>OGYZ01001376.1_pt1 | contig 19302 bp, 14 predicted proteins | sample 1576681 | NCBI WGS metagenome assembly OGYZ01 (sample SAMEA3541480, study PRJEB24748) | human gut metagenome | biome: human gut; feature: human-associated habitat; material: faeces | place: China | collected 2012 | reverse complement strand
GGGTCATGGATCGCAGATCGATGGCGTAGCTCATCATCTCGGCCATGGGGACCTCAGCCTCCAGTACCTGCTCGCCGTCACCGGTGGGGTTCATGCCCATCACGCGGCCGCGGCGCTTATTCAGATCGCCCATCACATCGCCCAGATAGCTGTCGGGGATGGTGACCTTCAGCTCACCAATGGGCTCCATCAGCACGGGCTTGGCCTCGGGCAGCGCGGCCTTGAAGGCCAGGTTGGCAGCCAGCTTGAACGCGATTTCGGAGGAGTCAACGGGGTGGTAGGAACCATCCACCAGGGTGGCCTTCAGGAACACCACGGGATAGCCGGCCAGCACGCCGTGCAGGCAGCTCTCGCGCAGGCCCTTTTCCACGGCGGGGAAGTAGTTCTTGGGCACGGAGCCTCCGAACACGTTCTCCTCGAAGATCATATCCTCCTGCTCAGTCTGGGGCTCGAAAATGATATGGACATCGCCGAACTGACCGCTGCCGCCGGTCTGCTTCTTATAGCGGCCCTGCTTGCGGACGGTGCTGCGGATCTTCTCACGATAGGCAACGCGGGGGGTATCCAGCTCCGCGTCCACGCCGAAGCGGCTCTTCAGCTTGCTGCACAGCACGTCGATCTGGATGTCGCCGGCGCCGGAGATCACGGTCTGGTGGGTCTCGGCGTTGTTGGTGACGGAGAAGGTGGGATCCTCCTCGTTCAGCTTGTTCAGGCCGGTGCCCAGCTTCTCGATCTCCTGCTTGGTCTTGGGGGAGATGGCGCGCTCGTAGCAGGCGGGGGCAAAGGCCAGCGGCGCGAACTTCACATAGGTCTTGGGCTCGCACAGGGTGTCGCCGGTCTTGACCTTGTCCATCTTGCCGATGGCGCCGATGTCGCCGCAGCAGATCTCCTTGGTCTCCTCGGCCTTCTTGCCCTTCATGGTGTACAGGCGGCCCAGCTTCTCGGTGTTGCCGGTGGTCATGTTGTACAGGGACATGTCGCCGGTGACCTTGCCGCGGATGACCTTGATCATGGAGAACTTGCCGTACTGGTCGGAGATGGTCTTGAACACGAAAGCGGCAGTGGGGCCGTTGGGGTCATAGGCGACCTCGATGGCGTTGCCATCGTCATCCTCGGCGGCCTCGGCGGGCATATCGGTGGCCACGGGCACCAGGTCCACGATGGTCTGCATCAGCATATCCACGCCCATACCGGTAACGGCGGAGCCGCACAGCACAGGGCACACGCTGCCGTCGCGCACGCCGATCTTCAGGCCCTTGGCCATATCCTCGGCGGACAGCTCCATGGTCTCGAAGAACTTCTCCATCAACTCCTCGTCGGCGCCGGCGGCGGCCTCCATCAACTCAGCGCGCAGGGCCTCCACCTCGTCGGCCATGTCGCCGGGGATGGCGCACTCGCCCTTGGCGTCGTAAGCCTTGTTGTGCAGCAGGTCCACGATGACGGTGACAGCCTTGTTGGCGTCGGCCTTGGTGGCCACGATGGGGGCGATGGCGGTGCCGTACTTGGCCTTGATGGCCTCAATGCAGGACGCGTAGTCGGAGTTGGCCTCCTCCACGCGGTTGATGAACATCATCCGGGGCTTTTTACCCAGCATCTTCCAGGTACGCTCCATGCCCACGGACAGGCCGTCCTTGGCGTTGCCCACGATAACGGCGCACTCGGCGGCGCGGATAGCGCACACGGCCTCGCCAGAGAAATCGAAGTTGCCGGGGGCGTCCATGACGTTGATCTTCTTGCCCTTATACTGCACGGGGGCAAAGGCCAGGGAGATGGATATCTGGCGCTTGATCTCCTCGGCATCATAGTCGCAGGTGGTGTTGCCGTCGGCGGTCTTGCCCAGACGGTCAGTACCCTTGGTCATAAACAGCATCTGCTCAGCCAGAGAGGTCTTGCCGGAGCCTCCGTGACCCAGCAGGGCGATATTGCGAATGTCGTTAGCAGTCATAGTGATGATGTTCTCCCTTCATTTTCTTGAAGTCCGCCGCCCACAGCCGCGGACAGTAGCTCAACGTACCGATTATATAGTATTTCTTCAAGCCTGACAACCTCTAATTTAGATATTTGTGGGAAAAGTGCGGGAGTATCCCGCACTTTTCGTCACTTTGTACAACCAACAGTGTCATTCTCTGTTCATCTCGCCAATGTCCCGCGGCGCATATACCGTTACGACCGTCCCGCCGTCCTGTATCCATATATCCTCCGGCAGGCGGCGCAGCCTTCGGTGCATATACAGGGTCATTCCCATCAGGCTTATATTGTTCATCTGCCAGAACCACGCCACCCAGAACCAGCTTCGCGGCAGCACCAGCGCCGCCAGCAGGATCACCGCAAAAAGTATCGCCGGCGCGGTCAGGGTGTACCGCGCATATGCCCCACGGCTGAAATATCCGTCACAGCCCACCGTACAGACCAACCCTTTAGTAATGCCGAAATTCGTCTTTTCCGCCCCGCACCAACGCATGGCGGCCGCGGCCAGCAGACAGGTCAGCACGACCACCGCTGTCCCGCCCAGACCCGCGGCGAGCAGCCGCAGGAGCACAGACAGCAGTGCTGCCATATCCGTATGATCAAAGTGTATCAGCTCCGACAACGGCACGACAAGACAGCCGACCCCTGCCGTGGCCGCCATCAGCAGTACGGAGAGGATATCTCCCCACACCCTCACTCTTTTGTCGTTCTTTATATCGATGACATCGACTTCCCGATACCCCGCCGGCAGTGTTGTCCTGTACTTTTCCATATGTGCGCTTCCCTTTCTGCCATTAGCGAACTATCTCCCCACATCGGAGAGATCTTCCGTCCTGCCGATGGCAGACCGGCGACGGCGTATTGGGTATACGTCGAGAAGGTCTGACGCAGGCGGGGCGGAAAAGGTCCCGCCGTCAGTAATGTTTGACTAAGCCGGCCAGCAATAGCGTCGGCAGCAGCCACAGCACCTGATACAGCACCATGGCAATGGGCGTCAGCAGGGCGAAATTGCCCACAGAGGTGAGATAGTAGGCCAGCGCCACGCCTGCCGCCGCGCCGATGTAGCTAAGGATGGTGGCGGTCCGCACAGCCTTCACCGCCCGGCGGCTCCCGGCCACAGACTCCACCAGCGGCATGAGTCCCTCCCGGCAGATGGCCACGCAGGGCTGCTCGCCCTGCTGCTCCGCCAGCTGGGCCAGCGCCAGCCGCGTGGACACGTCCGGATACACCGGCTTGGCGTCCACGCCGAATTTCCGCTTGATCAGCCCCGGTGTCACGTTGCCGCTTCGCACGGCCAGCACCGGCACGATGTGAAACCGCTTCAGCGTCCGCAGGGCCCATTCCGCGTTGCGGGAGGGCTGATATTTCACGGCAAACACCGCTGTCAGCGCCCCGTCTACCGCCAGAAACACACCGGTAGACAGCTTCATATCCCGGGGCAGGGCCACCTTGCGCTTTTTCATAAAGTACGCGCTGCCCATGAGCACCGTTTCGCCCCGGATATTGGCCTCCACGCCGCCCTCCTCGCAGTAGTTCACCCACTCCACCGACAGGTGGAAGCCGCCCTCGGCGGTGAGCTGGCGCTCCAGCAGCGGCGTCAGGCTGCTGCCAGCCGCCCTGGCTACCGACGCGGCGTAGGACACCGCGCGGCTGCGCTCCTCGCCGAAGACCTTATAGCCGTTCAGAGTCACCGTTCCCGCCGGGAACAGATCGTCGTCCGTCAGTACCAGCCGCCGCGGCCGGCTGACCGCCTTCGCCCCGGCATAGCCTGCGGCTGCACAGCCGCTGCGGCTCAGCCGCCGGGACAGATAGTACATGGGCAGAGCCCCGCTGAGGGGGATCCCCAGCCCCGCGCCGGCGGTGGTCAGCGCCGTCAGCACCCAGGGGAAATCGCTCATATTCCCGCCGGAAAAGCACACCACGCCGGACAGCACCGCCGCCGTAGCCAGCACCAGCGGCAGGGCGTAATTCTGCCATCTCCGCGCCGGATCGGGCTTGCTGCACAGACGGTAAAAGCCCTCTGCCGTCCCCTGCTGCCTGCATACGCCCGCCGCCGTCACCGACGCCACATAGGGCACGGTGCCGTTGAGCACCAGCAGGTGATAGGCGTTCCGCAGCGCCGACGCCTCCAGGTACAGCCCCCACTGGCAGGCCAGGATCAGCAGCGCGCCGGCGGCGGCATAGGGTGTGGCCCGGGTACTGCCCGTGACCATGCCGCACACACAGCAGATCAGCTGCGTCAGCACGGCGACAGCGGCACACAACTCACAGCCCGCCCTTCCCTCACGCAGCAGCGACACGGCCTGCTTCCACACCGGCATACAGGCCAGCGCTGTCAGCAGCAGCCCCGCCCCCAGGGCGGCGCACCGCAGCAGCGACTCGTCCAGCCATGCCGACGGCAGCTTTTCCAACTCCTGCAGCACCGCCGCGGCCACCAGTGCCAGCGTCGGGAGCACTCCCCATATCAGTCCGCCGCGCAGTCGGCTGCACCGGCGCTTGGCCTCCCGCAGCACGTCCTCCGGCAGGGGCTCCGGCTCCGGCGGTTCCTCCGGCTCCGGTTCCTCCTCCGGCTCGTCGAACAGCTGCTCGGTGTCCTGAAAAGCCGGACGGCGCTTCTGCTCCGCTGCCGGACGGCGAAGCCTCTCCAGCAGTGGCGCAAAGCGCTCCCGCAGGGGCACCGGCTGGGCGATGACGCCATCGTCCTCGTCCTCCAGCACCGCGTCCACCGTCTGGGACATGATATCCTTCAATGCCACCCGATCCGGCGCGGGGGACTCGTATTTCGGCTCGTTTTTCTCCGGGACAGCGGGCTCCGACGGGGCCTCCGTCTCAGATGGCGGTACTGCCTCCGATACCGGCACGGGAGCCTTTTCCTCTGCCGGCGTCTCCGGTATCGCCGCTTCCTCCGTCGGGACAGGCTGACGCCCACCCTTGCCGTACTCGGCAAGGATGGCCTCCAGTGAAAGCTCGTCCTCCTGCTCGTCGAACGCGCCGTATAGCTCCTCGTCCCGTCGCCTTCTCATGCTGTTCTTTCCTGTTTTCTTCCTGTTCTGCGTCGCTTTCCGTTATCCCCGCTGCCGCACAGCCTCGTACAGCAGTATGGCCGCCGCCGCGCTGGCGTTCAGTGAGGATATCTTTCCTTTCATGGGGATGCTCACCAGAAAATCGCAATTCTCCGCCGCCAGGCGGGTCATGCCCGTCCCCTCGGAGCCGATGACAATGGCCGCCGGCCCCTTCAGATCGGCATTGTACAGCGTGGTATTCCCGTCCGCCGCCGTGCCAAACACCCACACGCCCTGCTTTTTCAGGTCCTTCAGCAGCGCCGGTATGTTGGGCACCCGCGCCACCGGGATATAGCTCACAGCGCCGGCGGAGGTCTTTGCCACGATGGCCGTCAGCCCGGCGCTGCGCCGCTTGGGGATGATGACCCCGTGGGCGCCGGCGCACTCGGCGGTACGCAGGATCGCGCCCAGGTTGTGGGGGTCGGATATCTCGTCGCACACCACCAGCAGCGGCGCCTCGCCCCTGTCGGCGGCGGACTGCAGGATCTGCTCCACCGTGGCGTACTCCCGCACGGCCGCCAGAGCGATGACCCCCTGGTGGGCATGGGTGCGGCTCATGGCGTCCAGCTTCCGCCGGTCGGCGTCCACCACCACGATGCCCGCGGCGCGGGCCTTGGAGGCGATGTGTCCCAGCGTCTTGTCCGTCTCGCCCTTGGCGATGTAAATTTTATCGATAGCCGTCTCCGTCCGCAGGGCCTCGATGACCGCGTTGCGGCCCTCGATGATGCCGTCCGCCTCGGCGTCGGGCAGCGGCCGTCTGTTCTCGGTGTCCTTTATCTCTCTCATGGGGCATACCTCGCGATCCATATAATTGTCACCAGTATACCACATCCTTTCGTCAATATAAAGGCACATTCATAGAAATTTTACAGGAAAACCCTCTGCCTTTGCCTTGAGACTTTCGGGCAGGTGTGGTATACTGATTAGAAATTATATTCCCCTCACAAGTCAAACGGAGGATAAATATATGTCCAATAACAACAGCAGCAACAATAGCAACCGCGGCGGCAAGAACGGCAAAAACGGCGGTTTCCGCGGCGTTCTCACGCTGATCGCGTGGGCACTGGTGCTGACGGTGGCGTTCCAGTATTTCAACGCCTACAACAACAACGCCGCCAATAAGAGCACCAGTCACGAGATCAAATACAGCGACATGATCTCCATGATCGAAAAGGATCAGGTGGAGGAGGTCCTGTTCAAGGACAGCACCATCTACGTCACCCCTGTGGACGGCTACGTCTTCACCGAGGAGGTCACCTCCGGCAGCAAGACGGAGACAAAAACCTACACCCAGTCCAAGGACTCCGGCCTGACGCTGTACACCGTGTACCTCTCCAACGCCGACCTGCTCCCCCTGCTGGAGGCGCACAATGTGGCCTATACCGGCTTCTATGAGGCCGAGATGAGCCCCTTCCTGATGATCATGATCCAGTATATTCTGCCCACCATCTTCATCGTGGGCGCGTTCATGCTGGTCATGCGTCTGATGAGCAAATCCGGAGGCGGCGGCTTCGGCGGCATCGGCAGTGTGGGCAAGGCCAATGCCAAGGTCTACATGGAGAAGTCCACCGGCATCACCTTCAAGGATGTGGCCGGTCAGGACGAGGCCAAGGAGTCGCTGGAGGAGATCATCGACTTCCTGCACAATCCCGGCAAATACACCGCCATCGGCGCCAAGCTGCCTAAGGGCGCGCTGCTGGTGGGCTCCCCCGGTACCGGCAAGACCCTGCTGGCCAAGGCTGTGGCCGGCGAGGCCGGCGTCCCCTTCTTCTCCATCTCCGGTTCCGACTTCGTGGAGATGTTCGTGGGCGTGGGCGCCAGCCGCGTCCGCGACCTGTTCAAGGAGGCCGCCAAGGTCGCCCCCTGCATCATCTTCATCGATGAGATCGACACCATCGGCAAATCCCGCGACGGCAGCCGCTTTGGCGGCAACGATGAGCGCGAGCAGACGCTGAACCAGCTGCTGGCCGAGCTGGACGGCTTTGACCCCAGCAAGGGCGTCATCGTGCTGGGCGCCACCAACCGCCCCGAGGTACTGGACAAGGCGCTGCTGCGCCCTGGCCGCTTCGACCGGCGCATCACCGTGGACCGGCCCAACCTGGCCGGCCGTCTGGCCACCTTGCAGGTCCACACCCGCAATATCCGCCTGGCCGAGGACGTGAACCTGGAAAAGATCGCCCAGGCCACCGCCGGCTGCGTGGGCGCCGACCTGGCCAACCTGGTAAACGAGGCCGCCCTGCGTGCCGTGCGCAAGGGCCGCCGGGCCGTAAATCAGGACGATCTGCTGGTGTCCTTTGAGCTGGTCATCGCCGGCAGCGAGAAGAAGGGCACCGTCATCACCGAGGCGGAAAAGCGCATCATCGCTTACCACGAGGTGGGTCACGCACTGGTGGCGGCCAAGCAGAAGAATGCCCAGCCCGTCAGCAAGATCACCATCGTACCCCATACCCAGGGTGCGCTGGGCTACACCCTGCACCTGCCGGAGGAGGAAAAGTTCCTCATGTCCCGCGAGGACATTCTGACCGAGATCCGTACCCTGCTGGCCGGACGCTCCAGCGAGGAGGTGGTGTGCAACACCATGACCTCCGGCGCCGCCAACGACATCGAGCGCGCCACGGAGATGGCCCGGAACCTGGTGGCACGCTTCGGTATGTGCGACGAGTTCGACATGATGGCCCTGGGCAGCGTCCAGAGCCAGTATCTGGACGGCGGCTACTCTATGACCTGCGCCCAGGAGACCTACGCCGCAGCCGACCGCGAGACCATCAAGATCCTGCGCCAGTGCCACGAGGAGGCCAAGCAGATCCTGCGGGAGAACCGGGAACTGCTGGACAAGATCGCCGCGTACCTGCTGAAGAAGGAGACGATCACCGGCCAGGAGATGATGGCCATCATCGAGGGCCGTGACCCGGAGACCGTGGACAACTACGGCGCCAGCAAGAGCAGCCAGCCCGCCTTCCGGCCCAGCGTGCCGGAGACCATCGAGGCCCCCGCCAGGCACATCAACATCGTGTCCGAGCCCATCCCCATGCCGAACTACGATGAGAAGCCGGAGGATAAGGACCCGGAAGGCACCCCCGCCGAAGACAAACCGGCGGAGCACGCGGACGGCGACCCCGAATAAATGCACAGCAGCCCTGCGGCAGCGCCGCAGGGCTGTTTTCTTTTCAGTTTTCCGGCAGCTCCCGCACCCGTTCGCACAGCAGCGGCAGCGCCTTTTCAAACTCCACGCCGTACCACCCGGCCTGCGGGTCCCGTGCCGTGGCGTCGATACAGGCAAGTACAAATTCCACCGCCAGCGAAGCCGCCTGCTCCAGCGTCATGCCCCGCATGAGCCCGCCGGTGACGACGGCGGCGAAAATATCCCCCGTGCCGTGGAAGGAGGCCGGGTTCCGCGGGCCGAGACAGGTAAAATATGTCTCCGCGCCGCTGTCATAGCCCATAGCGCCCAGCTTATCCGGCGCAAAGGACACCCCGGTGAGGATCACCTTCTTCGCCCCCAGCGCGGCCACTCCCCGCAGCAGCTCACAAGCAAAGCCCTCGTCCACATCCTCCCGGTACGGCGTACCGGTCAGCAGGCAGGCCTCCGTGATATTGGGCAGCGCCACGTCCGCCCGAGCCGTCAGGCGGGCCATCGCCGCCGGGAAAGCGCCGTCAAACCCGCTGTACAGCTTCCCGTGGTCCGCCATGGCCGGGTCCACGATCAGCAGCGTATCCGGGCTCTTCACCGCGTCGAAAAAGTCCATCACCTGCTGCACCTGGGGTGCGGAGGCGATGTAACCGGTATAGAGCGCGTCAAAATGCACCTGCTGGGACCGCCAGTGATCGGCGATGGCCGGCAGCTGGTCGCTGAGATCCCGGCTGACAAAGCCCGGAAACGCCGTGTGGGCGCTGAGCACCGCCGTGGGCACGATGGCGCACTCCACCCCCATGGCGGAGATCACCGGCAGCGCCACCGTCAGCGAGCACCTCCCCAGACAGGAAATGTCCTGTATGGACGCTATTCGTTTCATAGAGCCGCCTCCTGTTCATCATACCAAAAAGGGAGAGGCACATGAATATGTGTCTTTCCCTTTTTGGTGCGGGCGGCGGGACTCGAACCCGCACGCCTGTTGGCAATGGAACCTAAATCCATCGAGTCTACCAATTCCACCACGCCCGCATATCCACGCCGTATTGTAGCACACTTCACGTCGGCGTGCAAGGAATGTTTTGCCTTTCCCCTCCACCCTATGCTATACTGTCATCAACAGTACACGAAAGGATGGTGCCCCATGAGCGAAAATGCCCTCGCCTTGGCGCGTCAGCACGCGCCCTGCTACATTTACTCCCGCGAGATCCTTACCGCACAGGCAGAGACTCTCCACAGGACCTTCCCCGGCTTTGATATTCTGTTCTCCGTGAAGGCCAACCCCTTCCCACCGGTAATACGGCACCTTGCGGCGCTTGGCATCGGCGCGGATGCGGCCAGTGCGGGTGAGGTCTGCCTGGCCGCGGAATGCGGGATCGCGCAAGAGGATATCTACTTCTCCGCAGCCGGCAAAAGTGATCGTGCGCTGGCCGCCGCGTGGGATAACTGCCATCTGATCGCCGATTCTATCGGCGAGGTGCGGCGAATCGCCGCTATGGCCGCTGCCCGCGGCGAGACAAAGGCCATCGGCCTGCGCGTGAACCCCGCTTTCAGTATGGACGGCGGTGCGGGCGGAACGTCCAAGTTCGGCATCGACGAGTCCGATCTCCCGGCACTGAAAATCCTGCTGCAAACGCTGCCGATAGCCGTCTGCGGCCTCCATGTCCACCTGCGCTCCCAGAACCTCTCTGCGGACACTCTCGCCCGCTACTACAAAAACTGCTTCGCGCTGGCCCTCCGCGTCCGCGATATTCTGGACTGTGCCATCGAGTATATCAACTTCGGCGGCGGAGTAGGCATCGTTTACGACCCGGCGTGCCAACCGCCGCTGAACATGAGCACCTTGAAGCAATGTACGCAGGCCGTGGCAGAGGAAAACGCCCGTACCCTCCGCGCACGGCTGCTGGTGGAGTCCGGGCGGTTTCTGACAGCACAGGCGGGAACGTACTATCTGCCTGTGGTAGACAAAAAGACATCCCACGGCACCACCTATGTCATCGTAGAAAACTGTCTCAACGGCTTCCAGAAGCCCTCTCTTGCCGCCATGCTGCGTAACGCCGCCGGAGAAGGCCCCCTTGCGCCTCAGGAACCTCTGTTTACCGGCGAGACCGCCTTCCCCATCACCGCCCTGCCTGCGGAGGATACCGGCATCACCGAGACCGTAGACATCGCAGGAAACCTCTGCTGCGCCGCGGACGTGCTGGCTAAGAACTTCACCGGTCCGGCGCTGGCGGTGGGAGATCTTGTGGCCGTGGGGAACACCGGGGCCTACGCCAGAACACTGTCGCCGCTGCTGTTTTCCTCCCACGACGTCCCTGCGGAATTCTTGATCTGAAAAGCAGGGCAGCCCATTGGGCTGCCCTGTTTTCTTATTTCTCCCGTCTGATGGGCCGGATATACTTGAAGTACTGCCCCGGCACAAAATAGAAATACGTCATCCGTCCCGGCGCATAATGGCGTCGTCCATCTCATTGACGACGGTCTGGATCAGCTGCTGCCATTCGTACATAGGCTTGCTCCCTTCTCTCGCTGTGAACAGAATACACCCTTTCCGCCCCAAATGTTTGATACGAGTTGCTGTTAAAACAGGGACGGCTCCCGCCGTCCCTGTCCGCTTATTCCGCTTCAGCAGCCTCCGCCGGCTCCTCCTGCCCCTGTCTGGGCAGCTGCTCGGGCCACTTGGCCCAGGTCTGGCGGATATAGGGGATCATCTGATCCCGGGGCATATCCAGTGCCGCGGCCAGCTCGCCGTAGAGCTGGTCCTCAGCCCGCTTGAGATAGCGCTCATCCATCTGGCTGACCTTCTTACCATGGCGCAGGGCCCACGCCCGCTTGCGGCAGATACCGTGGATCATGGCGGCCAGCTCGGCGCAGTCACAGCGGAGCACCAGCTGGTGGTAGAAATCCTTGGCAGCACGCATACCGCGCTCGGCGGGCTTCTGCTCCGGCAGGGCCGGCAGCGTGGCGATCAGCTCCAGCGCATGTGCGCGGCTGATGATGGGGCGCATGAGAACACCGGTGTCCACCGGTGTCATGACCGTGCCGCCGCGGTACAGGGGAGAGAGATGGTAATAGACCCTGCCGCCGTCGTCATAGGCCAGACCGGATGGCCCTATGGACTCCACCCGGCAGACGCCCTCGCCGCCGTATACCACCAGATCACCCGCTGCAAACATCACACACGCTCCTTATCCGCAACATACATACACACATATACACAAAAAGGCACATGGCACACGACCATGCGTTCCCCTTTTGCTCACCATTACCTGACATCAGTATAACATATTCTGACGAAAAATGTAAGCACAAATTTTACCGTGACTGTCGATTTTCCCGGAAAGTTGTGATACAATGCAGAAAAACTTTTGCGAGGTGCAGCCATGAAAAAACCTGTCATCCATCCCTCCGCCTTTGTGGCGGACAACGCCACCGTCCGGGGCAGCGTGACCCTGGGCGCCAACAGCAGCGTGTTCTTCGGCGCGGTGCTGCGGGGCGACCGGGCGCCGATCACCATCGGTGCGGGCACGAATATCCAGGACAACTGTGTGGTGCACGTGGACTACGACCATCCGGTGACGGTGGGCGAAAACGTAACGGTGGGCCACGGGGCCATTCTCCATGGGTGCACCGTGGGTGACAACTCCCTCATCGGCATGGGCGCCATCGTGCTGAACGGCGCGAAAGTCGGCAGCAACTGCCTGATCGGCGCGGGGGCGCTGGTACCGCAGAACGTGGAGATACCGGACGGGTCTTTGGCCTTCGGCTCCCCCGCCAAGATCAAAGGCCACCTGGACGAGGTCGCCATTGCCGAGCTGCGGCAGGCGGCGCTGGACTACCAGAAGGAGGCCATGGCATACAAGGCCGAGCAGGAACAATAAAAATATGCGCTCCGACCAAGAGCCGGTGCGCATGGCTGAAAAGCGGCCCCCGGCTGTGCCGGGGGCCGCTGACCGTTTAGACGACGGCGAAGAACTTGATGATAAACAGCAGGGAGATAACGTAGGTCAGGGCAGACACATCCTTGGCACGGCCGGAGAACACCTTGATCACGGTGTAGGAGATCATGGCAATACCGATGCCGTGGCCGATGGAGCCGGAGATGGGCATGGCCAGCAGCATCAGGAACACGGGGACCACCTGATCCAGATCGTCGAAATCCACGTTCTTCAGGCCCTGGAGCATCAGGATGCCCACGTAGATCAGGGCGGAGGAGGTAGCGGCAGCGGGAATGACGGCCGCCACGGGTGCAATGAACATGCAGGCCAGGAACATGAACGCGGCGGTCAGGCTGGTCAGGCCGGTGCGGCCGCCGGCCTCCACGCCGGAGGCGGACTCCACGAAGGTGGTAACGGTGGAGGTGCCGCAGCAGGCGCCGGCCACGGTGCCCACGGCATCGGACAGCAGGGCCTCCTTCATGTTGGGCATATTGCCGTCCTTGTCGGTCATGCCGGCGCGGGAGGCCGTACCCACCAGGGTGCCGATGGTGTCGAACATATCGATCATGCAAAAGGTGATGATCAGGCTGATCGCCGTGAACCAGCCGATATTAAAGAAGTCGGTGAAGTCAAATTTGAACAGCGTGGTCTCCACCATGTCGTGGAAAGGCGGCAGGAAGGACGCGCCCTCCAGAGAGGCAAAGGGATTGGTACCCAGGAAGATGAAGCAGCCGGCCCAGTAGATCACGGAAGCTACCAGCATACCCACCAGCACGGCGGCCTTGACGCCCTTCTTGGCCAGCAGGATGATGACAAACAGGCCGATGAACATGGTGACGACCGTCAGCACCATCTGGCTGTACTCGGCACCCATGTGGTCCTTGATCACGCTGGGGGTCATGGCGCCGAAGAAGTCACGCATGACATAGAAGGGGGAGGTATAACCGTTACCCTCGGCGTAGATTCCCACGTTGGAGCCCAGGCCGATGTTCATCAGCATAAGGCCGATGGCGGGACCGATACCCAGACGGACGCCCAGAGGAATGGCATGAACGATCTTGTCGCGGATATTGAATACGCTCAGCAGCAGGAAAACGATACCCTCCACCAGAATGATGCACAGCACCGCCTGGAAGGCGCTGGTGTAGTCAGTGTTCAGCATGGCGGCCACATTGCCGGCGATGACGGCGAAGAAGCTGTTAAGGCCCATACCGGGCGCCATGACAAAGGGCTTGTTGGCCAGGAAGGCCATGACCACGGTGCCGATGGCGCTGGCGATGCAGGTGGCCAGAAAGACACCATTCCACAGCGGAGTGCCCACGGCAAAGTTGGTCAGCAGGTTGGGATTTAGGGCGATGATGTAGGCCATCGTCATGAACGTGGTGAGACCGGCCAGGATCTCCGTCTTGACGGAGGTGCCGTTCTCTTTCAGATGAAAGATACGCTCCATGTGATTTTCTCCTTTACAAAATGCTGCGCGTCCTCCGCGCAAGTATCATCTTAACGCTTTTTAACAGGAAAAACAAGACTTTTTGTCAGGCCTGCTGAATTTTTTTCAGATGCCAGTCAAAAAAGTGCCCCCGGCGTAGCCGGGGGCAAGGAGGCACCCGCCTCCTTCTGTTCTCAGGGGGCTGCGTCAGCCGGGGTATAACTGACACGATGCTGATGAGATAGCAGCATGGGGTGCCGACCGGGACAGGTCAGCCTTCCGTCCGCATCCGGGGGCGCATGACAGGGGCGCTTTTTTCAGGGAAGCTTATTGGGCCGCGCGATCGGCCTGAATGAGCAGCTTCAGCGCCTCCACGCCCACCTGAACGGCGGAGGTAGTGTCCTCGCTCATATCCTGGTCCAAGCCGGCCTTTTCACGCTCCTGGTTCCAGACCACATGGAAGCAGCTGCCGCAGCGGCAGTTCAGGGCATCGGCCACCACAAAGAGGGCGGCGGACTCCATTTCACTGGCCTTGACGTGCAGGCGCTTCCAGGCCTCCCATTTGTTGAGCAGCTCATAGGATACCGGCATACGCTCGGGGCTGTGCTGGCCATAGAACGCGTCCTTGCACTGAACGACGCCTACCTGGGTGCGCTTACCCAGCGCCTTGGCCGCCTGGACCAGTGCGGTGGTGACCTCGAAGTTCGCCACCGCGGGGTACTCGATGGGGGCATATTCCCGGCTGGTATGCTCAAAGCGGATCGCGCCGGTGGCGACCACCACGTCGCCGCTGCGGACATCCAGCTCGATTCCGCCGCAGGTCCCTACGCGGATAAACGTGTCAGCGCCGATGTTGTGCAGCTCCTCCATGGCGATGGAGGCGGAGGGCCCGCCGATACCGGTGGAGCAGACAGAGACCTTCTCCCCCAGCAGTGTACCGGTATAGATGGTGTACTCACGGTTCTGAGAAACAAAGTGCGCATCGTCGAACAGCTCGGCGATCTTGGCACAGCGGCCGGGGTCACCGGGAAGAATAACATAGCGGCCCACGTCGCCCTCGGCGCAGTGGATATGATACTGCTTTTCCAGTTCCTGCATGATACATCGTCCTCCATCTATGTTCAAGTCGTTATGTCCTAAGCAAATAACACGGTTCATAATCAAACATTTACCCATCGCTGAGGTAGAAAAAATCATATCATGGTTTTTCGGAAAATGCAATACTTCCGCCACAAAAGATACGGCTTTCCTGTACAAATGATGCAAAAGGCAAAAAGTGTCGGGGCTATAAAACCGCCCGCGGCAAAACCTACGTTTGGCGGCGGCTGTTCTCCGCGCACGTGCGCGTGTTTTTGCGTGGATCGGCCGACGCATATGGGAAAAGGAGGAAAAAGATATGACAGATCGACTCGCTGCACTGGCGGCGGCAGTGATGCTGGCGGTGACGCTGGCGGCCTGCGGCGCGGCAGACGACAAGACAAACGGCGCCGCGCCGGACACCACACCCAACGGCAGCATCACCACACAGCCGGACACCAACGGCACGGACACCGGCAGCGCCAAAGATGACCTGAACGGTGGCCACAGCGAAAGCGACCGGGCGGATGAGGACGGACAGATGGACGGTACCGTGGAAACGCGGCGGTACGACCGGGCACTGGCGGCGTCGCTCAGTCAGCTGATCCTGAATCGGATCGGCGAATGACAAAAGCGCGGCGGGCATCGTGTGCCCGCCGCGCGGTTTTTAACGGCAGGACTTGCATTTTTCAAAAAATGGGATATTATATAGGTGAAAAACGTCCCCGCCCCCTTTTTTCGTCCTCTGAACGGCGAACGCGGGGCACGGAACAAAATTTACGCCGCAGTGGGCGGCAGAGAAAAGAAGGTTTTTTCTATGACAAAGATCGACATCGTTTCCGGATTTTTGGGCGCAGGTAAGACGACCCTTATCAAGAAACTGCTGGCCGAGGCCTTCCCCGGCGAGAAGCTGGTACTGATCGAAAACGAGTTCGGCGAGATCAGCATTGACGGTGGGTTCCTGAAGGACTCCGGCGTGCAGATCAGTGAAATGTCCTCCGGGTGCATCTGCTGCTCTCTGGTGGGCGACTTCAACAAGGCGCTGAAGGATGTACATGAGCAGTTCCACCCTGACCGCATCCTCATCGAGCCCAGCGGCGTGGGCAAGCTCAGCGACGTGATCGTGGCGGTGGAGAACACCGTGAAGGACGTACCGGACATGAAGCTGAACAGCTTTGTGACCGTAGCGGACGCCACAAAGGTCAAGGTATACATGAAGAACTTCGGCGAGTTCTACAACAATCAGATCGAGTCCGCCGGCACCATCATCCTCTCCCGCACCCAACGGCTGAGCCAGGAGAAGCTGGAGGCCGCCGTGGCGCTGCTGCGGGAGAAGAACCCCAATGCCGCCATTCTCACCACACCCTGGGACCAGCTGGACGGCATGACCATCCTCAGCGCCATCGAGAAGGTCTCTCTGGCGGACGAGCTGCTGGCGCATATGCGCGCTGAGCACGAGGCGGATGAGGCGGAGCACGAGCATGAGCACCACCATCACCACCATGACCATGACGAGGATGAGCACGATCATGACCATTGCTGCCATCACCATGACCATGATGATGACGATGACGACGACCACGACCATGAGCACTGCTGCCATCATCACCACGATGAGGACGAGCATGACCACGATCATCACCACCATCACCACGACGGCGAGGAATGCGATGATCCCCACTGCGGCTGCCACCATCACCATCATCACGCCGACGAGGTATTCACCAGCTGGGGCACGGAGACGGTGAAGGCCTACTCCGAAGCGGAGCTGGAGCACATCCTGACGGCGCTGGACAGCGGCGAATACGGCGCGATCCTGCGGGCCAAGGGTATCGTGGCCGCGGCGGACGGCGGCGAGTGGCTGCACTACGACTTCGTGCCGGAGGAGCACCAGGTGCGGCGCGGTCCGGCGGACTACACCGGCCGTATCTGTGTGATCGGCTCCCAGCTGAAAGAGGATAAGCTCTCTCAGCTGTTCGGACTGTAAGGAGTGGCTGACATGGATATTCCTGTTTACCTCATCGCCGGATTTCTGGACGCCGGTAAGACCGAGTTCATCAACGGCATCCTGCGGGACGGCTTCGCCGCCGAGGATCGGACACTGCTGCTGTGCTGCGAGGAGGGTGAGAACGGCTATGACCCCAAGGTGCTTGGCAACGTATTCACCTATACCGTGGAGGACGAGGACCAACTGACACCGGACTTTCTGAAGAAGCTGGAAAAGCAGTACCGGCCCAAGCAGGTCATCGTGGAGTACAACGGCATGTGGAGCATGGAGAAGCTGTACCGCGAAGGACTGCCCGCCAACTGGATCCTGTACCAGATCATGTGCCTGGTGGACGCTACCACCTTTGAGATGTATTTGAAGAACATGGGCCAGTTGATGATGGAGAAGATCACCAACTGCGATATGCTGATCTTCAACCGCTGCAATGAGCAGCTGCGCGCCCAGCTTCGCAGCCGCAACCTGCGGATGGCCAACCGCCGGGCGGATATCTACCTGGAAAACGAGGACGGCACCAGCGAGGAGTACGTCACGCCGGAGATGTCGCCCTTCGACCTGACCGGCGGCAAGCTGGAGGTGCCGGACGAGGACTACGGCATCTGGTATGTGGACATGATGGACAACCCGGGACGCTACGAGGGCGTGGAGGTGTCCTTCAAGGCGCTGATGTGCCACTCCAAAAAGTTCAAGGGCGTGCACTGCCCGGGACGCTTCGCCATGGTGTGCTGCGACAAGGATATGCAGTTCCTGGCCCTGGTGTGCCGCGGCGAAGGGCTGGAGCAGTATAAGGACAAGCAGTGGGTGAAGATACACGCCACAGTGAAGAAGGAGGCCTGTGACGCCTATCAGGGCGAAGGCCCCGTGCTGTACGTCACCTCCATCGCCGCCACCACAAAGCCTGACCCGGAGATGGTGTCCTTCTGATCGCGATCTGTATATTTTCACCGCACAATTGCAGCGTGTATAGAAAAAGACCCGCCGATGGCGGGTCTTTTCAACTTGTTTCGGCCTCAGCGGACCAGCTGGATGGCAGCGGGGAGGTTTTCGATCTCCACGCGGGGCGCACTGGGGCAGTATTCACCGTCCAGGGACCAGGGGAGGTTCTCCTCCGTGGTCAGGGTGACGCGCCGGACATGGCGCAGTATCACGCCGGGATAGTCGTACTGCATACGGGTCATGACGGTAATGAGGTTCTGCAGATCCAGTGCCGTCTTTGGCATACGGAGCAGCAGCAGTTCGAATTTTCCGTCGTCCATCCGTACACGGGAGGGATCCAGCTTCACCAGGCCGCCCAGGGAGGTGGAATTGCACACAGCGCCGAAAATGAACTCCCCCTCAAAGCGCTCACCATCGGCTTCCACCGCGCAGCGGTAGGGCCGCAGGGAGTCCAGATTGCCCAGCCCCTCCAGAATGTAGGCAAAATGGCCCAGGGCGTTCTTGGCTGCCTGAGTGGCGGAGTAGGAGGACCGGGTAAAGGCCCCAAAGGAGGCCACATAGGCGAAATAGCGGTCGTTATGCCGCCCCACGTCCAGGGGGCAGGGCGTGCCGGTGGCGGCCGCCTCCGCCGCGGCGGGCAGCATGGTGTGAAGATGCAGGCTCATGGCAAAGTCGTTGGTGCTGCCGCAGGGCAGATAGCCCAGCAGAGGCCGCTGCTCCAGCTGCATAAGCCCGGAGAGCGTCTCGTTCAGCGTGCCGTCGCCGCCGGCACAGACCACCATGTCGTACTGTCCGCCCCACCGTGCGGTGATATCGCGGGCCTGGCCGCCCGCCTCGGTGATATAGACCCGTACCAGATAGCCGGCACGGGAGAACTGCGCCACGGCGTCGAACAGCGGGGCGCGGGACTTTGTCTTTCCCGCACGGGGATTGACGATAAACAAGAGCTTTTTCATAGGAACACCCTTCCATACCATCGTAATTCTCGCATTTTGCGCGGGGTTGTCCGAGTATGATACCACAGTTGCGGCGGGATTGCAATACACATTCCGCCGCGGGTGTTTGTGTTCGAAAATTGTTGCAAAACGCCGCGCATACGGGTATGATAGAAAAAACAGCAGTGGGAGGTCCTGCCATGAAGCGAACGCAGTATTTCAAATGGGGGCTGACGGCCTTTTTGACCGTATGTGCCGTGCTGGTGTTCTACGACACCTTCTATCAGGCGGGAACGCTGCAGCAGTTCGTGTCCAAGCTGGCATCCATCCTGGCGCCGGTGCTGTATGGCTTCGCCATCGCCTATCTGCTGACGCCCATCATGTCCTGGCTGGAACGAGCCATTGCGGCGCTGTGGAAAAAGCTCTTCAAAAAAGAGCTGAAGCAGCCGTCGGGCGCGCTGCGGCTGGTGAGCATCCTGCTGACCGAGGCCGTGGTCATCTTCCTTCTGTACCTGCTGATGAGCGTGCTGGTGCCCCAGGTGGTGGACAGCGTGACCACCCTCATCAACAACGCCGAGTCCTACTACCGCAAGGTCTATCGCTGGGCCAACGACCTGCTGGAGAGCGACAGTGGGATCGGTGTCTGGCTGGCGGGGCTCATCACCGAGCGCTATACCGACGGCATGGCCTTTTTGACCGACAAGGTGCTGCCTTGGGCCCAGACGGCCATTGTGCCGCTGACCAACGGTATCTGGAGCGGCATCCGCGGCGCGGTGGGCTTTGCCTTTGACCTGATCGTGGGCATCATCGTGTCCATCTACC
>OGYZ01001375.1_pt1 | contig 19308 bp, 21 predicted proteins | sample 1576681 | NCBI WGS metagenome assembly OGYZ01 (sample SAMEA3541480, study PRJEB24748) | human gut metagenome | biome: human gut; feature: human-associated habitat; material: faeces | place: China | collected 2012 | reverse complement strand
AAAACAGAATCCAACAGCCAAAAACCGGCTCGGAAATTTTTTCCGAGCCGGTTTTTTTGTCCTCAGATGGCTGTAAAAGAGATTGCGCAAAACAGCGGGAAAGTTGTAGAAGATGCCGGATGGGTGTGATATAATAGGAAGAAAGGAGGGATGCCTGTGAGCAACTACCATATTGGACAGTACATCAAAAAAAGGCGGGAAGAACTGAATGTAAATCAGGATGCACTTTGCTACGGCATCTGTAACCGGTCTACCCTATCTCGGATTGAGCGCGGCAGGCAGGAGCCGTCCTATCAGGTTTTAAAGGCGCTTTTGCAGCGGCTGGGCATTTCGGAAAACCGCTGTCAAATTTTGATAGGACCGCAGGAATTTGCCATCGTCGAGTTACAGCGGGAAATTGTTGCAGACAATGTCAAGCACGATTTTTCTGCGGCACTCCAAAAAATCGAGCGGCTGGAAGCTCTTTTTCAGCTGGAGCAGCAGCCGATTTTGCAGCAGTTTGTGCTGCGGGTGCGCGCCTTGGCAGGCTATGAAAAGGACGGACAGCATTTTGACTACGACTGCCCCACCCAGCGCAGGATGCTCAAGCAGGCGCTGGAGCTGACCTGTGCCGGAATCAATCTGGAAAATATGAGTGGCTTTCTGCTGGGAGAGGATGAAACCAAAATCATCAACCAAATCGCCATCACCTACTCGGAAGAAGGAAAGCACAGACAGGCGATTGAAATTTACCGTCAGTTGATCCGCTATGTAGAGAGTCATTTTCCCGATTGTGAGGTGCGACAGGTGATGCTGCCGTTGACCGCCTACAATTATTCCAGATTGTTGGGACTGGAGCGCAGATACGAGGAAGCCATCGAGGTTGCCGAGCTGGGCAGACAGTGCTGTGTCAAGTATAACAAATGCAGGATGCTGGGTGGATTGTTACTCAATATTGCCTGCTGCCTGCACGAGCTGGGAAAGGATGAGGAAAGCAGAAAAATAATGCAACAATCATATTATGCTTACTTAATTATGGAAGATTTAATAAGTTGTGAAGTAGTCCAAAAGTATGCAGAAGAAACGTTCAAGATAAAAATTAATTAATTACAATCCCCTTCTGGACCATTTACATAATCGTAAGGGGCAGGGTTGCCTTCTTCACCGTCATTTTTCGGTGGTGGGGAGGGCTTTTTGTCCTGTTCTTCTCCGGCTTGTTCAGTTGGAGGTTGATTGTTTGGGTCAGTGGGTTCGGCGGCAAAAGCGAACTGGCTCAGTCCGGTGCAGAGCATCAGGGCAGCCAGAAGAGAAGCGAAGAGTTTTTTCATGGAAATACATCCTTTCTAAAAAAATAATTGTCGCGACACCTACATAATAATCAGAAATTTTTCCGCTTGTCAAGAGGCATTTGACGCACATTTTTTCGTGCGTCAAATGCCTCTTGATTTTTAGAATTGAATCGGGTATTATGTAGGCAAGGAGCTCCGATAAGAATATTCACCCGATACAAACCTCAGAAAGGAGATCAATATGAAAAAGTTTATAGTTCTTGCGTTAGCATCATCTATGATAGTTTCATTGTCAGCACCAGCTTTCGCTGTTCAAAACGCAAATTGTTCTGTGATAAACGATAAATATAAGGTTAATGAAGTAGAATCAGAATATTTGCCTAATGTAATTTTGGTAGAAAATGGTATTCCAAGACAGGTTACACGGGAAGAATATGATAGAATTACGACTGAAAACAGAGAGGTTTCTTTTAATCAGCCCGAAATTTCGCCATATGCAATTACTTTTGATAGATATACAGCTTCTTCCAGTAGGGAATATTTGGACAGATCGAAAAAGAAAGCGGTTACACCAGCAGTTAAAGGAGATCCTAATAATGGAACCACCATTAGTTATGGAAATTCAATTTCTTTCTCTGCATCATATAGTATTTCTTTAACAAGTGGGGAAATTAGTACCATTTTGAGTTCTGTTGGAGGATCATATGTAAAATCAGCAAGTTCCAATTCTAATTTTGGTGCAACTTTCCATGTTCCTGCTAATCAGATAAGACGAGTTTACTTTACTCCATATGTTTTAGAAACTAAAGGAAAATTGCAAAAGTATGTTCAGAATGAATCAGAAGCTAATCCAAGACCACAAGGTTCTCCAAAGTCTGTTACTGCAAAATTTATTAAAAAAGTAGGCAGTTTTGCTGATGGTTTATATGAGCTGGGATCTTAAATAGAAAAGGAAGGGGGAAGACTCCTTCCTTTTTCTTAAATTAAAGTGAAAGGAGAATATTTATGAAAAAAGCAAGCGTAATTACTTTATGTATATTAATAGCTATTGGTATCGTATTTTATTTTTTAGGCAATAGAGATAATACAGATCAAGAAAAAGTTTATGCTACTGTTGATGAAGCTATTGAAGATAGATTGTCAGATTCTGATGTTATCGTAAATAAAGTCGAAATATCTCCAGAAACAGTTGTTGTTTCCTATGTTCCTGAAATGGAAGGATTTTATTTTTTTACTATTAGCAAAGAGGGGAACAATTATAAAATAGAGAATGTATCAGAGAAAATCGGATTATCAGAAGATAGAATGGTATCAGGCGAATATAAAGATGAACAGGGGAATTGGACTCTATACTTTAAAATTTCTGCGTCAAAAGACAGGATTGCTTCTGTGAATGATATTGAGTTGGCTTATGAGGTTGATGTCTTAGACAGGAAATAAGTAATCAATATCATTTCACCACAAAAAAACAAATTTATTTCAAAAAACTCTTGCTTTTTAGAATCAAATCGTGTATGATAAGGACAAGAACTCCGAAAGGAGTAAAATAATTTTGAAGCAGAATAACCCCTTTTATTTAAGGTTCACCCACATAAAAAAGGACAGCCTTACGGCTGTCCTTTTTGCAAAATTCTTTTCAGTAAAATACAAACAGCAATCTTTTAAAAGGAGGAATTGTTATGACAAAAAGATTTTTTGCAGCCCTTTGTTTAACCGCAGTCCTGTCGATGAATGCAGCCGCGACAAGCGTTTCTCCGGCTGCTGCTTCGGAAAAGCCCGCCCTTCAATACAGCGTATGTAAAAGCTGCGGCGCAGAAGCGGTGCAGCAGGAGGAAACCCGCTATGGCAAGTGGAATTATGCGGGAGAGGTTGCTTGCGTCCACGAGGGTGGCGGAGATTCATATAAGGATGAGAAGCAGGTCAGATTGGTCCTTTATCCGGCAGTCTGCCAAAAATGCGGAGTCAGCGAGACAGAGGTAAAGGTCGAAGAGCAGTTTATCCACATCGGCAACCCCAAAAAGATACAGTATGTTTTATAGCTTTATCCACACAAAATATACACCAGACGAAAAAAATAGAATAAATCCCGAAGAGACTCTTGACTTTTAGAATCCGATACAGTATAATGGAGAAGAAGAGTTCCTACAAAATGGGCAATATAACCCAATCGAAAAAGGAAGAAAGATCCTATGAAAAAACAGCGTTTGATTTCCCGACTGGTTGCAGGCTCCATGGTCCTTTTGCTGCTGGCGCTGTCCCTGTGCGGCTGCACACAACAGCAGGCTCCCGACCAGGCGCAGGTCAGTGCATTGATTGAGCAGGCGGAGGGGATTTACCACCCAAATCATCCGGCGCTGACATCAGTAGAAAACCTGCTGCCCTTCAGCAATCAGGATGACCCATCGGACATCCGATACTACGATGAGGTAGAGGACTATGAGCAGGTGGCAGCACAGGTTTTCACCGACAGGGCAAAGCAGGCGCTGGAACAGGCTTTCTTCCAGGAAGGACCGGTCCTCTTCAAGAGGGACGACAAGGTCTACCATATCAGCAACGCCCACGATTCGATGGGAATTACCTATTTTGCAGAAATCGTATCGCTCAAGCAGACCGAGCGCAGCGGCGACCGCCTGACCTATCAGGTCACAGCAAAACCTGCACAGCGCGCCGAGTCGATGGATGACCCGCCGGTGCTGGGCGAAGCGGTGACCTATGAGATGGTGCTGGTTGAACAGGACGGCAAGCTGCTGCTGGAGGAGTTTCCGTATCCGATGGTCGTTTCCGACGGACAAATCGACATCGACCGTTATCAACTGGTAAAATAAGGGGGGGAAATCCTATGAGAAAAAACTTGCTTGGAATCGCGGTTGCCTTTTTGCTCCTTTGCTTTAGCGGCTGCACCTCAAATCAGAATCAGGTCAGCGCACCTACTTCCCCGGAGCAGCTGGGCTATACCATCGACCAGCAGCAGATTCCGCAGGTGGTGATGGAGGATTCGGTCTTTTTAAATCAGGAAACCTTCTATTGTCCAGAGCTTTCTGGAGATTTTACGGCGGTTGGGGTATACTGGCACGATTATTTAGGCTCTGACGCATATCCGGTTGCTTTTTTGCAGGCGGTGCCAGCCAATACAACAAAAATCAAGCTGCCTTCCGGCGAAATTTCCGTTTCCGATTGGGAGCAATATCAGATTTTTCAGAATCAGGATGTTATCATCTATGACCTGTACCCGATGCTCTATCCAGAGGGAACCGTTCCGGAACGGATCGCACAGGAAGTGGAGCGCAGCTATTATCAGACACAGGAAGAATATCAGGCAGGCAAAATCCCGCCAGAACGATATTTTAATGAACCTCTCAACAGCAGACTGACCCAGACCCGCTATTTAAATTACCTCTGGGAATACTATCATCAGCAGCTGCCGCAGCTGATTCAAAAATCATCCGACCCGAAATAGATTCACCTATAAAAAACAAGGCAGCCTTTTGGCTGCCTTGTTTTTATGATTTAACAAAAGGATGCACATTTTTTTTACGGTAGGTGGTTTTTCTTTTTCGCAAATTATGGAATTGAATTTCGTAAAGGCTCATGTTACAATAAAGAGGATGAAATGAAAGAGAAAAGAAGAGAAAGGAGAAGCTATTGATGGAACAGCTTCGCAATGCAAAAGGCTTCATCTGCGATATGGATGGAGTCATCTATCATGGAAACAAGATTTTACCCGGGGTCAAGGAATTTGTGGAATGGTTGTATCGGGAGAACAAACAGTTTTTGTTTTTGACCAACAACAGCGGCAAAACCCCGAAGGAATTACAGGAAAAATTAGCCCGCATGGGACTGGATGTGGACGAGCATCACTTTTACACCAGCGCGCTGGCAACAGCAGAATTTATCTCCCGCCAAAGTCCCGGTGCACACGCCTTTGTGATTGGAGAGCCGGGACTGTACAACGCACTGTATGAAAAGGGCATCACCCTCGACGACACCAATCCCGATTATGTGGTAATTGGAGAATCCCCCAACTATAACTACGACAACATCTGCAAGGCCGTCCAGCTGGTGCAGAAGGGCGCGCGCCTGATTGGTACCAACTACGATTTGACCGGACCGACCGAGCAGGGAATCATGCCTGCCTGCCGCGCCTTTGTCAAACCCATCGAGCTGGTCACCGGCAAGGAAGCCTACTACATCGGCAAGCCCAACCCGCTGATGATGCGCACCGGACTGAATATGCTCGGGGTACACTCGAGCGAGGCGGTGATGATTGGTGACCGAATGGATACCGACATCGTAACCGGCATCGAAAGCGGTCTGGATACCGTGCTGGTTTTGTCCGGCGTATCCACCAGAGAAACAGTCAAGCTGTTCCCATACCGTCCAAGACTGATCCTCAACGGAGTGGGAGATATTCCGGGCTAAACAGCAGTCCAAAACAACAGAAGCCAAGCGCCAAAGGAAGCGGAAAATACCGCCCTTCTTTTGGCGCTTTTGCTTTTTGAAAGGCTTTCCTTGTGATACCATCTTGTGATACAATAGGGTAGAACCACAGTAGACGAAAAGACCATCACAAACAGGATACGGAGAAATACAATGGCAAAAAAACAACGGTTGGATAAAGCAATCTCGATGCAGGGCAACCTTTCCCGCAGCGAGGTCAAAACGCTCATCCGAAAGGGAGCGGTCACTGTCAACGGACAGGTGGTAAAGGCGGCGGATTTTGGAGTGGACTTTGACAGCGACACAGTGCAGGTGCAGGGCAAGCCGCTCTGCCTGCGGATGCACCTGTATCTGATGCTCAATAAACCCAAAGGAGTGGTCAGCGCAAGCGAGGACAAAAATCAGCCCACTGTCGTGGACCTGGTGCCGCAAAACCTGTGGCGCAAGGGACTTTTCCCTGCGGGCAGGCTGGACAAAGACACCACCGGCTTTGTGCTGATTACCGACGACGGAGAGTTTGCCCACGACATCCTTTCCCCGAAAAAGCACATCCCAAAGACCTACCACGCGCTGGTGGACGGCGCCATCACCGAGCGGATGGAGGCGGATTTTGCCAAGGGAGTCCACATCGGCGAGGACTTCACCCTGCCGGCGTCGCTGAAAAAACTCTCCTCCACCCCACAGGGGGATTGGGGAGAGGTCATCCTCAAAGAAGGGCTGTACCATCAAATCAAGCGGATGTTTGGAGTGTACGGCTTAAAAGTTTTGGAATTAAAGCGGGTGCAGATGGGAAAACTGCCGCTGGACCCGCAGCTGCCGGAAGGAGAATGTCGGGAATTGAGTGAAGAGGAGCTGCGCCTGGTGGCTTCTCGGGAGGAGGAATAGCCGATGGGATGCCTCATCTGCGAAAGAATTGAGCAGATCAAGCGGGGAGAAAACCCGTACTTTGTCTGCGAGCTTTCGACCGGCTATGTGGTGCTGGGAGATCACCAGCGCTTTTGTGGCTATACCCTGTTTTTGTCAAAGCAGCACGTCACTGAGCTGTACCACCTGCCGTGGGAAATTCGGACGCGCTTTTTACAGGAGATGTCGCTGGTGGCAGAGGCGGTGGCTGCTGTCTATCACCCGGACAAGATGAACGTTGAGCTGCTGGGCAACGGGGACACCCATCTGCACTGGCACCTTTTCCCACGGGTGGCGGGCGATACCCCGCAGCCGGGTCCGGTCTGGTGGCTGCCGCGGGAGGAGATGTGGAACGACGCTTTTCTGCCGACCCCACAGCAGCTTGCGCAGCAAACCCGTCGACTGCGGGAGGAAATCCTCCGACGCAGCAGGACGGCAGCGCTTTTTTGTGAGGGGGAAGCAAGGGATGGATAACGGCTTGCCGGGCAAAAAACTGCCGCCGGAGTTTTATTTGCAGGATACCGTACAGGTTGCCCGCCAGCTGATTGGCAAGCTGCTGGTCCGCAGGGTAGAAGGGCAGACCCTCTCCGCCATCATCTGCGAAACCGAGGCGTACACCGGCTTTTCGGACAAGGCGTGTCACTCCTATAAGGGCAGCTCACCGCGCACCCGCGTTATGTTCGAAGCAGGCGGAAAGGCGTATGTCTATCTGATCTACGGAATGTACAGCTGTCTGAATGTCACCACGCGGGAAGAGGGTGTGCCGGAGGCGGTGCTGATTCGTGCGGCATCTCCGGTAGAGGGAATCGAGCGGATGATGCAGCTGCGGCAGAGCAAAAAGCCTATCAAGAGCTTAAAGGAGAACACACTGCTGTCCGGTCCCGGGCGGCTGTGCGATGCGCTTGCCATTACCCGCGAACAAAACGGTCTGTCGCTTTGCGGCGATGAGCTGTTTATCTGCGAGGGAGTGGAGCTGCCACAGCAGCAGATTGCTGCCACCCCGCGCATCAACATCGACTATGCACAGGAGGCAAAGGATTATTTGTATCGCTTTGTGGATACTAAAAGCCCTTGTCTTTCGGCGAAGTACAGGGAGGGAGAGCAGAATGGAAGAACAGCAAAATGAAGCGCTTGTGCAGCGGCAGAACTGCTGTTGTCTGACCGGTCATCGGTCGCTTCCGTCCGACCCGGACCGGCTGGCAGAGCTGCGGCAGAATTTGCGGCGGCTCATCTGTGATTTGGCACAGCAGGGCATCACCACTTTTTACACCGGCGGCGCATTGGGATTTGATACGATGGCGGCGATGATGGTGCTGGAGCTAAAAAGCCGACTGCCACAGCTGCGGCTGCACCTTGCGCTGCCCTACCCGGAGCAGGCGAAGCGCTGGAGCCGCACCGATCGGCTGCTGTACGAGCAAATTAAGGAACACGCCGACCGGGTGTATCTGGTCAGCATGGAATATTCTGCTGTCTGTATGAAAAAACGAAATTATTTTATGGTGGATCGCAGCAGAGCATGCGCCTATTATATGGTCAATGCTACCCGCAGCGGGACGGCACAGACGGTAAACTATGCCCGCAATCAAGGCTGCAAGCTGTTTGACCTGTTGGAAAAGCAGCCGGAGCGGTTTGTAAAGACGCCGCAGCAGCAACAGATTAGCTGGAGCGAACAGGTGATTGTGCGGGAGAGCTATCCGACTGCGCAGGAAAAATCGGACCCAGAAAAATAACCCGATGCCTTTGGCATCGGGTTATTTTTCTGGGTCAACAGCAGACGAAAGCTCACAGCTCCTGCTCCGGCAGAGAAAAACCGTGCATAAAGCCGTTTTCTGCATAGATCGAGCAGATGTCCCCGCCGATGACCTCCTGATTGTAAATCAAAAGATTGGCTCGGATATACTCCTTTTGTCCGGGGTAGTTGAGCACTTCATAGCTGCATCGGCTGACCTGCTTTCCTCGAAACCGGCTCAGGTCAAAGCCCTGCTGCTTTTGAATCTCATTGTAGTTTTCATAGACATCGCCAAAGGTTTCGGGGATCACCACCTGCACCATCTCACAGGGCTGTTCGTTTACCTCCCAGCCGTAGCTTTGCAGAAATCGCACCTGCGCCAGCCCATTGGGAACGCAGGTGTCATGCTGGGCGGCAGGCTGCACCGGAGCAGGCGATTCAAAAGGGTGCAGTGTCAAGGCAATCAGCAGGACCGCTGCGAGGATTGCCGCTGCGCACAGCAGCTTTTTGAAGAGGGAACGAGGTTTGAATGAACAGACGAACATAGGTGGGTGGCTCCTTTCAGACAATATTCTCTGGTGGCAGAAAAGACCTGTGGGGACAAAATCAGCAGAACGATCAGATTCGGCAGCAGCAGGCAGGCATTCAGCAGATCCGCCAGCGCAAAGACCACCGGCAGACGGGCAAAGCAGCCGGCGGCACACCCGACCAGAAAAATGCAGCGATAGAGGAAAAGTGCGTGGCGGCTGTCGCCGAACAGATATTCCACACAGCGCTGACCGTACAGACAAAAGCTGATGACCGAAGCAAAGGCAAACAGCGAAAGAGAGATCCCCAGCAATCTGCCGCCGGTTTTTCCCATCACGCTGCAAAATGCCTGATAGGCACCGGAGGCACCCAGCGGGACACCGCTTGCCAAAATCGAAAGTGCTGTGATGGTGCAGACCAGGATGGTGTCGCAGAACACCTCAAAAATTCCCCAGAAGCCCTGTTCGACCGGACTGTCCGCACCGCTGCAGGCGTGAGCGATGGAGGCACTGCCCAATCCCGCCTCATGGGTGAAGATGCCGCGGGAGATGCCGACCCGCACACAGGTGAAAAATCCGACTCCGCTGCCCGCCGCACCGGCGATGCCGCCGGAGGAAAACGCCTGTGTCAAAATCTGAGAAAAGGCAGACGGGATATTCTGCCGGAAATGAAAGAGGATGATCCCGCAGCCAAACAGGTAGAGGGCGGACATCCATGGGACTAAAGCTGAGCAGGTCTGCACCGCACGGTCACAGCCGCCGTGCAGCACCCACCCGCACACCAGCACCAATACCACAGCGCACAGGGAAGGGGAAACCGAAAAGCTCTGCTGCATCGACTGGGCGATGGCGTTGGTCTGGACCATGCTGCCGCTGGACAGGCTCGAGAGGATACAGAAGATGCAAAACAGCACCGCCAACAGCTTGCCGATGGGATGTGGGATGCCGCGCGCGCAGTAATACATCGGACCGCCGCAGAAGGAGCGGGAACCGGGACGGCGCACCCGCCATCGGACCGCCAGAAAGACCTCCATATATTTGGTCATCATCCCGAGCAGCGCGCCGACCCACATCCAGAAGATGCTGCCCGCGCCACCCAGCGCCAGCGCTGCACCCACGCCGATGATGTTGCCGACCCCCATCGTACCGCCCAGTGCGGTACTGACAGCGGCAAAGGGAGAAACGCTGTCCTTGGATTCTTTTTTGCAAAACAGCGAACCGAGCGTCTTTTGTGTGACAAGACCGATCTTCCGTAGCGGAAGAAAGTGTGTAAAGACGGTAAAATAAAGCCCGCACAACAGTGTGAAGGCGATGGTCCCGCGTCCCCACAACAGCTGCACCGCCCGGTCCAGAAGATTTTCGAGCATAATACCCCTCCTCATCCGGTTTGATAAAAATTATGTGCCGGAAAACCAAAATATGACGGGCTGGACATTTTAGCAGAATGTACTATAATGAGAACAGAGGAAACGAGCCGAGGGATAGAAGAAAAAATCAGGGAGGTATAAAAAAATGTATAATTGTGCAAAATGTTTTCAGAGAGGCTGTACCAAGCAGGATATGACCAAGACCCTGCCGGACTGCCCAAGTAAGGACGAACAGGTCAAGGAGCAGGCAAAACAGCTGTATAACGAACCGGAAAACCACCGCATCGCCTATTGTGCGGCGCTCACCGAGGCAGGAGGCTATTGCCAGGACACCAGACTCATTGAAATCATCAAATTCCTGCATCGCGGCGGCTATCATAAGATTGGAATTGCCTTCTGCACCGGACTGTTCAAGGAAACGCAGGAGGTCGTCAACATCCTGGAGTATAATGGCTTTGAAGTGGTGTCGATTATCTGCAAGAACGGGTCGATCACCAAGGACTTTTTGGGAATCACCGACGAGCAGGCGGTTAGAGGCAGCTGCAAAACCGAAACGATGTGCAATCCGATCGGACAGGCGCTGTTTTTGAATCAGCAGAAGACCGACTTCAATCTGATGCTCGGTCTGTGTGTCGGACATGACACCCTGTTCATCAAATATTCCGATGCACCGATTACCGCGCTGGCAGTCAAAGACAGGGTCACCGGACACAATCCACTGGCTCCGGTTTATTTGGCACAGGGATATTATCACAACAAATTCTATCCGCAGGACAAAGAGCAGCTCAACCCGCACGACACCGAGTACAACCCGAAGTAAGGTGCTGCGGACAACCGCTCCATTTTGAATAAAGGAGAGATCCTATGGAACAGCTACAACAGCTGATGTCGATGATGAACGCCGGATGCAGCGCTTTGAGTTGGAAGACACAGGACGGCAAGCATCTGTGGGGAAGGAATATGGACTTCAACCGGCTGGCGCAGGGCAGCAAAATCAGCTTTATCCCGCGCGGCACCAGCTATTATATGCGCGGCACGACAATGGAAAATAACCTGCGTGAGCAGGAGCGGCGAACCTCTGCCTATGCGGCAGTAGGAACCGGATTTTTGATGATTCCCTCCACACCGGTGCTGTATGAGGGCATCAACGAGAAGGGACTGATGGGCGGTCAGCTGTATTACCGCGAATTTGCCCATTTTGAACAGCAGGTGCAGGAAGGAACGACCGCTCTGTTGCCTCCTTTTGTGGTCTACCATATGCTGGCACAGTGCGACAGCGTGCAGCAGGTGGTGGATACCTTGCAGCAGCAGGTCACTTTGCTGCACGAGCCGATGCTGGGAACCGTTCCGTCGCTGCATTGGGCATTTTCCGACAGCACCGGCGAGATGGCGGTCATTGAGCCGGATGTGGATGGTCTGCACATCTACCGCAGCACCGTCGGCGTCATGACCAACAGTCCTGGCTACCCGTGGCACCGCACCAACCTGCTCAACTACGTTGGTCTGCGTGATTTGGACTACGATGAATGGGAGCTGGAGGATAATCGCCTGTCCCAGTGCTTCTCCGGCAGTGGAATGCAGGGACTGCCCGGCGACTGGAGCTCGCCGTCCCGCTTTGTCCGTCTTGCCATGCTCAAAAAATTTGGCGTGAAAGGTCAGGACGAGGCGCACGGGGTAGCCAATATGATGCACCTGTTCCAAAGCGCTGCCTTCCCGAACGGAATGGTTCGGGTCAGCCAGGAGGGTCATCTCACCGAGTACGACGTCGAGGTCATCCCGTATGACTACACCATCTACACCTCGGTGATGTGTGCGGAGTCCAAACGATTCTACTGGACCTCCTATGAAAATCAGCGGGTGCAGTATGTGGATTTGGAGCAATTAAAATCCCGCACCCAGCCGATGCAGTTTGAGCTGGGCAGGGAGCCGGATTTCCTTTGCGTCACACCGCAGGAATAACGGGAGCTTTATCAAAAGCAAAAAACACCACCGGAGGGAAGTCCTAACAGGACTTCCCTCCGGTGGTGTTTTCTTATATATGAAAAGATTACAATAGCTCTTTAAATGATGAATGCCCCAGTTATTTCTTGTTTTGTTATAGAGAAAGAAAATTTACAGAGGAATACAAGGACAAGGAGCTGTTCCCATTGGGAACAGCTCCTTGTTTTACAGAAAATAAAATCAACTATTTTGCTTTTCTTGCATCTCTGATAGCGACCATTTCTTCGTAGGTGTAGCCATCTTTGCAGGTTTCAAAGTTTTTGATTTTTTCTTTTGCCCATTCGCCCTGTGTATTGAAGCGGCTCAGTGCGAAGGAAGAAGTGGTGCTGGAAGGCATTACGAGAGCGTGCTCCAGCAGGTAAGCTTCTGCGGTTGCAAGAGCATCGTAACGTGCATCCATATCCTTGGTAATCACAACAGCTTCGTTTACCAGTCTGGTAAATTCAGTAAACTGTGCAATTACCTCTTTGTTGTAATCTTTTTCCGGGAGGTCTTTGATGTTTTCAAAAGAGGTTGCGTACCATGCAGCATCACTGTCGTTTACCATCTGAGTGAGGTAGTTTTCAGGGTCGCTGTAGTCTGCACCCCAACCACTGGTCTGAACAGACTGGAGTTTAGGAGTACGAACTTCCTGGTTGATACTGGAAACGTACTGGTTGATTTTTACAGTGATGAAGTCATCGCCGAGGGAATTTTTGAATACAGTCTGAAGAACGCTTGCCATGTCGAGAGCCTGCTGGTTACCACCTTTGACGAACCAATCCAGTTCAACCGGGAAGGTAACACCCTGAGCGGTCAGCTCTTCCATCGCTTTTGCTTTGTATTCCTGTCCTTTTTCAGGGTCATAACGGGTTGGTTTGCCTTCTACCTTTGGTTCTGCCGGCAGGTTGATTTTCTCTTTTACCAAATCGGTGTAGTCTCTGCCGTCAGAAGTGTAGCTCAGACGATCGCAGGTGAAGGTATCGTTCTGGCAGGAAAGTGGATCAAGGGTGTTTTCACGACGGAGGAAGTCGGTGAGGTCCAGACCGTAGTACATTGCTTTACGGAAGTTTTCGTTAGCGATTGCTTTGTTCCAGTTTACATCCTCGGAACCATCTTCCAGATGTTTGTCGTAGTTCCAATGGAACTGGTTGGAGTAAGCAGCCGGAACGTCTGGAACCAGGTAGTCATGGAATTCATGGTTTGGATTTTCGCTGATGGTTTTAACCATGGATTCGCCGAGTTTAACGTAGTCCACTTCACCGGACTGATACAGCTGGTAAGCAACGTCGTTGGACTCTACCATTCTGATGGTAACAGTGTCGAACAGGAAGCAGTCTTTGTCCCAGTATTCAGGGTTTTTGGTAAGAACTTTTTCGTTGCCCTGCAGATAAGAGGTCATGGTGTAGCAGCTGTTGTACCACATGTTCTCGTTGTTCATTGCACGAACGCCATCAACGCCGCCCAGTTCGTCGATCATAGCCTGAGACATTGGCATACCGGTGGTGTAAGACATCAGAGAATCGAAGTAAGGTTTTTCAGCAGTGCAGGTGTAGTGCAGGGTGTAGGCATCTGGAGCTTCAACAGCAACCATTTCACGGAATTTAGAACCTTCACCAGCGGTGAGAGCATAAGCTTCTTCTTTGGACAGACCTTTGGTGTAATCGTAGTACTCCTGTGCGCCTTTGATCATCTGGCAAGGCATAGAGGTTCCAATGGAGTCGTTTTTGTGGAAGTTCAGGGTCCATTCCAGAGCGGTCAGGAAGTCGTCTGCAACGCAGTCCGCTTTCACATTGCCGTTCATGTCAACCCATTTTACATCGTTGCGGAGTTTGAAGGTCCAGTTAAGACCGCCGTCTTCGGTACCCCACTCGGTAGCAACACATGGATGACGTTTGTCAAGGCTGTCTTTTTCCAGAAGACCTTCAACGAGGTTGAAAAGAATTTCAAAGTCTTCGTTGGTTTCGCTGTGCAGAATATTGAAGGTAGTCAATTCATTCTGAGCCAGCTTTGGCAGCACCAAATCGGTGATTTCGTGTTTGCCGGTGACAGCAGAAGCATCAGCCGTTTTGTCCTCGTCTTTTTTGTCTGTTGCTTCGTCTTTGGTTTCAGTGGAAGCAGCATCGCTTGGTTTTTCTTCCTCGGTAGCAGGCGCATTACCAGTGCAGGCAGTCAGAGTCATCATAGCAGCTGCACACAGAGCTAGCACTTTTGTTGCTGTTTTGTTCATTATTATATCCTCCTTAGACCTCTTACAAAAAAATTTGCCCATCCGTATGGATGCGCCCATTGTTTTGTACCATGGAATACAAAGCAACGAGCGCATATTTTCCGTTTTGCAAAAATATTTTGTTCTGATTTTAAAAGTGGCAGATGAAAAAACACACAAAGCCATATCACTTGCACATTGAATCATAGCAGATAAAAAAGTTTGTGTCAATAATGACAATAAAAAATGAACGAAAAGTAAATATTTTCAAGTGCTTCCACCGCAATATTTGTCGACCCTTCACATATTTGCTTTAAAACGCTAAATCGAATGAACAGGCTTTTGCTAGATATTGACAAAGAATAATGAAGATAATTATTAGAAAAAACCAAAAGATGACAGAATATCAAGAGCTTTTATTTTTGTTTTATAGAAAGCTCTCTATTGGTTTTTCCTTAGGTCGGCGACGACCAACTGATAGCGCATGACGCCCGTGTGACGTCCAAATCAATCCAATTTGTTCTCTCTGCTGTTATTCGGAACAACGATGAAAACACGCAAAAAAGACTTATCGTCAACAGACGATAAGTCTTTTTTGGAAGGAGTAGACGTTTTGGAAACGGCTTTCAACGCGAGCGTCTTGCCGGGTTAAAAGAAAAGAGTCCAGACGCGATTTGCGTCCAGACTCCGTCTGGTGGTTGCGGGAGCTGGATTTGAACCAACGACCTTCGGGTTATGAGCCCGACGAGCTACCAAACTGCTCCATCCCGCGATATTTATTTTTCAGTGCCTAATTATAATACCATATTTGCTTTACAAATGCAAGCCCTTTTTTCAAAAAAATATAACAAATAATTAGAAGAAGCCAAAACACACAGAAAATCTAACAAAAAACTGCCTCCTCTTTCGATATAATAAAAGGAGGCAGCTTGCATATCGTTTTATTCAGCGTCATCCTCATCGGACGAGGTGTCCTCGTCGGAGAGAGGTTCATCTGCGTGTTCGACATACTGTGCGGCGATGTATTCAGAATCGTCGTCGTCCATCAAAAGGTCATCGTCAAAATCGTCACAGCAGAGTTCTTTTTTCTTGCGCATCCAGGCAGCCAGTGCAATCACCAGACCCGCCAGGGAAACTCCAAGCGCGATCAAAGAAATCAGCACGCTTTTTTTCATGGAAGCTACACCCCTTTACAATGTTGATAGCATCTTTGTGCTTCTAGGCTTCATTATACCCAATTTACAGGAAAATTACAATTCATTTTGGGGAAGAAATTTTTCTGCGAAAAGAATCTGCCCTCTGTCCTAATCTTTTTTGTCCTCCATACAGCGGATCTGCTTGGAAAGGCGCTGCATCCTTTGGTCGGTCTGGGAGATGATGTCCGCACACTCGCGCAGTTCGCCAACTACACAGTCCGGGACTTCGTGGCTGGCTTTGTAATGGATTTGATGTTCCAGGCTTGCCCAGAAATCCATGGCGATGGTGCGCAGCTGGACCTCGACCCGCACCAGCTCCTTGTGGTCGGACAAAAAGACCGGTACGCTCAGCACCAGATGGTAGCTGCGGTAGCCGTTGGGCTTTGGATTTTGGATATAATCTTTCTTCTCTAGCACCTTCAGGTCATCCTGTCGGGTCAGCATATCTGCTACCGTATAGATGTCCTCGATAAAAGGGCAGATGACGCGGATGCCGGCGATGTCGTTGAGGTTGGTTTTAATGGATTCCAGCGAGATGGGAAAGCCTTTTCGGTGCATCTTTTCCAAAATGCTCATCGGGGATTTGACGCGACTTTTGATTGATTCGATGGGGTTGTGCTTGCTGAATCGTGCGTCCCGCTGCAAGATTTCCAGCTTGGTCAAAACCTCTTGAATACCGGATTCATAGATTGCCATACTTTGCTGAATGCCGCTGAGCAGTTCGATGAGATCGTGCGAGGACTGAAGGCGCGCGATGTCATCCATCAGTTTTTTGCTGTTGTAAATCTGTCCCATTTTGTTGTACAGTTCCTTTCTCGTTCGATGATAAGCCAAATGGCTTTCATACTGTTACATTTTAGTTTAACGAAAAAGTATGTCGAAATCAATGGTAAAAAAGAAAAGAAACTTTGAATCCACCCCCTCTATTTTAATTGACAAACAGGAGGAAAATGTTTTATTATAGTAAAGATATAACAGTTGTTACAAATATATAGTGAACAATACCATTTCATATCGTATTCCGAGCTACTTTTGAGGGAGGGAATATCTTGGAACCACATCAGCCGCGGCTGAATATCGTGCTGTTTGAGCCGCAGATTCCCCAGAACACCGGTAATATTGCGCGCACCTGTGCCTGCACCGGAGCGCGTCTGCATCTGGTAGGACCGATGGGATTTTCCATCGACGACAAAAAACTCAAGCGTGCCGGTCTGGACTACTGGCACTATTTGGACATCACCTATTATGAGAATACACAGGAGTTTTTGGAAAAGCATTCGGATGACTCGCTCTTCTTTTTTACCACAAAGGGAAGAAAGGTCTATTCCGAGCAGAGCTACCCGGACAACTGCTACCTGATTTTTGGCAGGGAGGATGCCGGCATCGACGAGCACATCCTGCTGCGCCATCCCGACAGCTGTCTGCGCCTGCCGATGATTGGACCGGTGCGCAGCCTGAACCTGTCCAACACCGTTGCCATCGCTGTGTACGAGACGTTGCGTCAATGGGGATTCCCTGCGCTGCAAAATGAAGGGCAGCTGCATCAGTTTTGCTGGGATGACCCGATTTCGTTTGATTAAAAGGAGAAATTATGACAGAACAGAAGATTTTTTTCATCACCGATTCTGCCTGTGACATCCCACCGCAGGAGGAAGCGCAGCTGGACAACCTGTGCATCCTGCCCATCCCGGTCACCGCAGACGGAGAAGGCTATTACGAGAGGGAAAGCTTTACCGCAGAAGAATTTTATGACCTGATTGAGCGCTGTAAGGAGATTCCGGTTACCTCGCACATTCCGTCCATCACCTTCCAGGAGCGTTATGAGCAGGCGTGGGAGAAGGGCTACACCCATCTGGTGGTACTGACCATCTACTCGGGCGCATCCTCCATGTACCACTCGGCACTGATGGCAAGGGATGCCTTTTTGGAGGAGCATCCGGGAGCCATGACCATCGAGGTCATCGACTCCAACTGCTATACGGTGGGATACGGCTATCCGCTGATGCAGGCGTGCAAGAAAGCGCAGCAGGGCGCCGAGTTCGAAGAGGTTGTTGCCTATATCCGCGATTACCTTGACCGAGTCCGCATCTATTTTAGTCCCTTCACCCTGCAATATGTCAAAAAATCCGGCAGGGTCAGCTGTACCGCAGCCTTTGTCGGGGAGCTGATTGGTCTGCGTCCGGTCATCTCGGCGGTCGGAACCACCAACATCGTCGAGAAGGTGCGCGGCAACGCAGCCATCCTCTCCAGCATGGAAAAGATGTTTGCCGCACAGCGCAGCAAAAAACAGGAGAAGGCACCGTACATGATTTTGGTGGCAAGGGATACCGCTGCCAGTCAGGAGCTGGCGGCAGCGTGCGAAAAGATAGCCGGTTATCCGCCGGTAGGTGTCTATAAGATTGGAGCAGCCATCACCATCAACACCGGTCCGCAGATCATCGGACTGACCTTCCTGGCAGATTAGCCGCACAAAGGAAAGAAGGGGAAAAAAGCTTGTTTCACGGAGCTTTGATTTTGGAGGGCGGAGGTTTTCGCGGAGTTTATACCGCAGGCGTTCTGGATTTTTTCATCGAACACAAGGCGATGTTTTCCGATGTCTACGGCATCTCGGCAGGAGCCTGCAACGCGCTCAACTATCTGTCGCAGGACAGAGGAAGATACATCGAGATTGCCAAGCGGTTTTGCAACGACCCGCGTTATATGGGAATGGGTCAGCTGCTGAAAACCGGTTCCATCTTCAACTGGCAGTTTTCCTTTTATGAAATTCCAGAGCGGTATATCCCGTATGATTACGATACCTTTTATGCTTCGCCCATGCAGCTGAAGGTTGGCGCCACCGACTGTGCCACCGGACGCTGCCACTGGTTTTCCAACCGCAGCGGAGATGACCTCATCCGCGACTCGATTGCCTCCAGCTCAATGCCGCTGTTGGCGCCCATGCAGGAGATTGCCGGCAGGCAGTATCTGGACGGCGGCATTGCCGATTCGATTCCGGTCGGTCAGGCAATGCAGGACGGCTTGGAAAAGCAGGTGATCGTGTTGACCCAGAATGAGGGGTATGTCAAGAAGCCGAACAAGCTGATGCCTTTGATTCGGCTGCGCTACCGCCGTTATCCTGCGCTTTGCAACAGTATGCAGCAACGGCACATCGACTACAATCACAGCTTGCAGGCAGCACAGCAGCTGGAGCGGCAGGGCAAGGCGGTCATCATCCAACCCAGTCAGCCGATGGTGCTGCACCGCATCGAAAAGGATGTGGACAAGCTGCAGGCGGCGTATGAAAATGGCTATCACGATGCAGCAGCGGCATGGGAGCGGGTCCAGAAGCTGTTTGAGCAGGAATAGGGGACAACAGGAGCAAAAGGAGGAATGAGGATGGGACAGAAGGTTTTGCTTTTTTACATCTATGCGATGACGATTTTGACCTTCAGTATCTGCGGTGCGGACAAATTTGCCGCGCAGCGCCAGAGAAGAAGGGTGCCGGAAAAGGTTTTATTTCTGCTGTCTGCTTTGGGTGGCAGCGTAGGAATGTATCTGGGGATGTTCACCTTCCGTCACAAGACCAAGCACTGGTATTTTGTGGTCGGCATCCCACTCATCATCCTGGTTCAGGCGGCAATTTTATTTTACTTTTTGAGCGCCGTGATCGGACTGGCGTTCCCGATCTTCAACATCTTTTCCAAGCAGCTGTC
>OGYZ01001369.1_pt1 | contig 19375 bp, 20 predicted proteins | sample 1576681 | NCBI WGS metagenome assembly OGYZ01 (sample SAMEA3541480, study PRJEB24748) | human gut metagenome | biome: human gut; feature: human-associated habitat; material: faeces | place: China | collected 2012 | reverse complement strand
CATTTCCAACGACCGCTTCATCCGCACCACCGATGACTACCACGAACTTTCGGTACAGAAAATCTTCAAAAAGCTGTATGAAAAAGGAGACATCTACAAAGGCAAGTATGTCGGCAAATACTGCAAGCCCTGTGAATCCTTCTGGACCGAGACCCAGCTGGTGGACGGCAAATGCCCGGACTGCGGACGCCCGGTCGTAGACGCCGAGGAAGAGGCTTACTTCTTCCGTCTTTCCAAGTATGCTGACCGCATCCAAGACCTGCTGGAAAACACCGACTTTTTGCAGCCACGCAGCCGCGTCAACGAGATGATCAATAACTTCATCAAACCCGGTCTGGAGGACCTGTGCGTTTCCCGTACCTCCTTCAGCTGGGGTGTACCGGTTGATTTTGACCCGGGACACGTCGTATATGTTTGGATCGACGCACTTTCCAACTACATCAACGCGCTGGGCTATGAGAACGACCGCTACCACGATTTCGATAAATTCTGGCCGGCAGATGTCCACTTTGTCGGCAAGGAGATCGTTCGCTTCCACTCCATCATCTGGCCTGCTATCCTGATGGCGCTCGACCTGCCGCTGCCAAAACACGTCTATGGTCACGGCTGGCTGCTGCTGGACGGCGGCAAGATGAGCAAATCCAAGGGCAACGTGGTGGACCCGTATGTGCTGGCAGAACGCTACGGCGTGGACGCGCTGCGCTACTTCCTGCTGCGGGAATTCCCATTCGGCTCGGACGGCAACTTCTCCAACGAGGCGCTCATCAGCCGCATCAACATCGACCTTGCAAACGATTTGGGCAACCTGCTCTCCCGCTCGGTTTCGATGGTGGAAAAATACTTCGGCGGCACCCTGCCTGCCGAACATCAGGCTGACCCAATCGACGAAGAACTGGTCGGCATGATTTCCTCCCTGCGTGAAAAATATGAGGAGCAGATGGAGCACTACGCCTTCCAGAATGCGCTGGCAGAGGTGTTCAAGGTCATCTCCCGCACCAACAAATATATCGACGAAACCGCTCCGTGGGCGCTGGGCAAGGATGAAAGCCAGAAAGCCCGCTTAGCCTGCGTACTGTATAATCTGCTGGAATCGCTGCGTGTATCCGCTGCCCTGCTCACTCCGTTCATGCCGGAAAGTGCAGAGAAGATTGCACAGCAGATCGGCGCTTGTGCAGAAGATGTTTCCTATGAAAATGCCGGCAGATACGGCGTTCTGCCAAAGGATGTGACCGTACACAAGGGCGCAACCCTCTTCCCTCGCATTGATATGCAGAAGGAGCTGGAAGAGCTGGCAGCCCAGCAGGCAGCCGCTCACCCACAGCTGCCAAAATATGAAGGCGTCGCTGAACTGACCGACATTGAGCAGTTTGGCAAAATTGATCTGCGGGTCGCACAGGTCAAATCCTGCGAGCCAATCAAGCGTGCAAAGAAGCTGCTCAAGCTCCAGCTGGACGACGGCTTTGAAGGCGGCAGACAGGTCGTTTCCGGCATCGCTCCCTGGTACAAACCGGAGGACCTGATCGGTAAAAAGGTGATTGTCGTTGCAAACCTCAAGCCTGCCAAGCTGTGCGGCGAGGAATCCTACGGCATGATTCTGGCAACCGACCTCGATGAAAAAACCGTTCGTGTCATCTTTGTGGACGACTCTATCCCGAACGGCTGTAAATTAAGATAACTTCCTTTCGCGCAAGGGTCTTCCCTTGCGCGATTGTTCTAAAAAGACCCTTTTCCGTTTTTAGAAGAAAGGAGTTGCTCCAAATGCTCACCATCCAACAGGCAAATGAACAACTACAGACCGCTTATCAGAAAAATCCCGGTCCGTGGGTCGAACACAGCCGTTCGGTAGCAGAAAACGCCCGACGGATTGCCGAGCACACTGACTGCATCAACCCGGACACCGCCTACACGATGGGATTGCTGCACGACATCGGACGAGCTGCCGGTGTCAGTGGAATCCGCCACATCTTTGACGGGTATGACCGCATGAATGAACTTGGTCAGCCAACAATCGCCCGCATTTGTCTGACCCACTCCTTCCCGCTCAAGAACATCCGCGCCTTTCAGGGAAGCTTTGACTGTTCAAAGCAGCAGCTTGCCTTTTTGCAGCGCTTTCTGGACAGCTGCTCGTATGACAACTACGACCGGCTGATTCAGCTGTGCGATGCCCTTTCGCTGCCAAGCGGAGCCTGTATCCTGGAAAAAAGGCTGGTGGATGTGGCGCTGCGCCACGGGGTCAACGATCTTTCTCTCGAAAAATGGAGTGCTTTTTTGCAGCTAAAACAGCACTTTGACCGCCTGTGCAGATGCAACCTCTACACGCTTCTTCCCAACGTGCTGGAAAATTCGTCGGTTGATCTGATTTAACCTTTTAATCACAGCATCTTTTTTACAAGCGGAAGCTTCAAAAGAACTGTGCTGATTCCAAGACAAACTGAGAAAGTCAAAAGGGTAACCAACGGAACTGCACACCAGGTATTCCAAGTCAAGCTGTTGATTCCGGCACGATCCAGACGTTCCAAAACAAACGGGTGAAGCAGGTAGATTCCCATGGTGGCTTTTGAAACAAAGGCAACCGTCCCTGACCACCTTCCCTGTACTCTTTCTGCTCCGATATTTTTAAACAGTAAAAACAGGCATATTGCCTCCAGACAAACCGGAAGGCAAAAATACCCATAAAAAATACCTGCGGGCTGTCCTTTCTGAATGGCATCCATCTGTCCGAGCAGGGTAAAAACAGCGATGCTGCCCAGCAGTGTCAGCAGCAGCCACCGGCTTGGAATTTTTTTCTTCCAGCGATGCTCCAGAAAATAGCCCAGCAGAAAATACCCTGAATAAAAAGCCAAATTGGGCAGCTTGGTTTTGAGCAGCACCTGTATCGAGGGATTCGGATACACAAAAACCGTAAAGGTGGATTTGAGAATCCCAAACAAACCAAACAGCACCAGAAGATAATACAACCCTTTTCCCTCTTTCATCCTTGTACCGGCGTACAACAGTGGAACCATCAGATAAACCTCAATCATTTTGGGTAAAAACCACAGATGATATTTTCCATTGACCACCGCTGTAAAAATCTGACCGGCATCCGCGTGAAAAAAGGCAGGCAGCCCGATGGCATCTACTGCATACAGCACCGACCAAACCAACCAGACAACTGCCAAATGCAGGACATTTTTCCCCAGCAGCTTGTTGAGCGGCAGTTCCTTTGCCAGCAGAAATGCACCGCTGAGCATAAAGAACAGCGGGACACAGCTTCTGACTGCGCTGTCAAACAGATTCAGTGCCATCCATTGTTCTGTCTGCGGCTGTATTTTATCCCAGTAAAATGCGCTGACGTGCAGCATGACCACCATAAAGCTTGCAAAAATCCGCAGCAGGTCATAATGCAGTTGACGTGTAGACGATATTTGATTCATAGCTTGCCCTCTTCCTCTTTTTTTCCTTTGATTATACCACATAAACTAATCCTTTACCATCACTTGCAAGGAGGTCCCTTTATGCAAAATATTTTTGATTCCCACGCACACTATGATGACCCACGCTTTGACGAGGACCGCGATGCGCTGCTGGGCTCGATGGCAGAGCATGGCGTGCGCGCTATTATGAACGTCGGCAACACCACCCATGCCAACCTAGCCGGCATCGAGCTTGCCAAACAATACCCCTTTATCTACTGCTCCATCGGCATCCATCCCGACCAGGCAGCGGAAATCGCCGCACAAAATTCCCGGGAATATCTGGACGTCATTGCCAGTCAGCTTTCCTACGAAAAAGCGATGGCTTTAGGAGAAATCGGACTGGATTACTACTACGACGATGCCTCTCCGCGGGATGTCCAGCGCAAAATTTTTGAAGAGCAGCTCGCCCTTGCCAAGGATTTGGACGTGCCGGTCATCATCCACAATCGGGATGCTCACCAGGACACACTGGAGCTGCTCAACAAATACCGTCCCAAGGGCATCGTGCACTGCTTTTCCGGCTCGGCAGAGGTCGCAAAGGAGATGCTGCGGCTGGGGATGTACATCGGCTTCACCGGTGTCATCACCTTCAAAAATGCCCGTCGGGCGGTAGAAGCTGCCGCAGAGGTTCCTCTCGACCGCCTGCTGATTGAAACCGACTGCCCTTACATGGCTCCTGAGCCGTTCCGCGGCAAGCGGTGCGACTCGACCATGCTGACTCAGATGGCACAAAAATTGGCAGAAATCAAAGGCGTAGAACCACAGCAGCTTGCTGACCAAACCTTTGCCAACGCCTGCACCGTCTACAGTATCCGCTGACAGCCGCTCTGTTTTGACAGCCGCCGTACTTTCGCTGTATTTTCTGTCGCAAAGTCTTGACACTGGTAGAATATGGCGCTATAATGAGGGTACTGTAAAAATTCAAAGAGAAAGGATGCGTTACCCATGCGTAAAATCGCAGCTCGTCTTTTGACGTTTCTTTCTGCCTTTGCAGCTTCCTTTTTTGCACTGACTCCTGTTGCATTTGCAGCAAGCAACCCGAACACCGGCGATAACAACATGGTCCCGCTGGTCATCGGTCTACTGGTCGTTTCTGCCATCGTGATCGTTGTCCTGCTGGTCATCTCCGGCAAAAAGAAAAAACGCTGATTGAAACTCAAAACCCAAAAGAGCCTGATGGATTTTTCCATCAGGCTCTTTTTTCTGTTAAAATTTCCCGGAGCTGCCGCTGTAACTGCCGCCCGACGAGCTGGAAAAACTGCCGCCGGAGGAACCGGAGCTGCCGTTATCCCTTTGAATCGTCCTTCTGGTGGTAAAGCTGTGGACAAAGCGGTCCTCCCTGCGGTGCAGTTGGATCCGGTTTTTGCCCATATAGCGGGAGGCGCTGACGGCGCTGCCTTCAATGCGCGGGTGCATCCAGACCAAGGTGCCGACGCTAATCAGGGCGACCACTGCACCCACACCCAGCGAAATACCCACGATTTTACCCACCGGCTTGACCCCGTAGTTGACGATGGTGTCTTCTGCCTGTGCAAGAAAAATTTCCATCGCCCGCTGGTAATTGCCGTCCCCCAAAGGGTCAAGGACGCTGTCCACCATCGCATTGGTCTTTTTGACCGGAAAATAATCCTCTGATGCTTGCGGCGTTGCCACCGCGACCTCTCTGCCGCCCATGTCGATACCCAGCAGGATGGCTTTTTGGCTGTCGCTTCCGCCTGCCAGCTCATACTGGTCCGCAAGGTACCGGCGCACCTCCAACCCGCCGGTGGAGGTGGTAGTTTTGATAAAGACGATGAAGCCGGTTTGATCTGCCAGCTGCTGTGCCTGTGTCTGAAGCTGCTCAAGCTGCTGCTCGTCCAACAGCTGTGCGTCGTCCTCCACCTTTGCCCAGGCAGCTGCCTCCACTGTACCTGCCGCTGACACCGACATCGGACAGCAGAAGAGCAGCAGCACGAGCAGAGCCAAACAACATCCTTGTATCCGTTTTAGCATAACAGCAGCCCTCCTATCGTGCCCAGCAGGGTAATGACTGCTGTAATTAAGGCAGTCAGACCTGCTGCCCGCAGCCAGCTCAACGGCAGATCGCCCACCATCTTGCCGGTCTGTCCGTTCATCGCAAACAGGTAATCCTTTCCGTGGTAGCTGGTGTACAGCAGCCATACCGGCAGCATGACATATTCGTCGGTTGATTTGATAATGTCCGCCGTATGCGAAAGCACATTCAGCACTGCATAGCCGGTACAGCTTTTGCGCAGCTGCTGCTCGGCACTTTCCTCGATGCGCTCCTTCATCCGCTGATAGCAGCTGGATTTGTCCGCATCATATCGCTGTGCGAAATACCCCGACAGGTAGGACATATCAAATTTGCGCAGCTCCCGAAAGGAAAACGGTTCCAATGCATCCATCATCGCATCGTCCATCTTTTTAGAGGCATCGGTCGGCAGATTGTGGTAGGTCAGCGCTCCTTCGCGCACAACGTCGTAGACATCGGTTCGGGTGTACTCGGTATCGCCGCGCACCCTGACCGATACACGGTTGCCCTGTGCGTGCAGCGAAGCGTTGACATAGCAATCGTGCAGCCAGAAGGGAACATAGATACCGGTCACCTTTTCGATGTGCGCCTTGCTGGTAAAATCCTTCGGCAGCAGCGGCTTCTTGCGGCACAGGGCAAACAGCGCCTCCTCTGCCGCTTTTTTGTCCAGCTTAAAAGGAATCAGACGCTTTGGCTCAAAGCTGTCCTCCAGCCGCCCTGCCAGCACCGTCGGACTGCCGCAGAAGGTGCAGAAGGTCGCAACAGTGCTGTCGTCGGTGATCAGCTGCGCGCCGCAGTTAGGACAGTGGTAGCACATCTGTCCGCCTGCCGGCTGCTCCTGCTGCTCTTCTTCCTCCTTTTTCTTTTGCTCGTCGGTTATCTGCTCCAGCTGCTCTTTTTCAAAGGAGCTCAAGCAGAATTTGCAGTCCCAGCGCTGGGTTTCGCTGTTAAATTCCAGCGGTGCGCCGCAGTTGGGACATTGATAGACCACAGCCTCCATACCTTGTCCTCCTTTTCTATCCTGCGCCTAGCTCAATTTTGCTCCGCACTCGGGACAAAACCGCACTGTGCTGCCCGACCATCCGCACTGCGGACAAACCGAGCCGGATGGCTTAGGTTTTCCACATTCCATGCAGAATTTTCCGGTGTTGCGGGTCCCGCAGCTGCACACCCACGAGGATGGGTCCGCCTTGGGCTTTCCACACTCGGTGCAGAATTTACCGGTGTTGTGCGCTCCGCAGCTGCACACCCAGCCATCCGTCTGGCGGTCTGCCGTTCGGGACTGCGCCTCCAGATTCTGCTGCACCTGGTTTGCACGGCTGGCTGCTGCCACAAAGCCTCCGCCCTGCTGCATACCCATATTCATATTCATAAAACCGACCGAGGCGCCCGCCCGATTGGAACCGGCTGCTTCCATACCGCGCGCTACTGCACCCTGCACATAGCCTTCGCGGATGGTCGGGTCGGAGAGCATCGCACCCTGATTGCGCATATCAATCAGCTTTTTGGACTGTTCATCGTAGGAGATAGAATTGATGCCCACCGACTCGATGGACATCCCCCGCTTTTCCTTCCAGCTTTCGTCCAGCACCTCACCCATATATTTTGCCAGTTCCATCGCTTTGGAGGTGACATGGGAGATGCGGATGCCATCCACCGACATCCGATTGACTGCGGTCTGGAAGGCGGTCAGAAATTCCGCTACATACAGCTTCTGGATGTCCTCGATGGTGACCATATCCCGGTCGTGCGGGATCGCCTCAGCATAAAAGCGAATCGGGTCGGTGATACGGATGGAGAAATAGCCATTGGTGCGCAGGTAAAGCTCCGCATTGTAAAAGCTGTCAAAATAGTTGATGGGTGTCGGTGTACCAAAAGCAATTCCCTTGATCTCCTGAAGATTGATGAAATATGCCTTTTGCGAGCGGGACGGCACACCGCCAAAGCGCAGGCGATCAAAACTTTCCTCCAACGCCTGGGAAAAACTGCCGGAAAAAGCCGAAGGAGTCGCCTGATTGTCCACCTTGTAGTAGCCCGGCTCGGTGGTAAAATCGACAATCCTGCCGCCGTCCACCAGCAGCATACACTGGTTGACACCCACCTCGATGAGGGAACCGTCACTGATGTAGTCTGCGCTGCCCTTGGTGTTGGCGTTCCTGCGGTCCCTTCCGCGCACTGCAACGCCTGCCGACATCACCGTTCGATCATCCATTTTTCCTGCTCGAATATATTCCAGCCACTGATCGGCAAAACCGGAGCCAATCGAGCTGATTGCTGCTTTGATGATTCCCATACTGTTCCACCTTTCCCTGCCGCTGTATTGCAACGGCTCTTCATTGTTGTTCTGCTGTTCAAGCACCCATGTACACCTGTTTACAGGTGGTTTTATTATATCACATCCTGTAACTGCTTTCAATTTTTACATATTGCTATTTTGGAACAAATTCTTGACAAAATGTAGAAAAAGTGAGCAAATTCTTTTACAAAACGACTATTGTAATTCGTAAGAGTATCCTTTACAATAGTAATTAAGTTCTTAGAATTTTATCGCCGAAAGGACTGATGAAGGGATGTCGATTTGGAATCCGTTTCAAAAGGACCGTGACCTGCAACAAATTGAACAGCTGTACCGCCAATATCGCGAGCCTTTGTGGCGGTATGCCTACAAACTGCTGCACGACGAACATCTTGCACAGGACGTGGTGCAGAGCGTTTTTATAAAAGCCATTGAAAAAAGTCAGCTGATTTCCTCCTTAGACTGTAACAAAGCCAAAGCATATTTCGTCATTATGGTAAGGAACCTCTCCTATACCCTCTACCGGCAGCAGAAACGCCATCCGGCGATTCCCTTTGAAGGTCTGGAAGAGCTGTTTGCCGACACCGACGACGACCCGGAGCAGACGCTCATCCGCCGCTGTGAGCAGGAGCAGGTCCATCAGGCGCTCGAACAGCTGCATGAATCCTACCGCGATGTGCTGTCGATGAAATATCTGTACAGTATGTCGGACGAAGAGATTGCATCGGTTCTAAATATCAAGCCCGCCAGCGTGCGTGTGGTGGTGCATCGGGCGCTCAAGTCACTGAAAAAGAACTACCATCTGAGAGAGGAGGGAGAAATCAAATGAAATCATCAGAACATCAACCGGAGCCGCTACAAAACTCTCTGAATGACGACCTTCATTTGATCGACCAGCAGTTTGAACAGCTTCTTCTCCGGCAGCACGCTGTCGAGCACGTCCGCAGGCAGGCAGATGCCTTTTCCCGCCTGACCGGCTGCGAGGACCCTCTTTCCGGTGACACAGAAGGAGAAGACGAGGAAAGCTCCTTCCCTTCTCCCGACTTTTCCGCTCTGGATGAGGCAATCTTTCAACAGCTCGACCAAACCCAAAAGAAGCGCAACCGTTCCCGATTTTTTCGATACACCCAAAAAACAGTTCGTGTCGCTGCCAGCTTTCTGGTGGTTGCTCTGGCAGGCTTTTCCGTTCTCTTCTTTTCGGTGGACGCTGTCAAGCTCAATGTCATCGACTTCATCGTCCGTTCCCACGAGGTTGCCACCGAATTTCACATCGAGGATATGCTGGGAAATGTGCCTGAACAGATTCCTGAGCTGAATGAATCGGACTTTATGGAGCCGACCTACATCCCTTCCGGCTTTTCCCAAAACTCTGCCTACTTTATGACCGGTCACGGCTACATCGTCTATGAACGTCCCGGCTGTGAGTATCTGCTCAACTACTCCTGCATGACCCTCAACACCTTTTTATCGCTGGATACCGAGGACTGCATTTCTGAGCAGCTTTCGGTCAACGGCAACAAAGCGTATCTTTACACCAAATTCCGCGGTCCCATGGAAGGGCACTGCTCCCTGATTTGGCACGACGGCAGGTACATCTATCTGATTTCCGGTCCTGTCAACAAAAAGGAGATTGTAAAGATGGCAGAAAGCATCGGCTAAAATTTCTGATTGCTGAAGTTTTCTTTCCTCTTCTTTCGTTCTATCATCATAAGGCTTTGTATGTAAACTCTCATCATATCAGGAAAAGAGGTATCAATATGTCCAATCTGTTATTACTCGCATTGTTTTCCCTTCTCTGTGTCGGTCAATGGTATCTTGCCAGACACTCCGATTCCCCTTTGTGCTATCTACCTACCGGATTTTATCTGCTGATTGTCGGGATTGCTTCCATGCGGACGATAACAGACGATACCTTCTCGGTACGGGCTGCCGTGCTGCTGATTGGAGCTTTGGTGCTGCTGTTGGCAGTCAGTGCCATCGCCAAGCTGCTGCGTCGTCGGGATATGCCCGCCTCCAGACCTTCGGCTGATTCCGTCCGACCCGCCGCTTCATAACGATATTCCCTCAAGACTTCTTTTATAAACCGAAAAGAGCCATCGACCGTATCGGTCGATGGCTCTTTTCCTATGTTTACAGAGGCGGGAAACTAGCAGCCCATTTCCTCTCTTACTTCTTTGAAGCATTTTACGATGAAGTCGATGTCCTCTTTGGTATGGCTTGCGCAAACCTGAGTACGGATTCTTGCTTTGCCCTTTGGAACAACCGGGTAGGAGAATGCTACGACGTAAACGCCTTTTGCTCTCATGCGCTCTGCAAACTGAGCAGCTTTTACCTCGTCATACATCATAACAGGTACGCATGGGTGGGTGCCAGGGATGATGTCGAAGCCTTCTTTTACCAGCAGATCGCGGTAGTAAGCGGTGGTTTCTTCCAGATGGTCACGCAGCTCGGTGCTTTCCTCGAGCATATTGAACATCTCGATGCTTGCGCCTGCGATGGCTGGAGCCAGGGAGTTGGAGAAGAGGTATGGACGGCTTCTCTGTCTGAGCAGGTCGATGATTTCTTTACGACCAGAGGTGTAGCCGCCGGATGCGCCGCCGAGTGCTTTACCCAGGGTGCCGGTGATGATGTCAACACGACCCTCTACACCGCAGTGCTCTGCAGTACCACGACCATGTTTACCTACGAAACCAACTGCATGGCTGTCGTCGACCATAACCAGAGCATTGTATTTGTCTGCCAGGTCGCAAACGCCCTTCAGGTTGCAGATGATACCGTCCATGGAGAATACGCCGTCGGTAGCAATCAGTTTGATTCTTGCGCCAGCTTCGTCAGCCTCTTTGAGTTTTGCCTCGAGGTCTGCCATGTCGTTGTTTTTGTAACGGAATCTCTTTGCTTTGCACAGACGAACACCGTCAATGATGGAAGCGTGGTTGAGCTCATCGCTGATAACTGCATCGTCAGCAGTCAGGATGGTCTCGAACAGACCGCCGTTTGCATCGAAGCAGGAGGAGTACAGGATGGTATCATCGGTGCCCAGGAAGCCGGAAATCTTCTTCTCGAGCTGTTTGTGAATATCCTGGGTGCCGCAGATGAAACGAACGGAAGCAACGCCGTAACCTCTTTCATCATAGGTTCTCTTTGCAGCGTCAATCAGTCTCTGGTTGTCGCCCAGACCCAGGTAGTTGTTTGCACACATATTGATAACGGTTCTGCCGTCCTCCAGCTGAACCTTTGCGCTCTGTGGAGAAACGATTGGAACCTCACCTTTGAAAAGGCCTGCTGCTTTGATGTCTTCGACTTCTTTGGTGTAGATGCTCAAAATGTCGTTTTTACGTGCCATTTCTGAATCAACCCTTTCTGATTATATTGGTGTATCGAATTAGCAATCCTGAGACTGTGCTTCGAGCTTGTCAAGGTCCTCCCAGTTGAGGATAACTTTACCGGACTGACCGGAAATCATAGCGTCAAAGCCCTTCTTGTAGTCTTTGATGTTCATTCTGTGGGTGATGATACCGGAAATATCCAGACCAGCTTCCAGCATGGTGGTCATCTTGTACCAGGTATCCCAAACCTTACGTCCGTAGATACCGCGGATGTTCAGACCGTTCCAGATGATGGTTTCCCAGTTTACACCAACGCCCGGTTTCTGGATGCCCAGCAGAGCGATGTTTCCGCCGTGTTTCATGTTGGCAATCATGTCGTTGAGAGCAGGAGCTGCACCGGACATCTCCAGACCAACGTCGAAGCCTTCCTTCATACCAAGTTCTGCCATAACGTCAGGCAGTTTTTCTTTGGTCAGGTTGACAGTTCTGGTTGCGCCGAGTTTCTTTGCCAGCTCCAGACGGTATTCGTTCAGGTCGGTGATGACAACGTGTCTTGCGCCGGAGAATTTTGCGATAGCAGCTGCCATGATACCGATTGGACCTGCACCGGTAATCAGAACGTCCTCACCGAGCATATCGTAGGACAGGGCGGTGTGGGTAGCATTGCCGAATGGATCGAAAATTGCATACATCTCTTCTGGGATGTTCGGGTTGGTTGGCCATACGTTGGAAGCAGGGATAACCAGGTACTCTGCAAAGCAGCCGTCACGGTTTACACCAACGCCCTTTGCGTTCTGGCAGTTTTCCTTGTGACCTTCCAGGCAGTTACGGCAGGTACCGCAGGTGATGTGACCCTCACCGGATACGATGTCGCCAACCTTGAAGCCCTGAACGCCGGAACCAACCTCTACGATTTCACCGACATATTCGTGACCAGCGGTCTGACCAACAGCGATAGTGTGCTGTGCCCACTCGTTCCACTGGTAGATGTGAACGTCGGTGCCGCAGATTGCGGTTTTATGGATTTTGATCTTGACATCGTTTGTGCCAACTTCTGGAATCTCGACCCGTTTGAGGGCAAGTCCAGGAGCCGCTGTTTCTTTTACAAGAGCCCACATTTTGTTGTCGTTCATTGTAATCTCCCTTTCTATATTTCTCTTCTTGCTTTCTTGATTCCTTCTTCCGCTTGCCTGTTTGTACCGCGGAAAAAGGATATATGTCTTTCTCTAACGCACACTTATATTGTTGTGTGCTTGTTTCACATACATAATAGCATTATTCAAAATGCTTTTCAAGCGATTTTGATGAAGGATTTTTGATTTGACTCCTTTTTGTAAAATCCTCACCATTTTTCCTGTTTATTCTTATTCAATACTACAAAATCCACCTCGGTGTAGACCAGTCTGCCGTTTTGCCGCTCCGACTTCATCAGGCTCACCCGCTCCACCGGCATCTGCTCCGGCAAACAGCTTTTAGAAAAGGAAGTCAAGTCAAATCCGTCCTCAAGCAGCACCTCTCTGCCCAGGGTCAGGTGTGCGGCAAAGGGACGCTTTTCCAACACAAAACCTTCCTGCTCCAGCTTTTGCCGGACCTGCTGCGCCAGCGCCTCCAGCTGCGGATTTTTCGCAAGTCCTGTCCACAAAATGTCGCCGGTGCTGCGGCGAAATCTGCCGACCTCTGCGGTAGAAATGACAAACGGCTCCGCCTGCACCCGATGCAGCGCGCGCTTTGCCTGCGCCACCCTGCCGGTTTCTCCAATAAAACTTAAAGTCAAATGAAGGTTTTCCCGGTGGCTGAAGCGACCTTCCTGTGTATGCGGTCGAACTGAGTCGATGAACTGAATCAGTGCATCCTTCATTCGGTCTTCCAACTGAAGAGCAACAAACAATCGCATCGGCATCCCCTCCCCCATCTCTTCTTAATGTTAGTATACCGCCTTTACCAAGCAGGAGCAAGTATCCTTTTGCTTTTTTAGTGACTCTGCCCATACTAATTCATATTTTATTTACAAAGGCTTGACAACAATTCGTCTCTATGCTACCCTAAAGGTAATTCACAGTTTAACTTTGTCGGGTGCGGGAAAAGAAGCTTATGATAACTTCTTTTTCTGAGAATAGGGAAGTCGGGAGATGCCCGCGCAGTCACCACTGCTGTACCGGAACAGAACAGGAAATTTTTCCACTGCCTCCCCAAGGGCGGGAAGGAATCCTGTTTGCTTAAAGCCGAAGCCAGAAGACCTGCCCCGCAAAGTAGTTGCTCCTGCTATGGATGATGGTTGGCGCAAAAATTGGGAATCCGGTGGGTTTCCCTGTTTTATTGTGCCTTTCGGAAATTTCTGTTCCGAAAGGTTTTCTTTTTTGAAACAGGAAAACTGCCGGCAGATTAAATTTGTGAACTGCGGCTCCCCCTGCCGCGGTTCTGCCCTTACAAAAAGGGCGGAAAGGACGGTTATCCGCTATGAAGAAAACCGAAAAAAGACTGTTTGCCTTTAGCATCGCCGCTGCCATGCTGTTTGTCATGCCCAGCAGCGCCAGCGCTATGCACATCATGGAAGGCTACCTGCCCATGGGTCACGCCATTGCCTGGGGTGCGTTGTGTCTGCCATTTTTGGTCGCAGGCTTTATCTCCATCAAAAAGACCATCTCCCAGCACCGCAAAGCACTGCTGATTTTAGCGATGGCAGGCGCTTATGCCTTTGTACTGTCTGCTTTAAAGATTCCCAGTGTCACCGGCTCCAGCTCCCATCCTACCGGCACCGGTCTGGGCGCTATCCTGTTTGGACCTTCTGCCATGAGCGTCATCGGCATCATTGTTCTGCTCTTCCAGGCGCTGCTGCTGGCACACGGCGGTCTGACCACTTTGGGCGCCAACACCTTCTCGATGGCGATTGCCGGTCCTTTCCTCAGCTATGGCATCTACCGCCTTGGCAGAAAGCTGAAAATCAATAAATCGGTCTGTGTCTTCCTTGCAACCTGTCTGGGCGACCTGTTCACCTACTGTGTCACCAGCGTGCAGCTTGGTTTTGCACATCCGGCTGCCGAAGGCGGCGTAATGGCTTCCATCACCACCTTCATGGGCATCTTTGCTGTTACCCAAATCCCACTGGCTATCGTCGAAGGTCTGCTGTCGGTCGTTGTTATCCTTGCGCTGGAGTCCTATGCTTCCAGTGAGCTTGGCGAACTTGCCTATTCCCAGTATTAAGCAACCACATAATATAAGGGAGGAAGATTCCATGACAAAATCTGTTAAAATCACCATTGCAGTTCTGCTGCTTTTATGTGTCATCATTGCGGTATTCCCGCTGATGAGTATTAAAGATTCCGAGTTTGGCGGCGCGGACGGCGCTGCGGAAGAAGCCATCAGCGAAATCGACCCCGGCTATGAGCCATGGGCAGAAAGCATCCTCGAACCACCCGGCGGCGAAACCGAAAGCCTGCTGTTCTGCTTGCAGGCAGCGCTCGGCTCCGGTGTTCTGTTCTTCGGCTTTGGTTATCTGGTTGCCAGAAAGAAATATAAAAAGGATTAGTTCCGCTTCATTCGGGCGAAGGGAGACCTCACCTTTAAAAAAGGCAGGTCCCCTTCGCCCCTTTTCCGTTTGTTTTGAGCGCCCTGCTCCCCCTTTCAGAAAGGAAATCACCTCTATGATCCTGTTTGACAAGCTCTCCTACTCTTCACCGGTGCGGCAAACCAGCCCTGCTCTCAAATCTCTGTTCGCAGTCGGCTCTTTGGTCATCTGTGTCAGCTTCCGTCAGGTCAGCGTCTGTGTGTTGGTCCTGTGCTGCATGGCAGCCTGTACCTTACAATTTGCCAATGTCACACCCCGCCGCTACCTGCGCTTTTTGCTGGGACCGCTGGTGTTTCTTGCCCTCAGCTCGGTCGCTGTCCTCTTTTTTGTATCCTCCTCTCCACAGGAGCTGTTTTCCTTCCGGCTGTTTTCCCGTTATATTGGTATCAGCCGCCTTTCCTTTTCCAACTGGTACTCGCTGATGGCGGTGGCATTTTCCGGTGTCTCCTGCCTGTATTTTCTCATCCTGACCACGCCGGTCACCGACCTGCTGGCTGTGCTGCGGCGGCTGCACTGCCCGTGGCTGCTGCTGGAGCTGATGCTTTTGATCTACCGCGCCATCTTTGTGCTGCTGGACATTGCAAGCGCCATCCAGACTGCGCAAAATTGCCGACTGGGCAATCGCACCTTCCGCTCCAAGCTCAGCTGTATGGGACAGATGCTCTCGGTCCTGTTGGTACGCTCGCTCAAAAAGTCCTCGCTATTGTATGATGCGATGGAAAGCCGGCTGTACGACGGCAAAATCCAGGTGCTGGAAGAAACTCAACCAGCACGACCTCTGGCTTGGGCTGCCTGCTGCGGCTGGCTTGTCCTTTGCACCGTTCTGTGTATTCTGTTGCCATAAATCCGAAGGAGGACTGTTTGATGAACGATATTCTCATGCAGGTGCGCGACCTGTCCTACCGCTATGAAGACCAGACCCTTGCCCTCGACAAGGTCAATCTGGATATTCGGCGCCATGAGCGCCTTGCCATCATGGGCAGCAACGGCTCGGGTAAATCCACTCTCTTTCTCAACCTCAACGGCGTTTACAAACCCACCTCCGGGCAAATCCTGTACGAAGGCAAGCCTCTCGACTACTCCCGCAAGGGTCTATTGCAGCTGCGCCGCAACGTCGGCATCGTCTTTCAGGACCCGGACAATCAGCTGTTTTGCGCCAGCGTTGCCGGAGAAATTTCCTTTGGTCTGTACAACCTCGGTCTGGAGGAAGAAGAAATCCGCACACGGGTAGATCAGGTGTGCGACCGCCTTTCCATCACTCCTTTTCGCACAAAACCGACCCACTTTTTAAGCGGTGGGCAAAAAAAGCGGGTATCCATCGCAGACATTCTGGTGATGGGACCGCAGCTGCTCATCTTGGACGAACCGTTCAGCGCACTGGACCCAAAGCACGCACGGATGATCGACGATATTCTGGAGCAGCTGGCACAGGAGGGCATCACCGTCGTCATTGCCACCCACAACACCGACCACGCCTACCGCTGGGCGGACCGCGTTGTCCTGCTCAACAATGCGCATATTCTTGCACAAGGCTCTCCCGAGCAGATTTTCTCCGACCATGACCTTCTCTCCCAAGCCAATCTGGAAGCACCGCAGATGCTGCGGGTGCGCGATGTGCTGGCGAATCAGGGTCTGCTTTCCTCCGATTGTTTTCCGAAAACGCCCGAACAGCTGGCAGAGCTGTTGGGTCAGAAGAAGTAAAAAAGATAAATTCTCTCTTGTATTTTATCCCTTTTCTTTTTATAATAAGAAAAAGACCATTTTAATCAAGCGACGGGAGGAGATTTTTTGATGAAAGGCTTTTCGATCACCGGACTGATCCTCGGCATCATTGCAACCGCAGCAGGAGCTGCTGCCATCGTGATGAGCGCCATCGGTCTTGCAAAATCCAGACCGCGTGAGTTTTAACAACAGCGCCAAAAGGTCCCTTTCTCGGGGACCTTTTTTTCTATCCTTTTTCATACACCTTCCTTTTTGCAAATGTTACGGTTTCCTTCCCAAAAGCGGTCTGATTTTTGGCATCTGAAGCAAACGGGTTTCCTTGAAAAGCATCATAGAATGCTGTATAATAAATAGCTGGATTGATTTTTCATGTAAACATAAATTTTTGAAAGCGAGGCGTGGAAGTTATGCAAAAAATTGGATTTGACAACGAAAAATATCTTCACACACAATCGGAACACATCCGCCAGCGCATCTCTGAGTTTGGCGGCAAGCTGTATCTGGAGTTTGGCGGGAAGCTGTACGATGATTACCACGCCTCCCGTGTTCTTCCGGGTTTTCAGCCGGACAGCAAGCTGCGGATGCTCCTCCAGCTCAAAGAACAGGTGGAGGTGGTGGTGGTCATCAATGCTGCCGATATTGAAAAAAATAAAATCCGCGGCGACCTGGGCATCACCTATGATGTCGACGTTTTGCGCCTGATCGACATCTTCCGCAGCTTTGGGCTGTATGTCAGCAGCGTTGTGATGACCCGCTTCCAGGGTCAGGCGGTCGCTGTTGCCTTTCAGGAGCGGCTGGAAGCGCTGGGCGTCAAGGTCTACCGCCATTACCCCATCGATGGCTACCCGTCCAATATCTCCCACATCGTCAGCGACGAGGGATATGGAAAGAACGAATATATTGAAACCACCCGCGGCTTGGTGGTGGTCACCGCTCCCGGTCCCGGCAGCGGCAAAATGGCAACCTGCCTCTCCCAGCTGTATCACGAACACAAGCGTGGCATCCGCGCAGGCTATGCAAAATTTGAAACCTTCCCGGTGTGGAACCTGCCGCTGAACCATCCGGTCAACTTGGCGTATGAGGCAGCTACCGCCGACCTCAACGATGTCAACATGATTGACCCGTTCCATCTGGAGGCTTACGGCACCACCACCGTCAACTACAACCGTGACGTGGAGATTTTCCCGGTACTGCGCGCCATGTTCGAGCAGATTGTCGGTGAATGTCCATACAAATCTCCGACCGATATGGGTGTTAATATGGCTGGCTCCTGCATCTTCGACGACGAGGTAGTATGCGAAGCCTCCCGTCAGGAGATTGTCCGCCGCTACTATTCCGCTTTGTGCGGTCAGCGTCAGGGTACCATCACCGAGGACACCGTCTTCAAGCTGGAGCTGCTGATGAAAAAAGCGGGCGTATCCATCCACGACCGCAAGGTGGTTTCTCCTGCTCTGCAAAAGGCAGCGCTGACCGGTGCTCCTGCCGCCGCTATGGAGCTTCCTGACGGAACCATCGTCACCGGGCGCACCTCCGACCTGCTGGGTGCAGCCTCTGCCCTGCTGCTCAACGCTCTCAAGGTGCTGGGCGGCATCAGCGATGACATCCGCCTGATCTCTCCTGTCATCATCGAGCCAATCCAGCACCTGAAGGTGGACCATCTGGGCAACCGCAACCCGCGCCTGCACACCGACGAAGTGCTTATCGCCCTGTCCATCTGTGCAGCGACCAACCCGACCGCCGAGCTTGCGATGGAACAGCTGTACAACCTGCGCGGCTGTGAGGTTCACTCCTCGGTCATCCTCTCCCCTGTGGATGAAAAGGTCTTCCGCCGCTTAGGTATCAATATCACCTGCGAACCGATGTACGAAAATAAATAAAATCGAAAAGGAGCGACCGGCTTTCGGTCGCTCCTTTTTTGCACTCAATCTATCCTATTTGTAATTTTTATCTGTTTTATAACTATTTATCCCATCAATCCAAAGCTATCAAAAAAGCAGTCCGCAAAACGGACTGCTTTTTGTACGGATTTTTCCGATTATGCTGCCTTTGCTTTGGCTGCCTTCTTTTCCTGCCACAGGGTCCACAGGGAGCCGGAGAGGAAAACAGAAGAGTACAGACCGGAAATGACACCGACCATCATCGGTACGGCAAAGGTCAAAATCGAGCTGACATTCATCAGCACCGCTACCACACAGATGCACAGGAGTGCCATAGCGGTGGTCAGCGAGGTGTTGACCGTTCTGCGCATACACTGGTTGATGCTCATGTTGACCAGCTCACCCAACGGCATCTTATCACCCTGGGTGCGTTTGTTCTCTCGGATACGGTCGTAGATAACGATGGTATCATTGATCGAGTAGCCGAGGATGGTCAGCACAACCGCGATAAAGTTATCGTTGATTGGGAAGCCCAGCAGAACAAAGATACCAAAGGAAATCAAAATATCGTGCAGAAGTGCAATCACTGCCACGATGCCTGCCGAAGCGCCGCCAATTTTTCTAAAGCGGAAGCCGATATACACAACCATAATGACCGATGCAAAGATAACGGCTACAATACACTTTTTAAAGAACTCTCTGCCCAGCACCGGGTCAACGTTGTTAACGTCCTCTGCGGTAATGCTGTTATCAGGATAAGTTTCCTGCAAGGTCTTGAGCAGCTCGGTCTGGTTCTCGGTGGTCAGACCACTCGACTGGGTCAGGCTGACAACCAGGTTGGTTTGACCGGTGGAGCTGTTTTCCTGCTGCTGAACGGTGGCAGACTGTCCCAGCGCCTGCTCTACTGTCTTTTCAAAGGCGGCAGGGTCCATCTCTCCGGTGTAGGATGCTGTGCTTTCCTTGATCCAACGCCACCTGCTGACCGCAAATGTCTGGAATGAACCAAATGGCTCGAACCAAGCTTCTCCTGATCGAATAGTCGCACGACTATCTCTGCCTCCTCTTGTGCCCTTCTTTATTTATAGGAAAGAACACCGGC
>OGYZ01001355.1_pt1 | contig 19532 bp, 18 predicted proteins | sample 1576681 | NCBI WGS metagenome assembly OGYZ01 (sample SAMEA3541480, study PRJEB24748) | human gut metagenome | biome: human gut; feature: human-associated habitat; material: faeces | place: China | collected 2012 | reverse complement strand
TGCTGCGCCTGCCGGTAAACCGCGCGCTGGTCATCGCACGCGGCAACAAGGTGCTACAGGTAGATAAGTACGACTATACCAATCACTACGAGGCAAAGAAGCTGCGGGACTGCAAGGCCTCTGCCCACATCCCGGAATGGCGTAAAAGCCCTGTGTTTTCGCCCGCACCGAAACAAACAGAGCAGCCTATTAAGTCAAAGAAGGTGCCGAACAGGCGCAGTGAGTTTGCAAAAACCGATAAGGATTCCATCATGTCAACCAAAATGTGAGCTAAGGAGGAAAGCAATATGCCGAGAAAGAAAACAGAAGAACTTGCCGTGATACCGGAAGCACCGGTGCTGCCCATCGTCCCGGAGGAGACGGCGGAACAGCCGGTGACAGAAGAGTGTTTGCCGGAAACCGCAGCCGATTCTGTTGTGGAGGATACTGTACCTACAGAGAGTGTTCTCGCCGAGCCTGCGGAAGTGGTGACTGTGCCGGAGGATCCCCAGCCCTCTGAAAAGCCGAAGCGCACTGTCCGCAAACGAACCGCTGCAAAAAAGACGGTAGAGGTGGAGAAGCAGGCTACGCCGCCTACTGAAGATGCTGCCGCCTCTGCTGCCCCTGCCCCTGCCGCTGTCCAACAGAGAGATATTTTGACTTTGGATGCCCGGGGCGAAGCGGAAACGCAGGCGCAGATGGAGGACATTATCTGGCACGAGATCCACAATGCCTACCGCACCCGGCGCATGCTCTCCGGTATGCTGAGCGGCATTGAAAGAACGGAGGCTGGGAAAACCATTGCCATTGTGGACTACAAAGGATTCCGCATTGTGATCCCCTTGAAGGAGATGGTGCTGGACTTCCCGGCAGATATGTACGGTGCTGACTATAATGAGATGATCCTCCGACACCAGAAGATCCTCAATAAGATGCTGGGCGCAGAGGTGGATCTTATGGTCAAGGGCATCGACGCCAAAAGCCGAACCGTTGTTGCCAGCCGAAAAGACGCCATGCTGAAGAAGCAGCAGATCTACTATTTTGGCAAGGACAGTGACGGACAGTATCGTATCTATGACGGACGCGTGGTAGAAGCCCGTGTGATCGCCGTGGCGGAGCAGGTCGTCCGGGTCGAAGTGTTTGGCGTGGAGACATCCATTCTGGCTCGCGACCTTTCGTGGGACTGGATCGGCGATGCTCATGACCGCTATGCTGTGGGCGACAAGACTCTGGTACGCGTGCTGGAGATTGACCGCACAGAGCCGGAGCACATCAGAATTAAAGCCGACATCAAAAGCGTATCCGGCAACAGCAAGAATGACAATCTCCAGAAATGCCGTATTCAGGGCAAATATGCCGGGAAGGTCACCCATATCCATAAGGGCGTTGTGTATATCCGCCTTAGCAACGGTGCCAATGCCATAGCACATTCCTGCTATGATCGGCGCAGACCCGGACGAAAGGATGATGTCAGCTTTGCCGTTACCCACCTGGATGAGGAACATGGCGTTGCACTGGGGATCATCACCCGAATTATCAAGCAGCATGTCTGATCTGACACGGTATCGGCAGGGTATGGCAATGGATTGGCACTGTTTTGCGATTTCGCCGTAAATCACCATGTGCTATACTTGGTACAGTCAAAATTGTAAAGACCGCCGGGTGGTAACTCGGCGGTCTTTCGCATACAGGAAGAGGGTGTTTTATATGTGGTAGGCAGAGCAGCGTTTCGCGCCCGAGCGGCAAATGCAATCACCGCAAAACCCAAACAACAGTACATAGTGTTGAAAAAGGCGAGGCTCCAGTCGTAAATATCTTCAAAGCACATTAAACAGTGCTGCGATATTTACGTAAAGGAGAGAACGCCCATGAGGAGAAAAAGAATGCGTTTAGTTTCACTTATTTTGAGTGCCGTGTGTCTGTTAGGCTGCGCAGTCCAGCCGGCACCGGTCTCGGATTCGTCTGAGCCCAACACCAAGGTCTCTGCCTATGCAGCAAGTCAGGCCGAGCAGAACGAAGAGGAGCGCACGGTGGCCGAATCTCTGCTGCCGCAAACAGAAGATGGAGGCGATACATCCGAGAGCAGCGTCGCTCCTGAGCGGGCGGGTGCGGAGAATGCGGATAACGCCGCAGAAAAGCAGCCTGCACCCGCTGAAACGGCACCGCCCGCTGCACCGAAAGAGCCGGCAACACCCGCGCCTGTGCCAGAGAATAAACCTGCTCCCGTACCCACGCCGGCACCTACACAGAAACCGGCGGAGAAACAGGAGGAAGATCCTGCGCCTACTCCCGAACCTACTCCGACACCCGACCCTACGCCGGCTGCCGCCAGCGGGAACATCTACTCTATTGCGGAGGCTATTCAAGCAGGCAACGAGTACGCAAGAGCGCAGTACGGCGTGACCATCGACACCAGCATGACCGACGCTGACTCCAGCTACTTCCCCGGCACGGCGGACAGTGTGGCGTGGCTGGCGGCCAACGGCGGACAGTCGGCACTGACTGCCGCCGTAAAGGGCAACGTGGATGCCACCTTCGCCTGTCTCGCCGCCATGGACGGCGCGGAAACGGTCAGCGCGTATGCGCGGTTCAACTGTACCGTCCGCTACGATGCGGCATCGGACGAATACATCGTGGTGGTGCTGTACGGATAAACCAACTGAATACCCGACCGAAAGACCGACAGCGTGAGCTGCCGGTCTTTTGCGTTGGGAGAAAGGACGAGCATGAAGAAAACAATTCCTAAGCTGTTGACGCTGGTATGCCTTTTAGTAGCAATCATGGGACTGTCCATCGTGACCGCCCACGCTGCCACGGTCACGGGTACGATCAGCGGCGGTAACGAGTACCGTTACCATGAGGACAAAACGCCCGTACCGCAGTGGGGCGCATTTACCAGTACAAAGCTGAAATACTTTACCAGAGATGATACGGGCGTAACGGTGCCTGCCTACTGCATGGAGCCATCCGTTCGCTCACCCCAGGGCGATGCCGAATATTCCTCCGTTAGCTGGAGCGGTTTGAGCTGGAACCAGCGGTACGCTGTGACGCTGGCACTCTCCTACGGCTACGGCGGCAACTATGATTTTTATGGTATCCATCCCGACTGCGCGCAGCTGGCGACGCAGGCGGTGATTTGGGAGTTCGTGTGCGGCTACCGCGGCACGACCTATCCCTACACACTGTATGATACCACCTGCGCCAACCTGTTCCACTACGCCGGCGACGGCGTGCAGGAGGCGTATGACATCCTTATTGACCGCATCATGGGTCATGGCGTGATCCCCAGCTTTGCGGTGAAGTACCGCAATCAGCTTTCGGACGCTAATGCCATTACGCTGACATGGGACGGCAGTCAGTATGTGGGTACAGCCACCGATACCAATGGCGTGCTGTCGCAGTACTACTTCCGGACCAATATCAGCGGCGTAACCGTCAGCCAGCGGCGTAATGTACTGACCGTGACGGCCACAAAGGATGCCGCAGCGCAGCTGAACGGTTATATCAGCAGCGACTACGGCTACGCACTGGATGTGGAGGGCACGGAGGCTGTGCTGCTGGAGCCCAGCAATGGCAGCAATTATCAGGCATGCGCCGCGCTGACCTCGCTGCCCGATCCCGTGTGGGCGTACATTCATTTTAAGGTCAAAATTGTGGAGGAAAAGGGCAGTCTGACCATCAACAAGGTGGATGCGGAGACTGGTAAGGTGCTGGCAGGCGTGACATACCGGCTTTTTGATGCCAGCGGTAACAAGGTAACTGATGCTACCAGCGGCGCGGATGGCAAGGCGGTGTTTGCTGATTTGCCGCAGGGCAAATACAGCTATCAGGAGATCAGCGCGCCCTCTGGCTATGTGGTGGACAACACCAAGTATCAGATCACCATTACGGCGACCGCGCTGAACATTACGCAAAAGAGAACCAACACGCCTTCCAAGGCCAGTATTGAGATCGTCAAGGTGGACGCTGATCACAAGACACCGCTGCAAGGCGCGGGCTTCCGACTGTATGATGCTTCTGGTAAACAGGTCGCGGAGGGCAACACAGACGTCAATGGTAAGCTGACCTTCTCCAACCTGCGGTTGGGTAGCTATACCTACAAGGAATTCAAAGCACCGGACGGATATGTTTTGGATACCACGGCGTACTCCGCTGTGCTGAACCAAAACGGGCAGGTGCTGAAGGTCACTCGCGAGAATATACCGGTCAAAGGCAGTATTGAGGTCTTGAAGGTGGACGCAGAAACCAAACAGCCGCTGGCCGGTGTGGTGTATCGTCTTTTCGCCGCCGATGGCAGCAAGATCGCGGATGGCACGACCGATGTCACCGGCAATGTGACGTTCTTCGGCCTGCGACTTGGCAAATACGTCTATCAGGAGATCAGCACCGTGGACGGCTATGTGATGGACGAGACCAAATACGATTTCAGCATGACCACTGCGAACCTTAATATCAAAGTCACACGCGAGAACGTACTCGCCAAGGGCAGTATCACCGTCCGCAAGATAGATGCCACAGGCTCCCCGCTTGCTGGTGCGGAGCTGCTGCTGGAGACTTCCGCAGATGGCCAAGCATGGACAGAGGTGGGCAGAGTGACCACCGACAAGACCGGCATTGCCAAGTGGAGCGACCTCAAAACCGGTGTGCAGTACCGCGTGACGGAAACCAAAGCTCCCGCAGGGTACACGCTGCTGACTGAGCCGCTGTTCACAGGAACGTTGGACAACAATAACCGAGACATTACCATCACTGCTTGCAACAATGCGGGCTTCATCCTGCCGTTCACAGGCGGTACGGGATTTACAACCTATATTGTGCTTGCAGCACTCATGCTTTGCATGGGTGTTTATTTTTGCAAAAAATCTGATTTTATGAAGGAGAACAACTGAACATGAAAAAGATCCATCGTGTATTGGCCATGCTCATGGCCGCTATCATGGCTCTGAGTCTCATCACCACAGCGTTTGCCGAGCCGACCATCGACACCAGCAAGAAAGCATCCCTTTCCATCTATAAATACGACATCACCACAGCCAGCAAAGACGGCGCGTGGGACGCGGGGTCCTACGTTTCCACCGGCCTGCACGATGATGCCGCCGTCGTGGATAAGTTGGCAAAATACGCCATTCAGGGTGTAGAGTTCACATACCTCCGCGTGGCCGACATCGCCATGAACAATGAATTGGTGGAGAGCCAGCGTCAGGTGGGCGTGCTGTATGGTTTCGACAACAGTGATCGCAGCTCCGCCGTGCTGTCTGCCATCGGCCTGACCAACGCAGACGCTCACAAGACCGACAATGGCATCGACTACTTCACCAGCGATGTGCTCAACAACAAGCTGTCCACCGCGCTGACTGCCAATGCCACCACCGTGAAAAATGCACTGGAGGCCGCCGTGAAGAACGGCGGCGTGGCTATGCCCGAAACGGACGCCACCGGTCACACCTCTGCATCCGACATGGAGCAGGGTTTGTACCTCATCGTAGAGACCCGCGTCCCTGAAAACGTGACCTCCACCTGCAATCCCTTCTTCGTGTCCCTGCCCATGACCACCATTGATGGCGCGGCGTGGAATTACGATGTGACCGTTTACCCCAAGAACCAGACCGGCAACCCTACGCTGGAGAAGACCGTGCGTGAAGCAAAGAACTCCACCGGCAAGAACAACGGCAGCCTGACCGACATCACCGATGGTTACGCCCACACCGCCACCGCCTCCGTGGGTGATGTTGTGGACTATCAGATCATCAGCACCCTGCCCACGATTACCTCCAAGGCTTCTTCTCTGAGCGAGTACACCTATGTGGACACGCTGAGCAAGGGCATCCGCTACAACAAGAACGACGTGGTCATCGAGTTCTTTAAGGACGCTGGCTGCACTGATAAGATCGCCACATGGGATGAAAGCTCCGGCAAGTTCACCGTGGCTTACGATGATACCGCCAACACCATGACCATCCGCATGACCGATGCCGGTCTGAGCGAGATCAACGAAGCTGCCACCGTTTACACCGACAGCGTGAAGCGCGGCTACTCCGACTGCACCATGCGCCTCACCTACGCCGCCACCCTGTCCGCCGATGCCAAGATGGGCGATACCGACAACCCCAACGAGGTCGAGCTGACGTGGAAACGCACCAACACGACTTACTTTGATACCCTCAAGGACTGCTGTCATGTGTATACCTACGGCATCGACGTTCTCAAGCAGTTCAGCGATAACGGCGGCAATCTGCGAAATGTGAAGTTTAAGCTGCACAATGACACCGATGATGTATTCGTGGTTGCCGACCTGACGGATGGCGTGTACTATGCCAAGGGTTTTGCGGCAAAGAAAGCTGACGCTACTACGTTCATTCCCAATAGCAGCGGCCACATCGTGGTCAAGGGGCTGGAGGATGACACCTACTCCCTGACCGAGACTGCCACCGACAAGGGCTATGTGCTGCTGAAGGACGCGATCAAGATCGTTATCAAGACCGCCGAGAACGGCCAGCGTGAGAAGTGCGGTACTAAGCTGCTGACCGCCTCCGCCACCGTCAACGGCAAGGATGTCACTATGAGCGACGGCAACGCCATTGTGCCCCTGACTGTGGTCAACAACCCCGGCTTCGATCTGCCCAAGACCGGCGGCTACGGCACGTGGATGTTCACCATCGGCGGCGTGGCGCTGCTGGGTGCGGCTGCCTTCATCGTGATCCGCAGCCGTAAGCAGCACAAGGGTGAGCAGTGAAACGCTGGCTGCTGGCGGCGACTTTCGGTGTTGTGGCGCTGGGGCTTTTGCTTTACCCGCTGGTGGGAGAACTTTTAAGTGAAAAGTACCACTCCGATGTAGAAAGCACCTACACAGCGGCCATCAGAGACACCGACGCTGCTGAGTTGACCGCCCAGCGTGAAGCCGCAGAGCAGTACAACGCCATGCTGTCCGGCGCAACTATCACTGAGGGAGGGGCATCCGCCCCTCCCTTGGCCTATGACGAACAACTCATGGTGGGCGGCGTCATGGCCTATGTGGGCATCCCTAAAATCAACATATATCTGCCGATACAACACGGCACGGACGCGGACACACTGGAGCGTGCCGCGGGTCATGTGGTGGGCACATCTCTGCCGGTGGGCGGCGCAAGCACCCACGCGGTGCTGTCGGCACACAGCGGCATGGCGAGTTCCAAGCTGTTTTCGGACATCGACCAGCTTGCGGCGGGCGATGTGTTTTACATCCATGTGCTGGGCGAGGTGCTGGCATACAAGGTAGACGCCATCCACACGGTACTGCCCACGGACACAAGCCTGCTGCAAATTGAGGAGGGTAAGGATTTGGTCACGCTGGTGACATGTACGCCTTTCGGAATCAACACCCACCGGCTTTTAGTTCGAGGGCACCGTGTTCCTTACACTCTCGAACAGGAAGTATCTACTGCAGAAGAAAAGCCCGTGGCATCCTCCTGGACACAGCACTACCTCACTGGTCTTGCCGTCGGTCTTGGCGCGGTGGCGGTGGTCGGCGGCGGTTACTTCTTAGTGAGGAGGATGCGCCATGCGTAAAACATCCCTTGTACTGGCGGCACTGCTGGCCGTGGCGGGCATCTGCGTCATGCTGCGGCCGGCGTTCACAGGACATAGGCTGCAAGCCGATACAGACGCTGCCGTGCAGAGCTTCCTCGAAGAACGAAAGCCGGAGCAGCAGCACCCTAAGCTGTTGGCGGCTCTACAGGAGTACAACCGGCAGCTTTACACAGAAAAGCAGTGCAACCTCACCGACCTTGAAGCCTGCGAGGAGTCCGCCGCCGACCTGACTGCCTACGGCGTAGCTGACGAGATCATAGGCGTCTTGGAAATTCCCGCCATGGAGATGACCATGCCAGTTTATTTGGGTGCGTCCGATGACCACCTTGCCGCGGGCGCGGCGGTGCTGGGCAACACGTCAGCGCCCATCGGTGGGGATAACACCAACTGTGTCATCGCCGGACACCGGGGCTGGCGCGGTGCGGATTACTTCCGGCATATCGACCGCTTGCAGGCGGGCGATACTGTTACGCTGACAAACTTATGGGAGACGCTGACCTACACGGTGGCTGACATTCAGATCATCCAGCCCCATGAGATGGACAAGATCAAAATCCAGCAAGGACGCGACCTGCTGACGCTTCTGACCTGCCATCCCTACGCCAGCGGCGGCAAGCAGCGGTATGTAGTATACTGTGAGAGAACGGGATAAAAGCGCTGTCGAAATGTGTCTCAACTTGAGACGGATTAGGAGGGAGAACGACCATGCGTAAAAAGCCTGTGCCGCCCGCACTGTGGATGGCGCTGACAATACCCGTATTGTGGCTGGCAGTCATCGCGGCAAATGTGTATGAGAACGGCATGAATGTGTTTGAACTGGTGAGCCACCTTACCGCTGCGGTAAACCATCCGTTTGCCGTCCGCTGGACAGCATATACGCCACGATTTCTGCTGGTGTTTCTGCTGCTCTACGGCGGCGGTGTTCTTCTGTACCATTCCGGCAGGGAGAACCGCAGACCGGGGCAGGAGTACGGCTCTGCCCAGTGGGGCAGCCCGTGGCAGCTCAACAAGAAGTATGCAGACAAAGACCCCGCAAATAACACACTGCTGACACGTCATGTGGCTATGAGCCTGAACGGGCGGCAGCACATGAGGAACCTGCTCCAGATCATCGTGGGCGGCAGCGGCGCCGGTAAGACACGGTTTTTCTGCAAACCCAATATCATGCAGGCTAACGGCAGCTTCCTTGTGACAGACCCCAAGGGCGAAATGCTGCGCGCCCTTGCGCCGCTGCTGTTGGAGGAGGGATATGTGCTGCGGGTATTCGACCTCATCGACCCGCAGCACTCCGATGCGTTCAACCCCTTCTCCTACATACGGGACGCCAAGGACGTGATGAAACTGGTAAACAACCTGATCCAGAACACCACGCCCAAGAACGCCCAGCAGAGCGATCCGTTTTGGGAACGTTCGGAGGTGGCGTTGGACACTGCCCTGATGCTGTACCTGCTCTATGAAGCGCCACCGGAGGAGCAGAATTTTGAAACGGTGTTGTATATGCTGGAGAACGGCGGCGCAAGCGAGGAGGATGAGTCATATCGCTCCCCGCTGGATTTGCTGTTTGAGGCATTGGAGGACGAGGAGCCTGACCATATCGCGGTGCGGGAATATAAGGTTTACAAGCAGGCGGCGGGCAAGACCGCAAAAAGCATTCTTGTGACGGCATCGGTGCGTCTGGCAGCGTTTATCTTTCCGCAGTATGCCGCCATGATGCAGACCGATGAGATGGATTTTGCTTCGATGGGTGAGCGTAAGCGCGCGATCTTTTGCGTTATTCCCGTCAACGACGGCAGCATGAACTATCTGGTCAGTATGCTGTTGACCCAGTGCTTTCAACAGCTCTATCTGCGGGCGGACGAGCGGTATAACGGACGGCTACCCATGCCGGTGCGCGTGATACAGGACGAGTGGGCCAACGTTGCCCAGCCGGACAGCTATCCCAAGGTGTTGGCTACCTGCCGCAGCTACAACATCGGTATCAATATCATCGTGCAAAACATTCAGAGCATCAAGGCACTGTACAAGGACGAGTGGGAGGGTATCATCGGCAACTGTGATACCCTCCTGTTCCTCGGCGGCGGCAACGAGCCCACATCACTGGAATTTGTGTCAAAGCTGCTGGGAAAGGAAACGGTGCATACCCGCACACGCGGGCAGACGAAGGGACGCAGCGGGTCAAACTCTGTGAATTTCCAGCAGACCGGACGCGATCTGATGACCCCTGACGAAATACGGATGCTGCCCGCCGATGATGCGCTGCTGTTCATTCGCGGCGAAAAGCCGGTGCGAGATAAAAAGTACAACATCAAGAAGCACCCCAATGTGCGCCGCACAGCAGACGGGGAAGCAAAGGCTTATATCCACAACCCTCCTGTGCCGGACTACACGCTGCCCGACCTGCCTTATGAATTCCGCACATTGGACGACTATACATTTTTGGAGGATGACTATGAAATTGAAAAAACCTAACACCATCACAAGAGCCGTATGTGCAGGCGCAGGACTCACTCTCTGCTGTCTTGTGCCGGTCTACGCAACTGGCGGTGATCCGCTGACCATCGTCAACAATCTGTCTGATTTTATTTTCTCCATTATCAAGGCCATCGGTATTATTATCCTTGGCTGGGGTATCGTGCAGGTGGGCATGAGCATCCAGAGCCACGACGCCAGCCAGCGGACGCAGGGCCTACTGTGTCTGTTTGGTGGCTTGCTTATTACCTTCGCCAAGGAGATCTTGACGCTGATCGGCGCGGTGTAAGGTATGGACAACAACTGGATCATTGACAATCTCAACTATGCCTTTGGTGTATGGAATGACAAGCTGACGGAGATGTGGTCGCTGCTGACCCAATCGCCCCAGGCATTTAAGGGCGGCACCATCTGGCAGACGATCCAGACTGTCAACGGAGCCATGCAGGGCATCGGCTACGGACTGCTGGTGCTGTTTCTGGCCATCGGTATCTTCCGCAGCAGCGCCAGCTTTCGGGATTTCCAGCGGCCTGAACACGTCCTGCGGCATTTTATCTACTTCATCATGGCGAAGCTGGCTGTTACCTACGGCATCGACCTGATGGTGGACATTTTCGCGGTCTGCGCCGGTATCATCTCCGCCGCTGCCGGCAGCGTGGGCGGCATCGACGGAGCGGCCGTGTCGCTGCCTGCGGAGATAGCAGCGGCCATTGAGGATGTGGGCTTCCTCGCCAGCATCCCGTTGTGGCTGGTAACGCTGCTGGGCTGTCTGCTTATTACGGTGCTGGCGTTTTTGATGATCCTCACCGTGTATGGCCGGTTTTTTAGGCTCTATCTATATGCCGCGCTATCACCGGTGGCATTGGCATTCTTTGCGGGAGAAGGCACGTCCCAAATGGGACGTGCCTTTCTCAAAAGCTATATGGGCGTTTGCATGGAGGGCGCGGTGATCGTGCTGGCCTGCATCGTGTTCTCAGCATTTGCCGCCAGCGACACGGTGGTGTTGGGCGGTGGCTCGGTAGTCACGCAGGTGTGGGGCTATTTGGGCGAAGTCATCTTCAATATGCTGGTGCTGGTAGGACTGGTCAAAGGTGCCGACCACGTGGTACGGGAGATGTTTGGGATGTGAGGTAGTGTTGACACTGCGCGATAGATATGCGAAAATAATAACAGAATCAAGCGGCAGAAGATGATATGAGGGGTTAAAAACTATGGGGAAGTACAACTATAAGTACGAAATCGATGAATCTGGCGTAGTTGTTTTAAAAGGGCTGCCGTTTAAGAGTAGATATGTTGAAGTTCCACGCGAAAAGCAATTCAGAATGCTATATTCATACGTTTTGGTTGATATAGATTTGTACTATGCGGTGGAATACTTACAGTTATGCTCCAAAACGACCAATGAAATAGAGCGCCAGTGCTTTTTTCGCATGGCTGTAATCCAATATGCAAAATGTTACTCACCCTCCCAAAATGGAGGGAGATCTCAGTTAGATGCGCCAAAGGTTTATCGAGGTTTACCTGATGACCCGATAAGATGCCATAACAAATTCATTGCCATGAGAAATAAATATTTTGCTCATGACGAGAATGATTTCAAAGCGGCGAAGTTGGGTGCTGTTTTGAATGTTGAGGATCGTAAAGTAATGGGAATTGCTTATCCAAGAATGCAAAGGAAATTCGATTATGATGCCACAATATCTGTTTTAATGCAATTATGTCAAAGGACGAGGGAATGGGTGCAAGATAAGTTGAATCAAGAAGTTGACCGAATAAGCCAGTACATTGAGCAAAGAGGTTATGATGTATTAGCTGGATATGATGATCTAAGGGTGTTGGACAATCCCAGTTTATCGTAGTAGAAATCATCCGAAAAGCACCGGTTTCCGGTGCTTTTCTTTCATCTAAGGAGGAAACACATGGAAATCAAAATCAACAAAGAAATACGCAGCTACAAGGAAACCGTCTACTTTGGCCTGACAGCGCGGCAGCTTATTTGTTCGCTGCTGGCGGTGGGGACGGCGGTGGGGCTGTACTTCGCCCTGCGGGGCGTATTAGACCGCGAGACGCTGGGCTGGCTGTGCATCGTGGGCGCTGCGCCTATGGCGGCAGCAGGCTTCTTCCACTACAACGGCCTGACGCTGGAGCAATTCCTGTGGGCGTGGTGCAAGACCAATTTCCTGCTGGCCGGTCGGCGGCTGTGGCACAGCGAGAATTACCTATACGACCTTTGGGAGAAGGAGGACAAGAAGTGAGAAAACTATTCAAGGGCCGCAGCACGGAGCGGGACGCCTTTCGCATTCCCCGCAGCGTGCAGCAGTCCATCCCCATCAAGCGCATCTATAAGGACGGTATCTTTCGTGTAAGCGGCAGGTTTTCCAAGACCTGGCGCTTTTTTGACATCAATTACGCCGTGGCCTCGCCGGAAAAGCAAATGGAGCTGTTTTTGAGCTACTGCGGCGTTCTCAACAGCCTACCCATCGACGCAGGCATCAAGCTGACGCTGGTGAACCGCCAGCTCAACCGGCAGGAGTTCAGCCGGAATCTCCTGATGGCCTACCGGCAGGATGGCCGCGACTATATGCGCCGTGAGTACAACGGCATTCTGCTGGACAAGGCCAGCGGCAGCAACAATCTGGTGCAGGAGAAGTACATCACCGTGTCCGTGGCCAAGCGCAGCATCGAGGAGGCCCGCACCTTCTTCGCCCGCGTTGGCACCGATTTGACCTCTGGCCTCGGCCGTATGGATTCCGGTATACGGGAAATTACGCTCAATGAGCGCCTGCGGCTGTTCCACGACTTCTTCCGCGTGGGGCAGGAATCCGCCTTCGCCTTCGACCTGCAAACCGCCCAGCGGCGCGGCCACGACTTCCGCGACGCCATCGCGCCGGAGACGCTGCAATTCTTCCACGACCACTACGCCGTGGACGAGCGCGTGGGCCGCACCCTGTTCCTGCGGGAGTACGCCAGCTTCATCAAGGACACCATGATCACCGAGCTGATGGACTACCCCCGGAACATGATGCTGTCCATCGACATCGTGCCGGTGGCTACCGACGAGGCTGTATCGGAGATGCACCGGCGCATCATGGCAGTGGAGAGCGACATTACCCGCTGGCAGCAGCGGCAGAACCACCACAACAATTTCTCTGCCAACATCCCCTACGATTTGGAGCAGATGCGGAAGGAGACACGGGAGTTCTTAGACGACCTCACCGCCCGAGACCAGCGGATGATGTACGCGCTGGTGACGTTGACCCATCTTGCCGACAACGAGGAGCAGTTGGAGCAGGACACGGAGGCGCTGTCCGCCATTGGCCGTTCCCACGGCTGTCAGTTTGCCACTATGAAGCACCAGCAGGAGGACGCGCTGAACACGGTGCTGCCCTACGGCCTGCGGCGTATCGACGCTATGCGGACGCTGACCACGGAGAGTACCGCCGTGCTGCTGCCCTTCAAGACGCAGGAGATCATGGACACGGGCGGCCTGTACTACGGCGTCAATGCCGTGTCCCGCAACCTCATCATCTGTAACCGCGACGCGATGCTCAACGGTCACGGTCTGTATACGGGCGTGTCCGGCAGTGGCAAGTCCATGATGGCAAAGCAGGAGATCGGCTTCGTGGGGCTGAATACCAACCACGATATTATTGTGGTAGACCCCGAGCGGGAGTATGGCCCGCTGATCCGCGCGCTGGGCGGCGAAGTCATTACTATCTCCGCCTCCAATGGCAGCTATGTCAACGCGCTGGACATCTCCAAGGAGTACGGCGACGGGCGTAATCCGCTTGTTCTCAAGAGTGAGTTCATCATGAGCCTGTGCGAACAGCTCATGGGCGCGGGCGAGATCGGCGCAAAGGAGAAGTCCATCATCGACCGCTGCACTGCCAACATCTACCGCAAGTACATCCGCAAATACGAGGGCGATCCGCCCACGCTGAAAGACCTCTATGATGACCTTATGCGGCAGAAGGAGCCTGTCGCTCATGAAATTGCGCTGGCACTGGAGCTGTTCACTACCGGCAGTCTTAACGTGTTCGCCCACCAGACCAATATCGACACCCGCAACCGTATCATCTGCTACGACATTCAGGACTTGGGTGAAAACCTCAAGCCCATCGGCCTGCTGGTGATGCTGGACAGCATCCTCAACCGCGTCATTCGCAACCGACAGCAGGGGAGGTATACCCACGTCTATATTGACGAGATATATCTGTTTTTTGCCAGTCCCGGTGTGGGCGGTAAGAGCGCCATCAATAACTATTCCAGCGAATTTCTTTACAAATGCTGGAAGCGATTCCGCAAATACTACGCCACCCTCACCGGCATTACGCAGAACGTGGAGGAGTGCCTGCTATCCGACACGGCGCGGCTGATGTTCGCCAACAGCGAGTTTCTGGTGCTGCTGAATCAGGCACCTACCGACCGTGCTGAGCTGGCCAAGCTGCTGGATGCCAGCGACGCACAGATGGATTACGTCAGCGACGCCCCGGCAGGACACGGGCTTATCAAGGTCGGCTCCTGTCTGGTGCCCTTCATCAATGAGTTGCCCCGTGATACGGAGCTGTACCGCCTGATGACCACCAAGCCGGGGGAGCAAAATGCGTGATGTCAAGACCCGTGCCGCCATGGAGCAGCCGAAAACGCGGCAGCAAGACGCCATACCCCGCACGGCGGTGCGTATCTTGCAGCGGCACTACGCCCAGCAGAAGCAGGAACGGCAGCACCAGCGCCAGCCGGTGGAGTATGCCACGGAGCAGGCGCAGCAGGGAACGGCGGACGCCGCCCGTCTGGCTTTCCGCGCTACGCGGCAGCTCCAGCGAAAGTACGCCCTGCATAAATACCGCGTTCAGAAGGTACGGCAGCGGCAGGAAACGACGGCTGCGCAGGTGTGCCAGCGGGATATGTGGCGCTCAACAGAGAGGACTACCACAGCCCAGCACACTGCCACAGTGCCGCGCCAACCGACGCAAAAACCGCCTGCGACTGCTATGACCGCCGCCCAGCAGCGGGCAAAGCAGCAAACCCAACGCGCCGCCCAGCGGCGGATGCTCCAGCAGACGAAAGCCGCCGCCCGCAAAGCAGGACAGCGGCTGAAGCAGATGGCACAGACGGTAGGCAAGACCGTCCGCGCCGGTATCAAGGCAATAGCCGCGGCGGGCGGCGGTGTGGTGCTGCTCCTGCTGCTGGCCTTGCCGGTGATCGCGGTGGCGGCGGCGTTGTCTCCGGCAGGCGTCCTTGCGGACAGTCACACCATGGAACCCACCGGCGAAGCCATGGAGGTGTGGGAGCGCCTGCCGGACGATCTCTCTATGGAGCGGCGTATGGTCGTCACCTACGCGCTGGCACTGGTGGACAAGGTGGATTACTTTTGGGGCGGCAAATCGTTGGTGCTGGGCTGGGATGACCGCTGGGGCGAACTGACGGAGGTCACAGCCGAGGGCAGCGCCACCACCGGCACGGAGCAGCCCTACGGCCTTGACTGTTCCGGCTTCGTGGATTGGGCATTCTACAACGCCAGCGGCGGCGAGTATGTGATCGGGCAGGGCGGCGGAGCCATGGAACAGCACGCCAACTGCGTGGACATAGAGTGGGACGAGGTGCAGCCGGGGGACTTGTTGTTCTATCCGGAGGATGAACACGTCGGCATCGCCGCAGGCCGCGACTGGCTGGGCCGCCTGTTGGTGGTGCATTGCGCCTCCGGCACAGGCGGCGTGGCGATCTCACACCGAACCGGCTTTGAGACAGCCGCAAGGCCGGTGTGGTACACAGATGAATAGAGGGCAGAGGAATTTCCTCTGCCCTGCTTTTTTCATGTTTAAGACTTCCGGCCTTTCAGCATCTTGTCGGGGATCATAGACGCGCTGATGAGATCGGCAGGATCAACTTCCAGTGCATCCGCAATATCGAAGAACACATCCAGCGTGAAGTTGTGTGCCGTTCCGGGCGCTTCGATGACGCTCAGAAGTGAACGGCTGATACCAGCTTTCTCCGCCAGCTTTTCCTGCGACATTCCACGCAGCTTGCGGAGGGTGACGATGGCAATGCCGATTTGGATAAAGCGGTCATTGTTTTTGAACGAAACAGTTTTACTCATGCGGAATGTCCTTGCCTTTCGTGGTATGGGTAAATTATACTGTTTCTCCACGCCACTTTCTGTCTGAAATAGAAAGCGTTTGACACGAGATGGTGGCAATAGTATAATCTAAAACAATCAAATGCTTTCCTAATAAGACAAAGATATATTGTTGCAGACAAGGTGAACGATGGAAATGGACAAACCGATACGCTGTGCGATTATCGGGCAGCATCCTATGCGCTTTCCGTGGGGCTTCGATGAAGAAGATGAGTCCTGCGGCAAAATGAAGATGGAACTGGCGCAGCAGATCATGGTGCTGCGCCAGAATGGTGTGTCGCAGTTCCTTGTGGCCTGTGACTGCGGTGTGGGACTGTACGCCGCTGAGATCGTCAACGGTCTGCGGGCAACGACCGACCATGACCTGATGCTCATTTGCTACACGCCCCATGAGGAGCAGGCGACAAAATGGGCGCCCTATTTGCGGGAACGGTACTTCGATATGCTGACCGCCTGCACCTACCTGTCTGCTGTGTGCGAAGCTGGCGCACCGGGCGCGCAGCTCCAAGCCTACAAGAAGATCATCGACCTCGCCGATGTGGTGCTGTGCGTCTACGATACGGACATACCGGCCACAAGCAGTGCGGAGGATAGAGCGTTGGTCTACGCAGAGGGGCAGCACAAGTCGCTGGTGCTGCTGCATCCGACAGAACTGACCACAAAACAGATCTCCGCTGCCCATGACGCGAGATGACAAAGATCATGCCGTGTGCTATACTGTCGGCATCGAGCCAAGGAGGTGTCTGAGATGCCGTTCCAATACCATATCCGTGAAATGACGGTGGAAACAAGTGCAGAGGATTTCGTGACGCACTTTGTCCATGTGGAGAAGTTCCTGCCCTTCTGCCAGCAGTGCGGCAGCTACAATACCCGCTGGACGTGTCCGCCCTTTGACTTTGATCCCATGACCATCTGGCGGAGCTACAGGGGACTACGGCTGTATGCACGCATCTTGCATGCGGATGTGCCGGAGCAGCCGCTGGACGAGGCGGTGGCGGCACTGAAGCAGGAAAAGCGTCTGTACCGGCAAGAGCTTCAGCGATGGGAGCGGGAAACGCCGGGGAGCCAGATGCTGCTGGCGGGTACCTGCGACCAGTGCGAGACGTGCGAAAAGGTACAGGGACATCCCTGCGGCAGACCGGAGCTGCTGCGCTACTCCATCGAGGCGCTGGGCGGCGATGTGGAGGGCTGTTTGCAGCACTACTTCCACCTGCCCATGCTGTGGGGCAGGGATGGCAAAGCACCGGACTACTTTGCGCTGGTGGGCGGCCTGCTCACCAAGTGACAGCGCAAACATAAAAATGACGGGTGTATCGGTGGATACACCCGTCATTTTTCATTGTTCTTTTTCGCGGCGTTGGCGGCGGCGCGGGCCTTGTCGCGGTTCTTGCGTTGAGCGACGAGATCGGCCTTGGTCTGCCGTTTCGCTTTTCGTTCCTGCAAGAGCTGCACCTCCTGCCGCTGGTACTCCTGCTCGTAGCGGGGATAGTGATGCTCCCGCGGCGGCTTGTACTGTGAAGGCAGCTCTGCGGCCTTCAGCGCCGCAGACCAGTTACCGAAGCGCTGGGCGATGTACGCACCACCCACGACCTCACAGGGTGCGGGCGTATAGGACACATCGACGCACTGACGTACATAGGCGATGAGGTCGGCGTCGCTGGCGGTTTCGTATTCTATCGCAAAAGCCTCGTCCTGCGCTTGCAGGGCTTCAATGGTGCGTTTGACGATCTGCTGATGCAGCAGGTTATCACCGTTGACCTGTGGCATTTTTGTGTCCCTCCTGGGCATAATAAACTCAGCCAGATGGAGCGACATCCTTCGTAAATCAGCATCATTCAGGAAAGCATTTTTCGCCACCGGCTATGGTAAAACGATAGCATTTGCGGGGCGGGAAGTCAAGTATGGCATCGGTGTCAGGGCGAAAACAGTCATTGGCTGTCAAAATGGGCGGTTTATCCGTTGAGCTTTTCCTCAAAGATGGACAATACACAGGGTGTACGCCGTCAAAAATCGCGTCAGGAGGAGTACGAAATGGCACGCAGAGGGGAGAACATCTATAAGCGTGGAGATGGCCGCTGGGAGGGCCGCTATATCCGCGGTCGGACGCCGGAGGGACGGGCGCAGTACGGCTACGTCTATGCCGCCACTTACAGCGCTTGCCGGGAAAAGCGGCGACAGTGCCTGCGGGAGCTGCCCCGCGAGATCACGCCCAGCAATAACATGACACTGCCGGAAGCCGTGGATCTGTTTTTCGCGGAGCGAGAGCGAAAGCTGAAGGAGTCCACTGTCAGCCGGTATCGGTATGTGGTGCGGCAGTATATCCAGCCGCAGCTGGGCGCTGCGCCGCTGTATGCGCTGACGGAGCAGCGGGTAGCGGATTTTTACCGGAAGCTCCAGGAGCAGGGCCTGTCGGCCAAAAGTACACGGGATGTTGGCGTATTGCTGCGGGCCATTCTGCGGCTGGCGGCCAAGCGGGGGTGCTTCTGCACGGGCCTGAACGCAGAACTGCCGGCGTACAGGAAGCGGCAGGTGGAGATATTCACCGAGCCGGAGATCCTGCGGCTGGCGCATCATATCGTAAACGAGCCTGACTTGACCGGTCTTGGCGTTCTACTGACGCTGAACAGCGGCCTTCGCCTGGGAGAGTTGTGTGCGCTGCGATGGTCGGATATCGACCTCCATGCGGGCTTTCTGCGGGTGGAGCGGGAGGTACAGCGGATCTATGAGAAAGGCTGCACAAGACTCATTGTGCAGCCGCCCAAGAGCGAATCGTCGCTGCGGAGAATACCGCTGCCAACTGATATCCTGTCCCTGCTGGCAGCGCACAGACCCGAGAACGCGGGCAGTTTCTGCCTGCTGACAAGCTCCGGCGATCCGCTGGAACCGCGTACTATGCAGAACCGATATAGGTCGCTGTTGAAACGAGCGGGCGTCCCGTATCGAAATTTCCATGCCCTGCGACACACCTACGCCACACGCTGCATTGAGCAGAATGTGGATGTCAAGAGCGTCAGCGAAATGCTGGGGCACAGCGACGTGCGGATCACGCTGCAAACCTATGTCCATGTCTCCCTGCGGCATAAGCAGCAGGCGGTGCAGAGCATCTGCTTCCTGCCGATTTGCAGTGGGGACTTTGCGCCGTCAGAAATTCCGTCAGGCAAAGAAAAAGCCGCCGTGCGGCAAGGCGCAGCGGCGCAGGTTTCCTGAATGATGCTGATTTACGAAAAAGTTACGCCGTCCGCGCAACAGAATACCCAAAAAACGGCAGATGTGCAATCCGCACACCTGCCGCTTTTCGATCGCGTGACAAATTTCATACGCTGTGTTATACTACCCACATCACCACCAAGGAGGACGTATCATGCGTATCAACTGGTTCAAG
>OGYZ01001349.1_pt1 | contig 19637 bp, 26 predicted proteins | sample 1576681 | NCBI WGS metagenome assembly OGYZ01 (sample SAMEA3541480, study PRJEB24748) | human gut metagenome | biome: human gut; feature: human-associated habitat; material: faeces | place: China | collected 2012 | reverse complement strand
TGGATTCTGGCAAATGTGGTGGTATTGCGCCTTTGCTTAAGTAATGAAAAAAGTCATCGGTGTGCATATGCACTGATTTATCCATATCTGATTCCTTTGCGACAATTGACGCAGTTGTTGTTTTTCCTGTCCCCGGTGAGCCTGTAATCACAATAATTCTTCCTTGATTCATCTGTATTTTCCCTCACAATTTGAATTTATCACTTTGTTCCTGCCTGCTCAATCATCTTCTTCGCAAACTGGTTTTCCCTGACCCTGATTGCCCACCAAGTAAAAAAGCGGTTGGCGATTCAACCGCTTTTTTACTTGAACCAATTCTTCTAAATTATCATTTAAGCGATTCTCAAACTGTTTGTCAGTAAAATTGACTATATTTGCCATATTAAGCCACTTTCTCTTTATTCAAAACTTGTTTTGAGTAACGATTCATTGACCGCCAATACTCATGAACGGCTTGTAATTCTTCTAAAGAATAATCAAAAAGATTTACACGTTTTGCAAGCTTTAATTGGTTTAATAAATTGACTTCCAATAATTGAGAGTCATTTTTATTTAATTCATGATTCAAAACATAGTTTAATACTCGATTATAAACGCTTGCCGATAATTCGTTAATGATCTCTATTTCAAATGTTTTTTCATAAGTAACTGCCATTTCATTTTCACTCCTTTTAAAGTTTGTCAGGTAAATATTTCCGAATATATTCTTCTAAGGCTTTATCCATAACTTCTTTTACGTTTCCGCCATTCTTTGCTGTTTCGATTTTTATAATATGGTGCAAGTCAGCACGAACACGAACCGTCTTATCCCCCATAATATCTTTTTTTGCACTGATTGGTGTATCATTTCGTTTTGCTTTTTGTGCGCCTAAATTTCCCACAACCACTCACTTCTTTCTATTTCTTCTTACTCTTATTTTATCATCAACAATCACAAATCACAAGTGATTTGTGATTAATCACTTGTGATTTGTGATTCTATTCTTTTTCGTTTTCTAATTGAATGATTCGCTCAAGCATTTCAAAAAATACGTTCTCATACATAGATAAAATCAATATATCCCTTTTCTCCGATTTTTACAACGGCATTGTAGGACTTTCTATCTTTCGTTTTGATTCCTTTTACCAGGGTTTCTTTTCCCTCTAGTAATTCTTTTACATTTGTTTTGGTGAGTTTTTTCTTTCTAAAATGTTCAGCTAAAGTGAAGGTACATTCAGGATAATTTGAACAACCATAAAACGATTTTTTTAATACAATATTGTTGCCACACTTAGGACATTTTCCTACAAGGGGTCCCGAGCGCTTAGTGGGAATTTGTACCCCTTATCGATACAAATTCCCCGTAGGCGCTAGGGACCTCTTTAGCTTCTTGGAAGCTGTCAGTAGTATATCTAATAATTTATCTCCATTCCCTTTAGTAACGTGTAACTTTCCAAATTTAAAAAAGCGACTCATAGAATTATTTCCTCCCGTTAAATAATAGATAACTATTAAAAATAGACAATACTTGCTCATAAGTAATGGTACTTAAATTGTTTACTTTGGCGTGTTCCATTGCTTGATGAAACTGATTTTTAGTAAACAGTTGACGATATTCTCGATTGACCCATTTTGAAACAAAGTACGTATATAGCTTCCAATATTTATCTGGAACATCTGTGGTATGGCGGGTAAGTTTTATTAAGACACTGTTTACTTTTGGTTTAGGATGAAAGCATTCCGCTGGCAGCTTAAGCAATTGCTGAATCGAGACTTGAGTGTGCAAGAGCAACCCTAGTGTTCGGTGAATATCCAAGGTACGCTTGTAGAATCCTTCTTCAACAATCAGATAGATGTCAGACGCACGGCTTTCAAAAACCACTTTTTTAATAATTTGTGTGCTTAAATGGTAAGGAATATTCCCAACAATTTTATACCTCTGTTTGTTAGGGAATTGAAACTGTAGAATATCTTGGTGAATTAAAGTGACACGAGTATTCAGTTTTAATTTTTCTGACGATAAGTTGAATAGATGACTGTCTAATTCAATAGACGTTACCTGTTTACTTATTTTAGCCAGTTTCGTCGTTAAATGCCCTTTACCTGTTCCAATTTCGTAAACGGTATCGGTTTCTTTTAAATTCAATTGTTTTATTATTTGGTTGAGTACTTTTTCACTCGTTAAAAAGTTTTGAGAATATTTTATATTTTTGTTCATGTAATATCCCTTTTTATTTGCTGTGAATATTCGCTCATTTTTCTTCCTCAATAAAAACTCTACCAGCTAACCAACATTCGTCTAATTCATTTGGGAATAATTCAAGCTGGCGAATCATATAATGTGTACTTGGAATGTAATCAAAATAAAACAATAGTGCTAGATATAAACTCCATGGAATTGGGCGTGTCCGATTTTCGTAGGCACTATAAGTTTGTCGTGAAATACCAACAGCCGAAGCAATTTCTTCTTGTGATGCACCAACTTTTCCTCTGAGTGCGGGTAACTCAATCGCCAATTGAGTGGCCAAGTTCTCTTTCTCATCTTTACTAAAATTCCAAAACTGCTTATAAGCATCTCGCCCTACAAATTGAATCAATAAATCTCCTCCTGGGTATACTCTTTCGTAGAGTACATTACTCCACGAAAAAACACCGCCAAACACTGAAAACTCAGCATTATTTGACGGTGTTGACAATTTATTTGACGGCTAATAAATCAGAAAGCCGTTGCATATTTTCTTTTTTTAAATCCATGGATGGGTGTACATAGCGATTCATTGTAATATTCACGCTGGCATGACCCAATATCTCGCTGAGACTTTTTACATCGAATCCAAGCTCTATGCACCTTGTAGCAAATGTATGACGTAACGAGTGATAATTTGCGGAGTTGATTCCGCTGTTTTTCAATACCTTCTTGAAATGATTTTGCATGGTTCTTGGTTCTAATGGATTCTGATCGCTATTGGTTAGAATGTAGCCAGTAGAAGAAGCTTTGTGTGCTGTAAGAATAGTCATTAAGCCATGGGGTACTGGAATAGTACGGATGGAGCAAGCACTTTTGGGTGTGGTAACAACAATCCTTGTCTTGCATTCACTGTTGGTTCTATCTTGGATTCTCTGGAGCGTTTGATGCACGTGGATTGTGTAATCTGAGAATGAAACATCTTCCCATCGTAACGCACAAATTTCACCTACTCTGAGACCAGTGAATAAACATACTAATATACCAATATTGCAGGAATCAAGATTAGAATACAAGTATTGGCATAATTTTTCCTGTTCAGCACGACTCAAAACTCTCATTTCCTTCGTTTGACGTTTTATCTGTATAGATCGTGCGTCACAAGAAATGGCTTTCCCGTTTCGGGTGGCAAATTGTAAGATATTTCGAATTAGAGATAAAATATCTGAAACAGTTTTAGAGGAAAGTCCATTCTCCTTTAATCCACCAGAAACAAGGAAAAAATTACACTGCGTTTCAATAAACTCGTGTGTTATATCACGCAATTGTTTGCTTCCGAACACAGGAAGTATATACGAGTTGAGAAGATTCCTATATTTGTTGCTTGTAGATTCTTTCACTTTAGGACATATAGCTTGAAACCATTCCATAGCAACCTGTTCAAATTGATCTGAGCTAATTTCTGGATCGACAGTGACAGAATTACTCGTGCACGAACTTTGACTGATAAGTTTTGCTTTGACTTCTCGATATGATTTTGCATAAACATAACCGTAATTGGCTTTGCCTGTAGAAGATCGGGACTTAATGTATCTTCCTTCCCATCTGCCGTCTTTCCTTTTGTAAATATTTTCTCCTTTTCGTGCCATAAGGTACACCTCCTTCAATATGACTATAATTCTGACGGCAAATTGTGACTTTGGAACTTCCTAAGACGGATTTTTGCGCAAAACCTCGTGTTTTATGTCCCTAACATATTGACAAACAGTGCGACAACTTGTAAAATAGAGATGTAAATTAAAAAAAACAGAGAAGAATGCGATTCGTGGAGTAATGTACTCTACGAATTTTTTATTTTAAAGAACCTCAAGATAGCTCATATTGTCGTCTTGGGGTTCTTTTCATTCTATCATTTAATGCAATCTGCCTATAAAATTTTATCATATTGCATTTATAAATGCAACTTGCACCCAATGTTGGTTGTTGAGATTTTTGGTACATTTTATAATGTATAGCAGAATCATACACAGCATGGAGGTGATTGAAATGCAACCGGAAGTTGACTATATAAAAATCGGTCAGCGCATTAAAGCTGCTCGCCAGGAGAAGGGATACAGCCAAGCAGACTTGGGTGCGTTGGTTGGTTGCTCGAACAATCATATGAGCCATGTTGAAGTTGGACAGACGAAAGTTTCTTTGGCAATGCTTCTAAAACTGGCATTCGTCTTGGAAAAGAACTTTGACTATTTTTTGCTGGATACCCCATATGCAAAATGCGACAGCATCATCGATGATGAGATTGCTGCAAAACTGAAAAAGTGTAATGTAACAACATTGATAACCGTAGGAAAGTTGATTGATGTCTTGATTGACCAGCAAGAGATGATAAAAAAAGCGGAGCTTGATTGATATAATGAAAAAGAAGCCCATTGACGGTTCTGAGTGAACTGCTGTGGGTTTCTTTTGTTGCAATACAATATACTGATCCTTTAAGAAACAAAAAGTCCACCAGTCATGATGCACTGCGCATCGTACTGGTGGACTTTTTCTGTAAAGATATAAAAATAGATATTCATATATCGCCATAACTAATGTCGTTATCGTAGGCATGAAGATCTTCTTTCAGGAAATCTGCTTTACGAATATACATCGAATTTACCAGCTCTCCTTTTTCGTGGAGCAGGCTGAATTTGTAGTCTAATAATGCTGCCGGTACATAGAGCATTTTAGCCGTTTCAAAAAATGTGTGTTCCGAAAGGCATTCCAGAACTTCCCCATCTTCTAACAGAAGCTCCGCCGCAAAAAAGTTTGCTTCATTTTCTTCGATTGATCTATCATCAAAAACTTCCATTTCTTGAAAGCCGTGCATCATGGCGATTTTTGTATGCAGGACAGCGTGTCCTAATTCATGTGCGACTAAGATACGTTCCAGGATGCCGTTCACATTGTGATCTATCACGATATTCTTCTGTCTGGACTGGTAATAGAAGAAGCCCTTCAATTTCTTCTGTAAATCGTAATAGTGGATTTTGATACCTAACAGCTGACATAGTTCGTAAGGGTCTCTGGTGTGATATTTTCGCACAAGCTTATCGACAGTTTCAATGATATGCTCTGCCGTTTTCATTTGCTTCACCTCCGAATCGCACACAGAAAACATATTCTGTGCTTGAGGATTTTACTCTTTATCTTTATGCTTTCTGTATTTCTTCGGAGTGTACTTTTCCCGTGCTGTTTTCTTAGAGTCCATATAAACTGACATAATCGCCTGGAAGAATACATCTTTTGCGTCCTCGTCCAATTCTCCACCGGCAAACAGAGAATTTACACGACCCAACACTTCCTGAGCTTCTTTTGCTCCTTTTGAACCGAAGTTTTCCTTTGCCTCTAAAATAAACATATCCTGATCTATATGGCTCTGGCTGTCCGTTTCAGATTCATCCAAAAGATAGGACACAGAGATATGCAGCGCTTCAGCAAGTTTTCTGATGTTGCTTTTTCTGGGGAGTGTTCCGAGCTGCTCATAGGTGTAAAGGGATCTTTCGGAAATGCCGGTCATCTGGGCAAGCTCCGTTTGAGATAGGTTCATAGCCAAACGAGCTTCTTTAATTTTTTCTCCAAATGTCATGGTACTGTCCTTCCTTTCAAAAAATATTTATTCGTAACTTCCGATTATTTGTTGACAAACTTCTGGAAAATGCTATAATGAGAATCAGAACAGAAGTATTAGTTCCACTTAATTATATATCGGAACTTTTATAAAGTCAAGAACTTCCGATTTTGCTTCTGTTATTTTAATCAAATATCGGAAGTTATAGTCATTCTTGTCCCATGGTATTTGTTTCCCTTTAGCCAAGTGACAGGAGTTAGAAAGGAATTCTTATTTTATGGATTAGGCTGAAAGGAGATTCTGAATGAGCAGATATAATACACAGGTATTAAGCAATATTCGAATGCTTTGCCGGATGCAGAACATTGACGAAAAGGTTCTGTATGAAAGAGCAAAGCTGATTTTATCCATATATCGAGAGGTGTGCTGGTCTACTATTGATCGTGCGAATGATGTATGTGATACCCTTATTTGTACTTACGGTGACAGCTTAGATGGTGCATTGATTTATCTGGAGAACTTTGCTCCGGATGAAGCGAGAGAACGATTTGAAGAACGTATTCGAAGCTTATTCGAGACAAAGTGGATCATTGAACTGGTAGATATGGCGATGCTGAAAATCAGAGAATATCCGGATAAAGGCGCTCTGTACTGTGAGATTATCTCAAAGGCATATCTCAATCGCTTCAAGTACAAAGAATCAGAAATGCTGGAGGTTCTGAATATGGAACGCAGCAGCTATTATGACCGAAAGAAAGAAGCGATACTGTTATTTGGTCTGTCACTTTGGGGAACAGCCATTCCTAAATTGAAAGATTTCCTGGAAAGTGCCAGGGAGGAAGAAGCATTGTGTTATTGTGAGTGCTAAGACAGGATTTTAGTCCGACTAAAATCCGATGAAAATACGACGGTTTCCATACTGAAAGTCCGACTTGTCCAGTGTTAGAATGGCTATGCTGGGAGATAGCGGCATAAAATTGAATAGAGAGAGTTACGCCTCGTGCCTGTAATGGGTACGGGGCTTTTTTTATACCAGCCTATCTTCCTTCATTTTAACACAAAGGCATGAACGAGAGCTTGGAGTAATGTACTCCGGCTCTTTTTTTATGCCTGCAAGGAGGACAGGCAGATGGCAAAGGGCATTGAGAACCAGTCACGATCTCCTCCCTCCGTTTTTGATTTTGCAACTTCACAAATTCAAAAACACGGAGGAACGAAAATGTATTACGACTTGGTTGAAAGCGGAAAAAGAATTAAAGCATTGAGAAAGAAACATGGGCTTACACAGGAACAGCTTGCGGAGCAGTTGGGCGTTGCCGCAAACACCATTGCACGAATTGAAACCGGCAACAGAGGCATCTCTATTGATTTGGCAATCGAATTGGTCGTGCGCTTTGATACAACCCTTGATTACATATTTTTAGGTCGTGAATAACCTCAAAACTATACCTACGAGGCAATAAAAACTTGCATGAGGAACAGGTACAATTTAGATACAGCCAAAGAAAATCGGCTGCTTGATCCTTGAAAACTGAATACACAGTCATCGAATACGTTCCTGTTGCCGGTGCGAGAGCATCAGCCACATCAGCGGTACGCCGTGACGTATCGGACAGAGAAACAGAACGACTTTCTTCTATAAATTAAGCAGTTGTCTCTCTCCCGATGCCAGCGATCAATACTGGCTTGTAAATATTGGGTTGCTCCCAATACGGCCATGAAAGCAACAGGATTAAAGATACTTCTCTACGGAGCTGGCGGAGAACCCGGCAGAGGTTAGATTCCTATGGAACTGATTCGCAATCAGTCGTTCGGTGATTCCCTGAGGGCGTAAGCCCTCTTTCTCAGGGGTGCGTGGCAAATATGGGACACATAGACTTTTGGACTGACTGCCTGATTCATTTCAGGCAGTCAGTTATTACATACCCAACGAAAGGAGGTCATGGCAAATGATGAAAGAAAATTGGGTATATTGCCGTGGTGATATTTATTGCGCCAATCTGGACCCGGTAGTTGGGTCGGAACAAGGCGGCATCCGTCCGGTTATCGTCATTCAGAACGATACCGGTAATAAACACGCTCCCACATTGATTGTGGCAACGGTCACCACCAGAATCCATAAGAAAGCGAATATGCCGACGCACTTTGTTATTTACGACAATCCTGCATTCAAAGAAGCGTCCGTTGTTCAGCTGGAACAGATTCGCACCATTGATAAGAGCAGGATTGATAATTACTTAGGTAAGGTAACGCCCCGTGAAATGGTAGCGATTGAGAAAGCCTTATCCGTCAGCCTGGCAATGGAGCAGCTGAAAAAGCGTTCCACAAAACATAAAGCAAAGAAAACGAAGGAGTGAACATAAATGTTTGAAGAAAGAATCGCTGCCATGAATCAGCGCACCGAAGAAGCGATAGCTGCTAACACAGTTCAGTTTGATAAGAGAACCTATACGGTTGATGAGATTCAGGATATTCTGGGCATCAGCAGAACCAGTGCATACAACCTTGTGAAAAAGAAGGTTTTTCATAGTGTCCGCATTGGCGGCAGCATCAGAATCTCCAAAAAGAGTTTTGATGAGTGGTTGGATCATCAAATGTAAGATTTGTCAAGGGTGTCGTACAACCCGGCGACAAACTTCAAAACATATTGAGAGTTCGATAAAATGTAGCCATGACAAGAAACACATGGCTACATTTTTTACATAGGAGGTTGTACGATGGCGGAAATGAGAAAACGCACGAGTATGTCTGTTCCGGAAATGGGCAGGATGCTTGGTCTTGGAAAAACGGAGTCATACTGGCTCATTAAGAAGAATTACTTCAAAACCATTCTTGTCGGCAACACCATGAGGGTGATGATCGACAGCTTTGAAGAATGGTATGCCAATCAGTTCAAATACCAGAAGGTCGATGGAACCCCTCCCGGTGAGGAACTGAAGAAAACTACATATTCAATGGAGGAGCTTGGACAGCGCCTTGGGCTGAAAGAAGCGACTGCTTACGAACTGGTTGCCAAAGGGCATTTTGATGTGGTCGATGTCCTGGGCAAGCGCAGAGTGACCAAGGAGAGCTTTGAAAGATGGTATGCTTCTCAAACCGATTACCGCACGGTAGAGGATCAGGAACTTGATGCAGATATTATGGCATCCACCTACGGTCTGCCAGAGATTGCAAGAATGCTTGACACCAATCGCCAGAATATCTACAGCATTGCCGCCAAGGGAAGCTTCGAGCTGATTCGAGTGGGCAGGCATAACCGAGCTACAAAAGAGAGCTTTATGAAGTGGTATCAGAATCAGACCCGCTACCAGTTAGCGGAAGATAGACAGGAAAGGAGATGATTACATGGCATCTATCGTTAAGAGAAAAAAGAAGTATTCTGTGGTTTATACATACACCGATGAGAACGGCAACAAGCGTCAGAAGTGGGAAACCTTTGAAACGAATGCTGAAGCAAAGAAAAGGAAGTTGCAGGTTGAATATGAGCAGGAGTCCGGAACCTTTATTCCCCCTTCTGCTAAAACCGTCAACGATCTTTTGGATGAGTATATGTCAATCTATGGTGTGAACACCTGGGCGATGTCTACCTATGAAAGCAGAAAGAGCCTGATTGCAAACTATATTCGTCCCCTCATCGGTGATATGAAGCTGGAGGATGTCACGCCGAGAATCATGGACAAGTATTACCGAGATTTGCTTTCTGTCAAAGCGGTTTCTTCTAAGTATGTAAAAGCCCGTACAGAATATCTGACTCCGCATACTGTCCGAGAGGTTCACAAGACATTGCGAAATGCTTTCAATCAGGCGGTCAAGTGGGAATTGATGACCAGAAACCCTGTGGAGCACGCTACACTGCCGAAGGAAGAACACAAGACCAGGGACATCTGGACAGCAGAAGTGCTCCAGAAGGCTCTGGAAGCCTGTGACGATGATATTCTTCGTCTGGCCATTAACCTTGCCTTCTCCTGTTCCTTGCGAATGGGCGAGCTTCTGGGGCTTACTTGGGACTGTATTGACATTTCCCCCACCAGTATTGAACTTGGTCAGGCAAGCATCTTCGTTGAAAAGGAGTTGCAGAGAGTAAATCGTGAAGCGATGGCAGATCTGGACGGTAAGGACATCATGTTCAAGTTCCCGCCGACCTTCGCCAGTACGCATACCGCATTGGTTCTCAAAACTCCTAAGACCAAAACAAGTGTCCGCAAGGTGTTCTTACCGAAAACCGTAGCGGAAATGTTGGTACAGCGAAAGGCTGACATCGAAGAACTGAAAGACCTTTTCGGTGACGAGTTCGTAGACTTCAATCTGGTTTTCTGTTCTTCCAATGGCAAGCCGATTGAGGGGCAGGTTATCAACCGTGCTTTCAATAAGCTGATTGAGGAGAAGGGACTGCCGAAAGTGGTTTTCCATAGTCTCCGACATTCCAGTATCACTTACAAGCTGAAGCTGAACGGCGGCGATATGAAATCCGTTCAAGGCGATTCCGGTCATGCACAGGTCAAGATGGTAGCGGATGTTTACTCTCATATCATCGACGATGACCGCAGACTGAACGCTGAAAGAATGGAAGCTGCGTTCTACTCAGGCAGACAGGCAACGCCTGAGCCGGTTCAACCAGCCGCAACGGAAAGCTCCGCTGATGATAAAGAACTTCTTCTGAAGCTTCTGCAAAATCCGGAAATGGCAGCACTCCTGAAGTCGCTGGCAAAAACATTATAGTAACTGCAAGGGCAGATCCTTTTACATAGCTACAATAGCTGTAAAAGGGTCTGCCCTTATTTTTTTGTTATGGAGGTCAACGAGTATGGATAGAATCTTTATGGACGAGTATTACGAGCATCTGAGAGCTGACAATATCGAGGCATTTTCCAAGGAAAGGAACGACGAATATGTTGGCAGAGCTGAGGAATACAAAGCAGCAAAGTCGGCATTGCTTGAAGGATTGGGACTTGAGCATTTGTTTGACCATAGCCATGAACTGACTCCGAAAGAGAAAGAAATATGGATGCTGTTCGATAGGGTTGATGTAGCAGAGCTTCTTGCAAGGGATGCTTTTGCCAAGGGTGCTTATATGCTCGGCGCTGAGGATAGAGAGATTATGCTGAAATAAAAAAAGACCTGCTTCGGCGGGTCTAAATTACATAGAATCATTGAGTCTGAAAAACCTTTGAAATTCTTAATAATTCTGGTTGAAAAATTCATTTTGAAATGATATATAAAACAGACTGAAATCTGTGTCTAAGGACACCCGCACCCTCACACGAGAATGAATAGGATATGCGGCCATCTCCTGATTTTTTATCCTTCGGATATCACGGCTGATTCGGTTGATTAAAACTGTAAATGTCTCAAATCTTTCCTGCATGGTTACCTCCCATCTCCAAGAATGTTGAAGTTTCAACATGCGAATCTTATCACGTGGATGTTGAAATGTCAACATTTTTCTCTGCTACATGTGAACTGCATTTTCAGAAACACCGTGAGCAAGAGCGGCAGGGCAGCTGAGTTTACACTTGGCAAGCAATGCCTGCGTTTATACAAACTTGATGAACAGGGAGATTTCCGTCACCGGAAATCTCCCTGTTGCTTGTTGGGGCGAGGCTCCCCATAGACATAAATTACTTTTTGGTTTGACGCCACGGTTAATCACCTCCGTTTCGTGGTGCTCTCTTGCGCGTGGTAAGTTCAAGGTCTTGGAGTTTACGCCCCAGCTCATCATCCTTTGCAACGAGCAGAAGGTCTTTATCCATATTGTTCAGTGCGTGCAGAACTGCGGCATAGATCCCAATCGCGACTGAGGGGTTTCCCTTTTCAACATTCCACACTGTGGCTCGGCTCACACCAGCTCTTTCCGCGACCAATTTGGCAGACAGATGCCGCCGTAATCTGGCAAGTTTGATCTGCTCCCCGAGCTGCTCCAAAATGGCCTGCGTCTGCGGCAGCACGGCAACACTCTTTCGCCCCATTCTGTACACCACCTCTACATCATCTTTGTGCTTGTTATTATAGACGATACATCTATAATTGTCAATAAATAAAGACATTAAAAGGCGGCGTGCCTGCGATTATCCCATACTTCATTGTGTGCTGACTACCTTACCGATATGCATCCGGCCTTAGAGGTCTTTGTTGATTGCGCCGCAAAGGGGACAGGTTACAGCTTCTGTGTTCATTGGATGCTCATCTCCGCCCTAAGGATTTGATAAACTGAAAAGAGGTTGGTATCAAAATATGATACCAACCTCTTCAAAAAAGTTTCAAATTATTTAGGAAAGACGAGCAATAAAAAGTATCCGAGAGCGTAAAGCTCTCCATAAAGCAGGCCAAATCAACCGAGAATTTAGTTCAAGTCCTGCCTGACGCTCTGAAATGCCCTTGTGTATCTATAAAGCACGCTTTGAAAAAACAGGGCATAAAAACGCTGAAACCCCTGATTTCTCAGGGGTTTCAGGTGAGTGTATCTATTTTGGTCACTCAAGATGGTTGCGAAGGCAGGACTCGAACCTACGGCCTCCGGGTTATGAGGGCGATTTGGCGATTTTTGATGTTCCTATATGCTTGAAACAAGTCGATTTAGAGTCGTTCTTCGCACTTTTTAGTAGCAAAAATCTTGCTGTTCTTGATTTAACGTACACAGAGGCGTTGAAGCACGGGCATTTGCGGGGATTGTGTTAGAAAAGTGTTAGAAACATTTTATTCCTTCGCCATCCGCTCTAATATTTCTGCCCGCTCATTCAATATCTCCTGAAAGATTTGCTGGCTGCGGCGGTCGCCGCAAACATCGGGGTGATATTGTTTAGCGAGACGGTGATACTCTTCTTTCAACGCTTTCATATCCTGACGCGCGGCGGAAGAAAACCAGCAGTCCCCAAATGGGCGAACAATAGGTGCTTCCTGCGGCTGAGTATTTTGCTCAGAAACGTGCGGGGCTTTTTCTTTCCTCTCGCTGCTGTTGATCTGCGCTGTCCTATGGGGTAAATCAATAAGAACGTCCGCTGGAACAGCAAATTCACAGCCCAAACAGGAATAGAGAATACTTCCTTCGGAGCAGTCTTTCAAAACGTGCTCCCGCAGCGATGAGTCGGTATAGTACCTGTACAGGTAATGCAAAAACGGGTCTGTGCTTGTCGAAAGTTTATGCGCCATATCTGCCGCTTGTGCCATTGAAGCCGCTGTTACTTCTTCAATCTCGGCTTCAATTTCGGGAATGGACTCTTTGAGTGCTCGGATGCGCTCTTTTGTCTCGTGCATCTGATCAAGACAACGCTCATACTTCTCTTCATATTCCGCAAGATCAATGTCCGGTTTTCCATCTGCCGGAGCATAACGGGCCTGATGGATCGTCTGCTTTGCCGAGCGAATAACGGCTTGCTGATAATCAAGCTGACGTTCTCTCAACCACAGCTGACGTTTCATGGCCTTTTGGCTTCGCTGCAATGTAACAAGCGGCTCATAGGTTTTTTGTAAGATCAGGTCGAAATTTGACAACCCAATCAGCTTTGCCAATACGACATAGTCCATTGCACGGCTGTCAATCACAGGCACCTGCGAAAACCACTCCCGCTTGTCCAGCAAATTCGCGACAAGCTCTTCCTTTTTCAGCAGAATCGCATAGTGCAGGACTGTAAGGCCAAGATCGTCTTGCCAATCATACCACGCAGGATCCAGCTTTTTCCCGAGCCGAACAGCATGGTACACCTCGTTCATGCGGCAGTTCCGAAAACAGTGCAGGAAGTCCTCAACTTCCTGAGCGCCGTCACGGTCACATCTTGCAAGGCCTTCCTTTTCTAACCTGTATTCCACATTTCTATCGAGGCGGATGCAGAGGTAACAGAAAATGGCCTTTTCGGACGGGGCAGACCTCTTTGCACCGGAAAGGTTCTGATGGGCAGAAGTAAGATATTCTGAATCAAAAGTGCCTTTCGGATCTGACAGGTCCCGCCGCAAGTCTTTCGAAAACTCTTCTTGCTTTACTTTGATCTTTCTCTGTTCTTCATAGGGAAGCGCATTCACAAAGCTGTCGTAGCTCTCAGAATTGCAGGAGCGATACAGATCTTCTGCGCGGAGTAGCTTGGCAGAAAAAGCATCATCCCCCGCCAGTCCGAAATTGTCAAGCATCATTAGCTGGTCGTCACTGATGCGACCGTGCTTCATTGAAGTCTGGACGGCGGCGAATAGCTGCTGAATGCTGCGTCTTTTCTGCTCTCGTGCCCAGTCATACTTTTCGAGCAGTACCGCTTGTAAGCTGCGGATGAATTGCGTTAGCTCCATTCCGCCGACGCTCTTACCGAAAAGGGTACATCCTAAAATCGTATTCACCTGCTCCGCTCGCGCAAGGTAAACGTCGGACTTTGGGTCCTTCATATAAACAGCGTAGCGGCAAATTTCGCTGAATGGAAAACGATTTGTTGCTGCCCAGTCATCGTGACAGGGGTGAATGTAGAGAGCGCAGTCGGTGATGATCGTCCCCTCGGTTGTCAGGCCAAAAAGTGGGATTGTCCCTTTCATATAGGCGACGATCTGTTCGCCGTCAGGAATCTTGTAAGTTGAAATAACCTTATCAAGTTTTTTGATTCCCGCCGTACCGAACGTAAGTTTGGTGTAAGTGTGAGGAAATGAAAAAATCTCGGCTTCAAAAGTGTTCGGCGGCATATCTGTGATTCCCTCCTTGTCAGAAAATCCATCTCAGAAACTGAACCAGTAAAATCACTATCCCAACAGCAATGATGCAGAACAGCACTTTATGCTCTGAAATGAAATCTTCAATATCGTCCAGTTTTTTCAACTTAGACAAAATACCCCCAACCATAATGATTTCATCCAAATATGGAATAGGATCTGGAACGATCGCGTTGATTGCAAACAAAATAAGCTGAACTGCGAGCGGGAGCACAAAGTAAATACTCCCCCCTACAATGGCAACAATGCCGATCAGAATTATATGCAGCAAAATGGTCACCTCGTTTGTTTGATGGAAAAGAAGTCTAAAACAAATCATTACGCCTATGGCACGAGTTTACAGGAATTTTCGATTGACTCTCCATACATGCGGTTTCATACGACCATCTTTGTCCTTGGGTCTACGCGGGCAATACCCTGGCAGCGGGCGGCCCTCGCCTCGTGTTTGCTTAACGGTCTTCCCACACCACGAGCACATATACTCAGTGATCGCTGCTTCTTGTTTTAGAATTGCCATCCTACACCTCTAATTCCTCTTGAATATGGATAATTGCTCGAAGCAATGTTTGGAGATCATCTTCGGTTTCGTGCAGTTGTCCAAATTCCCACTGCTTCGCACGGAAATAAGAGCGCGCTTTCATAATGATTTTTGTCAGGCGGCACATATTGTCATCGCGCTGATAAATGCTTCCGGTTGCAGCATAGTTAGCGCCAAAGCAATTAGGACATGCTGCACGGACGATGCAGGAACGGCATTTATCATCCAAAAGTTCTTTTGGAATCTCCTCACTTGGGAACACTATCTCGTTTGCCTTCTGAGCTTTGTCCTCCCCAACAGACAACGGCATAAAAAACTGACAAGGGTATACGCGGCCATCTACGTCATAAGACCGCATGGAATAACCAGCACCACAGTAGCGAAATGCTTCATCCTGCTCCAAGCCAACATTATAAATGCCCATATTCAGCATGGAGCACGGCTCAACTTCGGGGTGCGCAAGGTAAAATGAAATCAGAGCTTCCAGTTCTCGTGTAAGCACACTCAAGTTTTCAGGATCCGACCAGTCAATCTCATACGCCAGATTACAAGACACTGCAAATCCTTTTTGATGAAGCTCAATCACTCCTTCCGCCAGATGCGGCAGAGTTTCTCTCGAAACGGTCATTTTCACATCCTGTTCAGGGTACATTTCAAGGAAAAAGTCAAGATCAATATCGTCGTAAGAATTTGAACGATTGACATTGTGCATATCCCGCGTTCCGTCAAGGCTCAGTCCACAAATAAAACATCCCACATGTTCACGCAGCCAGTCTTGAACCTCACCATGGACTAATGTACCGTTAGTAGTTGCGAATACAGTGCAAGGGATATCTCCCTTTTTCGAACAAATGTAATCCGTAATTTCTCGTACTAAATCAAATGCGAGAAAAGGCTCTCCTCCGAATAAGTCAAATTCGATTCCCTCAAAATCTGCAAAGTTTTTAAGCTCGTAATCCACGATGCTTTTAGCAGTCTCAACACTCATCCTGCGGTTGCTTTTGTGGTGTTCATAGCAATACGTACACGAAAGGTTGCATGCCTGCGTAAGTGTCAAAGTTACCGTTTTTATTTTTCTTTCTTCCATTTCGCTCTCCCCATAGAAATAAGAGCGGCTCTTGCGCAAGAGCCGCTCTTTGTTTTTCACCTGCTGTGACCTTTGCAGGAACGTGTACAGCCACCCTGGCAGCTCCCCCTACATGTCCCGCTACAACTATTTTTGCAAGTGCCCATACATGCGGAGCAAGCATAATAAATCTGCGGACCGTTAACGGCAGGAACAGGTTGCAATCTCAAGGCGTCCTTTAGTTTTTCAATCATTTCCGAAGTTACCTGAAACATGGTCAAACCTCCCTCCATCAAAATATAAAGTATTTGCTATAGCCCCAATATAGCGTATTTGCGATATAAAATCAAGCATAAATATATCGCGATTAGTGGTCTAACGCAAATGCACACTTCTGGGTAAAATATTACTATCACTTTCCGGAGGTGCAGCATGGATGACTTCAACGTAGCAGCCCGTGTTCAGGATCTTTGCAAGGCTCGCTCTTGGAGTCTTTACCGTCTCGCCAAAGAGGCGGGCATGCCGTATTCATCGCTCAGCACGATCCTATATAAAACAGCCGCACCGTCTATCGCTTCCATCGAAAGGCTCTGCACTGGATTTGGCATCACGCTTGCACAATTCTTCTCTGCTGAAGACGAATACGCGAGGCTAAAAAAGGATGAAAAGGATTGCCTTTCCCACTGGGGGCAGCTGGATCCACTGGAAAAGCAGTTGACGCTCACATACATGCAAGCACTGACTGATGCAAAGGACGCAAGAGAGCCGGAACACTAACGGCAAAAAATAAGACGCAGAACAATGAACAGCACCCCATTTGTTAGACAGTATGATATAATGTCTAACAAATGGGGTGCTTTTAATGCCAAAGGGAATACCAAACAAACGATACACACCGGAGTTTGAGAAGCTGGTCGTGGAAACCATGCCGAAGGAAAAGCTGAGCTACCGTAAAGCAGCAAGACAGTTCGAAATCAGCAGTGACAAGCGTGTTGCCGCTTGGGAAGGGATCTATCTGGAAGAAGGTCCAGAAGGTCTTGCAGTTGAGCGGCGTGGCCGCGGCAGCAAGGGCCATCCGCCAAAACAGCTGCCAAAGGGCGTAGAATAATATCTGCTGGCAGAAGTCCAGCAGCTGCGTGCGGAGGTAGACTACCTAAAAAATCTGCAAACCTTGGTTTTGGAAGACGAGCGACGCCAGCACAAAAAACGCAGGTATCTCATGACAGAACTCCCTAATTTTTTATCATTTCGGTTTACAAATGCGCTCTGAGTGTCCTTATCAGTGAGAGGCAAATTTTCCGACTGGGTTGGCCGCAATCACAATCGTCTCACCTGAACATAAGGAGCGTAGCTACATCTTTAGACCGACAAGCTTTTACTACATCAGCAGAGTTCATTCCTCTGGTTTCTCATCCTCTATCAATACATTGCAAGGAAAACCCGGAATGGCATAGCCAAGCACACTGCCCAGTGGGTAGTGCATCTTGATGTCGAGATCAAAGCACTTTAGCAGGAACAAAACATCATGGCAGCCGCCAACTGCATCGAGTTTCTGTTGATCGCTGAGATGGGTAAAGGCTTGAATTCTCTGATCCAGATCAGAAATCTTCCGGGACATTCTTTTATATAACTGCCAAAGAAGAATGTCACGGTAAAATGTCGGAAAATCATCCAAGACTGTTTCATATACGTGGATCATCTCATGCAGCAACACACTGTCATCATTTGCATATTCCGGGCTGATAATAACATACGCACATTGATAGCTCTCTGGATTTCCAATATACTCTCTTAAACCGTCGGGGTAGCCGGTCTCCGCGGTAGGCCAAATTTGTATAGGTGTGTTGTAACCATCGATAAACGCTCCATGTGCTCCATTATCCAAGGGCGCAACAGAGAACCGTACCCACGACAAGGTGAAATCATGCAGCTCTTCCGGCTGAAAATCGAAGGATTCGCCATCCTCTGTACATTCATCAGCATTGTCAATTACACTCGAGTCAAAAAGCATGTCTGCAAAATGTTCTTCAAACTCCGATGCCCGCTCGCAGAGCGCGACATCTTCTTCTGGCGCAGTGTGCAGCCAGTCTCTAAAATCTTCTGACTGTCCGACATACCGTGAAGGCTGGTTTAGCGCATACAGACCTCTTGTCCTATAAATTGCCATATTGTTTCTCCTTTTCGCTCTCAATATTTCCCCGTCAGCAGATAATTCTGGCATAAATGTGACAAACCATTTTTGCTGCCGAGGCATCTAATCTCTTGCTACAATGCAGGCACCCAAAAGTGGGTGCCTGCATTGTAAGTAGTATGATGCGATGCGCGTCTTTCCGCGCGGGTTTTGCTCACTGCTCGAGCTTCGTCCAGTCGCGGTTCGCGCGCAGGGCGGTCCACTGCTCGTCGCCGTTCTTCTCGGTCGCGGCGCGCTCGTAGGTGTGGCTGTTCGTCGCCTCCTGAATGGCGATGTAGAACCAGTCACCGCTCTTGCAGTCGGGGAAGGTCAGCATCACACGCTCGGACAGCAGGTGATCCTCCTCAGAGGGCACACGCTCGAGTACGCGGTTGATCATCGTCACGGTCTCGGCGCGGGTGATGCTCTGGTTGGGACGGAAGCTACCGTCGGGGTAGCCCTCGATCCAGCCATTGCCTGCCGCGAGCTTGATATAGGCCTCAGCCCAGTGACCGGCGATGTCGCTGAAGCGGTCAGTCGTCTTGTCCAGCTTGGCGAACAGGGCGATGATCTTGGACATCTCGGCGCGGGTGATGGGGGCGTTCGGGCGGAACGTGCCGTCGGGATAACCGCTGACGATACCGGCGTTGCTCAGGGTGGAGATGGCGTTGTTGTACCAGTCGCCGCTCTTGATGTCGGAGTACGCGTTCGTGGTCGCCCAATACTGCTCACGGGTCTTGTCGGTCAGCAGACGGAAGAAGATGGTGCTGGCCTCAGCGCGGGTGATGTAGCCGCCCGGCTGCACCGTGCCGTCGGGATAACCCATGATGTAAGCATAGTGATCCGCAGTATTCAGCGCGGGCTTGCTCGGCGTGGGGGTGGGGATCACGGGAATATAGGGAACGTAGCTGTAGGTGTTGGTGATGGTCAGAGGGGTGTTCTCATCGGCCCCTTCAAACTGCCAGCTTGTGACCTTCAGCGCGTCACCTTGCTTCGCGACTGTGATCGTCAGAGTGTAGGGCTTTTCATCATAGGTCTATAGGATGTTCCGCCCTTGACCTCCTGCACAGCATAAAATAAGCCTTTTCGCTTACTTGTGGTAGCTGCCTTGCTCTTTGTGCAGTCTTATCTTAATGATATTGCATCAAAGGAGAGTATATCAAATTACTGCGTCTTATTTTTATTGATTTTGTTTTATAATATTAGCTCCCCAGTCGGCGATTACAGTCCTGCCTTCTGTTTCGTACTATACTCAACAATGGCCTTTTTGAGGATATCCATGGCGCGCTCGAGCTTGTCGCTTTCGAGGACGTAGGCCATGCGGACTTCGTTTTTGCCCTTCCCGGGCGTCGCGTACATCGAGCCTCCCGGGGCCATCATCACGGTCTCGCCGTTGTCGCTGAATTCCT
>OGYZ01001336.1_pt1 | contig 19772 bp, 23 predicted proteins | sample 1576681 | NCBI WGS metagenome assembly OGYZ01 (sample SAMEA3541480, study PRJEB24748) | human gut metagenome | biome: human gut; feature: human-associated habitat; material: faeces | place: China | collected 2012 | reverse complement strand
GACGAGAACCGCTACATCTACTACGGCAGCATCGGCAAGCTGCTGCCCTGCTTCGCCGTGTTCGGCAAGGAGGCCCATGTGGGGCAGGCCTTCAGTGCGCTGGACCCCAACCTGGTGCTGGCCAACATCACGCGGAAGATGTGCCTGAACACCGACCTGTGCGACATCGCACAGGGTGAGGTCGCCATCCCTCCCATCTCTCTGAAGCAGATGGACACCAAGGGCCCCTACACCGTGCAGACGGCGCTGACGGCCTTCGGTTACTACAACTTCTTCACCCACGGCTGGAGTCCTTCCATCGTGCTGGAAAAGAGCAAGCAGATGGCTGTGGAGGCCTTTGACGAGACGGTGGAGTACCTGAACGCCCAGTACAAGCGCTTCTGCGAGCTGAGCAAGGTGGACTTCCATCAGCTGCCCTGGAAGACCCGTGTCTACACCTGGAACGAGTTCTATAACGAGCTGGCCGCCGTGCACGGCGAGGCATTCAAGAAAGCCATTCACGAGTTTGCCGTGAAGCTGCATGAGGACGACCCCGAGTTGGATCTGCGGCTGTTCGGCCTGCGTGTAGTGCAGGAGGCCTGGAAGTGGTCCGAGGACAAGTCCCCCGCCGTGGTGGTGTTCTTCGGTTCCATCTTCAGTGCCCGTATCGAGATGACCGGCCGCACGGCCAAGGAAAAGGCTCTGCTGGACGCGGTGGAGAGCGCTATCGAGGTGGTGCGGCCCGAGGCCCAGCGCCAGATCAAGACCCGTATGTTCTACCCCTACATCTCCGACTCCAGCTTTATGGCCGTGTGCGACGACACCCTGGCTATCCAGGCGCTGGAGACGAACATGCCCCAGTACGGCGTGAAATACACGCACCCGGTGGATAAGATCCGTCAGATCGACGTCCCCGTTGTCAATATCGGTACCTTCGGCCGTGACGGACATATGCTCACCGAGCGCGTGGATATGCGGCAGACATTCCAAAATGTTCCCAATATCACCTATGAGACGGTGAAGCGTCTGCTGAGCTGAGCTATCCCCCCTACGCTGAGAGACCCTGTCAAAACGCACAAAACGCACCAAGCACAAAACGCAAAACGCACAAGCGCAATCACAGAGAAAATCACCTATTGTTTCGCGTGAAAGGAGAAAAGTATGGTTATACTGCAAGCTATTCAAGATTTTGGTAACTGGTTCTGGGGCATTCCCATTTTGATCCTCATCGGCGGCGGCGGTCTGTTCCTGACCATCTATCTGGGCTTCCCCCAGATCCGCCACTTCGGCTACGCCATGAGCCAGACCTTCGGCAAGATGTTCGCCAAGAAGGAAGAGGGCAAGGTCCGTCCCATCTCCGCCGCATTCGCGGCCCTGGCCTGCGCCGTCGGCGCTTCCAACATCGTCGGCGTGCCCGTGGCTATCGCCCTGGGCGGCCCCGGCGCTGTGTTCTGGATCTGGATCCTGGCTATCCTCGGCATGTGCACCAAGTACTGCGAGGTCGCGATGGGCATCAAGTACCGTCGTAAGAACGACGTGGGCGAGTGGGTCGGTGGCCCCGCCTACTACCTGCGCGGTCTGGGCAAGAAAATCGGCGTCGTGTTCGGCGTCGGCTACGCCTTCTTCTTCATGATCGAGCTGGTCCCCTCCCTGGCCTCTCAGGGCGTTTCCGCTGCTGAGCAGTTCAACGTCTTCGGCGCAAACCAGACCGTCACCGGCATCATCATCGCCGTTCTGGTGGGCGTTATCCTGGCCGGCGGCTTCAAGCGCGTGTCCAGCGTCACCGACATCCTGGTGCCCGTGATGGCCTGCCTGTATGTGCTGGGCGCTCTGATCATCATCTTCGCCCACGTGGGCGAGATCCCCGCTGTTTTTGGCATGATCTTCCAGGATGCCTTCACCGGCCGCGCCGCTGTGGGCGGCTTCGCCGGCGCCACCATCATGGCTGCTATCCGTTGGGGCGCTGCCCGCGGCGTGTACTCCAATGAGGCGGGCGTGGGCTCCACCATCGCCGGTCACTGCACCGCCGATACGGATCACCCCATCCGTCAGGCCCAGTTCGGTATCTTCGAAGTCTTCATGGATACCATCGTTATCTGCACCATCACCTCCCTGGCCGTTCTGTCCTCCGGCGTGTGGACCCAGGAGGGTCTGAGCTCCGGTCAGCTGGCCCTGGCTGCCTTCCAGTCCGTGTTCGGCAGCTTCGGTGCTATCTTCGTCGCCATTACGGTGTTCCTGTTCGTGTTCTCCACGATCATTTCCGCCGGCTTCTTCGGCCAGATCCAGGCTGAGATCCTGTTCGGCCGTAAGTTCTCCAAGATCTGGGTGTTTATGTATCCCCTGTTCATCGGCATCGCCTGCGCGTTCTCCAACGTGACCACCATGTACATGATCACCGACGGCTTCATGGCTATTATCGTCATCCTGAACATGATCGGCCTGCTGCTGATGTGCAAGCAGGTGAAGGACCTGCAGAAGGAGTACTACAACACTCCCGGTATGTACTACCTGGCTGACAAGGCCGCCAAGGAAGCCAAGAAGGCTGCCAAGTAACGGCTGACACAGCATAACACAGTGATAACGTAATTCCCCTGTACTGACATTCCCCGCGTTTTGTGCGTTTACCCCCCCCTGGATCTCTCAGCGAAGGGTGCTGGTCCCCTCCAGCGCCGGGGCCCGGTCCGGCCTTGTGCCGGGCCGGGCTTCCGGCATTTCAGGGGGCCTGTCCCACCCCACGATAAAAGGGAACGACCGCCGAATGGGCGGTCGTTCCCTTTTGTGCGGCGGGTGCTTGTTTAACCAAAGGTGCCTTTTTATACACATCACTATCCGGCGGATCGCACCGTTATTCCTCTGCGGGCAGCGTCACGGTAAATGTGGAGCCATTTCCAGGGCGGGAGAACACCGTCACCCTCCCGCCGCACAGCGTTACCACCCGGCGGACAATGGAAAGGCCCAGGCCGTTGCCCCGGTCATCCGGGTATGGTGCAGCCCGGTAGAACCTGTCGAAAATGTGCCGCTGTGTCTCCTCGTCCATACCGATACCCGTATCGGAGACAGACACGGTGACCTCTCCCTCACCCCGCCGCAGCACCACGGTGATCTGCCCGCCGGCGGGCGTGAACCGGATAGCGTTGGAGAGCAGGTTAGACCAGATGTGCTCCACCAGCTCCTCATTGCCGTAATAGTCCACCGGATCCAGGTCTCCCTCCACGGTCAGGCTCTTTTTCAGCCACTCCCTCTCCTGTTGGCGCACACACCGGCGGAGCTGTTCATCCAGGCTGTACAGCGTCTTGTCGGACACGATCTCGGTGTTTTCGTACCGGGCCAGCTCCAGAACGTGGGTGCTCATGGCAGCCAGCCGTTCGGACTGCTGCACCACGGTGTCTGTATAGGTCCGCCGCTGCTCCGGTGTCAGGTCGTCGTTTTGCAGCAGCTTGGCAAATCCCCGGATGGAGATAAGCGGCGTTTTGAACTCATGGGAAAAGGTATTCACAAAGTCCATTCGCAGCAGCGCCACGCTGGACAGTTCCTCCGCCATTTTATTAAAGCTGCGGATATATTCCGCCACCTCGCCCCGGGCGCCCCGCATATCCACCCGCACGGTATAATCGCCCTCCGCCACCGACTGCGTGGCCTGCATCAACCGTGACAGCGGCGCCAGATACCCACGGAAAATGAATATGGCCAGCAGTACGCCCAGGATGGCGCTGACCGAAAGGATGAGGATGGGCCACAGCAGCGTATAGCTGGCGTCCTCCAGATGCACCAGCCGCTGCACCAGTGTAAATATCCCCAACGCCATCCCCACATACACCGCCACCAGCCCCAGCACCAGCAGGAACATGGTGCCCAGCAGCCGGACAGGCGGCTTTTCTTTTTTCACCTTATTTCTGGCCATTTCCGTCCTCCCGGGGCATCCCCATATAGCCAAATCCCCGAATCGTCCGCAGCTCGAAATCCGGGTTGTCCCGGAATTTCTCTCGCAGTCGGGAGATGTAAACCTCCACAGTGTGCTCGTCCACATCACTGTCCAGATCCCATATGTCGTCGATAAGCTGCCGTTTTGTGAAAAGCGTCCGGGGGTAAGACAGTAGCTTATACAGCAGCAAAAACTCCTTAGCGGACAGCTGCCACGTACTCTGCGGAGTGATGACCTGCAGGGAGCCGCGGTCCAGCACCGTGGTGCCCACCGTCAAGCGTCGGTCTGCCCGGCTGCAATACCGCCGCAGCAGGGCCTCGATACGCCAAAGCATCTCCTCCTCGTCCACTGGCTTGACCATATAGTCATCCGTCCCCGCCCGGAAACCCCGGCGCTTGTCCTCCTGGGTCACGCGGGCCGTCACCATCAGCACCGGCAGATCGCAGTTCCCCTCCCGCAGCGTCTGGGTGAAGGTGATGCCGTCCATCCGCGGCATAGTGATATCCACCACCGCCAGATCGCACTGGTAGTGTTCCATCACCTCCAGCGCCTCCACACCGTCCCGCGCAGGGCACGGCTCGTACCCGGCACGCCGCAGCACCTCGCACATCAGAAATCTGGCGTTGTCATCGTCCTCGGCCACCAAAATGCGGAACATGGCTGTCCCTCCCTTGTGTTTTTTTGGATTTTATCACACCTGCTCTCAAAAATCGAGATTTTTTGAGCTTACGTTGAGGTTTCTTCGGTATACTGCCGTTACCATAGGAAAAATAGGAGGAACACCCCATGCCCAGACCTGTCTGCATCACCTACGACAGCACCTGTGACCTGACGCCCCAGCTGCTGGAGCGCTTCCATATCCGCACCATACCCCTGACTATCCAAAGTGGCGGGCGTGTCTTCCCTGATGACGGAAACTACACCTCGGCGGAGCTGTACGCCGATTACCGCCGGAACGGCACCCTGCCCAAAACAACAGCGATCAGTCCAGAAGCGTTCAAGGCATTTTTCTCCCCGCTTTTAGCGGAGGGCTATGACATCGTCCACATCGACATCAGCTCGGAGCTGTCCTGCACCTGCCAGAACGCGGTACTGGCGGCGCAGGAGCTAACAGACCAGGGACAGATCCACGTGGTGGACAGCCGCCAGCTCTCCACCGGCGGCGGGCTGCTGGCACTACAGGGGGCCAAGCTACGGGACAGCGGTATGGCGGCGGCGGACATCGCCGCGGAGCTGCGCCGCCTGGCACCCTGCAGCGACACCAGCTTCGTACTGGACACACTGGAGTTTATGTGGAAGGGCGGCCGCTGCAGCGGCGTGACGGCGCTGGGTGCCAATATGCTGAAGCTGAAGCCCTGCCTTGAAATGCGGGAGGGCAAGCTGGCAGTCTGCAAAAAGTACCGCGGCGCCATGGAAAAGGTGTACCGCCAGTATATCACCGAACGGTTGGCGGATAAGACGGTGGTGACTGATCACGCTTTCATCACCCACTCCGGCGAGGTGGCGGAGGGCACTCTACAGGAGCTGACGAAGCTGGTACGGGAACTGGCACCCTTTCAGGAGGTATTCGTCACCCAGGCTGGCTGTACTGTGTCCTCACACTGCGGCCCCGGCACCCTGGGCGTGCTGTTCCTGCGGCAGCCGGAGCAATAACAAGCTGCGCATCAGTTGTGCACCCATGTCCGCACCAGGTCGGGCACCCATCCGAACACACGGCGGCACTCTGCCCTGCATTCTTGTTCGGTACAGTCCGGATGCGCGGCCATATAGGCCAGCAGGTACGCCCGTACATTCTCTCGAAGGTTTTTCCGGGCAAACCGGAAATCATACTTGGAAATTGCGTCCAGCGCAAATGAGGTCAGCGGGGTATCGCTGTAACAGGGCTTGGCCAAGTTCACACGGGTCGTGTGGCAGATGGTGTGACGGGCGTTCGCAGGGTGGAGTATGTCCTCCAGATGCTCGAAGTCCGCTTTCGTTTTGCCGGTGCTCAACAACACGCGCGGAAGCTGCGTCTGCGTCAGAAAGTGCCCGTTGGCGAGAGTAGCCTTCAGCAGAAAGGACAGGCAGAAATCCTCCGAATTTGATAAGCAAATATCCACACCGCCGTAGCCTCGCTCATGGAAATACAGCTGTCCAAACCGGTTTTTTTGCTTGCGGCTGCGATGGGTATTGTGGTCGGGGAAATGCGTTTCGTCATAGCAGTAGGCCTCTACCCATAGCGGCTCGATGGTTACGCCAAAGACCTCGATGCGGCAATCATTGATAAGCTTATCGCCCAGCGTTTGCAGAATATGTACCGGTTCATCATAAGCGGCATTTTTTAAATTGCTGACCAAGGTCCACAAGTCGGCAGCGCGGTCCATACACTCAGTCCTTTCCGGGGCGTTTCAAAAAGTATATCACTTGGATGGCGTTCGTACAAGTTCCATAGGAAGAACTTTGCGTAAGGACACACATTCGCTGCGTTAGTTCTGCAAAATGGCGTGGATGCGTTTACGGTGTACCCATTCATGCCAAGTAAAATCCCCCAATCCCCTGTGCTGCAAGGGATTGGTGGATCTTCTCGTGTTGATATGTTTTAATATATATCGAGAAGTTTTGCGTAGATTTGGGGCGTTTGTTGGAAGGATCGTTGGAAAGTGACTTGTGTTAACCAAAACGTGACATAACAGGAAAGCCATTGCCTGAAAGCACATTTCCAGTGATTGGTACGTCTATTTCCTCCTCGAGAGCGAGTCTCGGTAATGCAAGTCTACCGGCCATAAATGATACTCGTAGTTCACAACAGAAAACATATTCCATGGAAATAGGTGTTCTGTTACCACTTCCATGTCGCGCTACGCAGGTAAGAAAACAGGGAAAAAGATTGCCGACGAAGAAACGGCGCAGAAAATCATCGCTGCACTGGAAAATGAGAGCATCAAGTATGAGACATACTTCAAGCTTATCATTGCCACGGGGATGTGGCGCGGTGAGTGCTGCGCCCTGCAACGGCGGGATATCGACCGAGAGCATCTCAATATCCACAGCCTGCGCCACACCGCTGCCAGCCTGATGATCGCGGGCGGTGCGGATATGGCAACGGTAGCGGGTATCCTCGGCCACAGCCAGCTCTCCGCCACGCTGGATATCTACACCCACACCTTCGATAAGAACAAAAAAGCCGCCAGCGCAGGATCGCAAGGGATGCTTGAGATATGACGCAGGATAGCTCCGTACTGAGTATCCTTTGCCTTCCGTGTGGCAGGAGTGACGGCAGTTACGGGAAAAACTGCGGGGTCACCAGCACACGGGGTATGCCAAGAATCTGACTTGGCACTTAACAAACCCCCTCGTTGCAAAGCGCGGCAGTCCATGTTACAATAAAAATACCTTAAAGCAAAAGGAGGCTGCCTCATGCGTGATTTGATCAAGCACATTGTTTTTGAAGAATTTTCGAAACTGACCACTCTGATTGAAAAGGATTTCTCCGGCAATTATAAAAGGAAAGTCAATAATTTTCTGCTCAGTCAGATGGACGAAAACATTACCGCCAGTATGGTATTCGTAAGCAGCTTTGAGTCTAAGAGCGGTTTTGCCATTGAGACCTGCGCCAAGCGCATTGCGCGTTTGAAATTCGGCGAGGAAAATGTGCCTGCAATCGTAAATCCTCGCCGTCTTATGCATAATATCGACGAAAGTAAGATTTCCGGTCAAGTTGTCGTTACAGATGTCGATACTCATAACGGAAACCTGCGCGGCGAAATCGCCACTTTCCGTGCAACCAATGAAGCTTCCGGCTCCGGCAGAAGCCGTACCGAGAGCGGTGTGACCCAAAACAGCATCAGGGAAAATCTTCTCCCCCTGGCGAATAAATATCGCTGCGGCACTATCCAGGTCAAGCCCGTGGATCTTGCTTTTTTTGACGGAGAAAACTGGAATATCTTAGAATTGAAAGCGGGCGGCGACCTTGACAGCTCCAATGCTCCTTCTAATGTTGAGAAGCTTCTTACGATCTACGTTGACATGGGTATTGAAAACTGCAAGGCATACTTCGCAACTCTATACAACAAAGACGGCGAGGGAAACACATGGAAAGGTGCTGTGAAAAAGCATCTGGCCTATCCTGAAATGTTTCTTATCGGCAAAAATCTGTGGAAAAAGATCTTGCCCAACGGTATTTCTTTTGAAGAATTTGAAGAGATCTACAAAGAAGCCTTGGAAGATATTCATCTCAATGAGCGCATCGTTCGAATGATAGAAGAGTGCGTTGCCAAGTGATATGCACAAACTCACAAAAATCAAAACGAGGAATTATACTGTCGTTAACGGCGATTGCCTCGACTATTTAGGCCAAATCCCGGATAACAGCATCGATCTGATTCTTACGGACCCACCTTATAATATTGCCCAATACTCCACCGGCAACATCAATTTGCCAGGAAGATCTGCCTTAAATAACGACCTTGCGGAATGGGATCTGATTCCTATCGATCCGTTCGATCTGCTGCCCGATTTTAAGCGCATTATAAAACCGGATGGAAACATATTTGTTTTCACAAGCTACAATCTGATAGGAAAATGGCACGAAGCGTTTGATAGTGAGTTTGATACGTTCCAGTTTTTCATTTGGCACAAGACGAACCCTGCTCCAAAGATATTTAAAAATGGCTTCTTGAACAGCTGCGAAATGATTGCCTGTATGTGGAATAAAGGACACAAATGGAATTTCAGCGATCAGCGCAATATGCACAACTTCTTCGAAAGCCCCATCTGTATGAAACCGGAACGGCTGTCAGAGCCAAAGCACCCCTCTCAAAAGCCCGTGAGGCTGTTAGAGCATATTGTCTCCATCGCTTCAAATGAAAATGACGTTGTCTTGGACCCTTTTATGGGCGTGGGGTCGACCGGTGTGGCGGCATTAAGAAACAAGCGGAGGTTCATCGGAATTGAAATTGAGAAAAGCTATTTTGACGCCGCTGAAATGAGAATTGGGGTCTACAGATGAAAAAAGAATTAGAACAAATTGCGGAAAATATGAAGGAACTCGGGCTTGCCGCGCTTGCCCATGTGAACAACATACGGCTTATGGAAGACAGATGGTCGGGTATTCTATCTGTGTTGCAGGTAGCACACGCCATGGAGATTTTGGCGAAAGCGCGTATTGCACAAGAGCATCCGCTGCTTTTGTTTGACACATATCCCAAACCCACAAAAAGAGAAAACAGAATCATAAACGAGATGACGCTCTCACAGCTCTCGGAAAAAGGGCGAACGATTGAATGGTCAAGTATAATCGAAATGCTATGGCTTGTTGCCGATATGAAAACTGTGGATATTTCCGCATTCAATGAATTCGGGGAAATACGAAATGCTATTCAACATTTTGGCATAGTTTCCAAAGAAAAGAGCGTTTCTTATCTAACTTCGCTCCAGTTTATATATGGAACTATCGACCCATTCATAAACGAAAGTTGGGGCCTGTTTGCGGTCGATTACTGTCAGGACTATCACGAAGATTCAGAGGATAATTCCAACTATTGGAATTACATAAGAGAGTGCCTGATCGGAAACGAAATCATTTTTAAGGTCTCCCCATTCCTCGCTGAGAACAAGGCTTTTTGGTGGTCATCAATCAAGGTAGCCGAGGAATTTACTGCTCTGGCAGAAGAAAGTGATTTTATTGAACCAATCGAAGTGAGTAAAGAATACTATGATGCGATAAAAGAGCAACTGCAATTATACAATGTCTTTGTCGACTGAATAATGGACGAACCTCCCTGTCTCAGACAGGGAGGTTCGTTATAATCAGATGCTTTGCATCTCTGTTGTTCCGGCTACGCACATTATATGTATACCGTTTATCAAAGCTCAATATGTGGAAGTCCTTCTCATATAAGCCACTGATAAAATCAGTGTTCTTGATCACGAGAATAAAGCGGGCTAAGGTCTTCTTCAGCACATACGCAAGCCGTTCTTGGTCGAACTTCGTAAAGTTCACTCCATCATAGTCTGAAAAGTCTGTGTCATAAGGCGGGTCCAAGAACATAAAATCCTTTTCAGACAACTTGACCTTGCTTAAAAGTTCTTCAAAATCGCAGCAATGAATGTCCGTCTTCGCGAACAGCGCCTCCATTTCTCTATTGAACATACCGTCTATTTTCGATCTCATATCTTTGCGATTATATGACATCCCACCGTAGGGAATATTAAACTCGCCCCTCGCGTTAAAGCGAAACATTGACCCGTAACAGTATTCCCGAATAAAATAGAAATTTGCGGCTTGATACTGTATTGACTGATCCGCAATGCGTCCAAGTCGGATGTCATTGAACACCTTGCGGAAGTACATATAATATCCGCTCGTAAAGCCGGTGATCAGGTTTTCGCATAGATCCTCTGGTGAAAACGGCCGTCTTCCGTGATTTTTTGCGGTTCGAATAAACTTATCCTCAACCATTCGGTAAAGCTGGTCATCAAAATCGTTCTTATCCAGCAGCAATTTTTCCGAAAAGCCGGAATTGATCTTATCCGACAAGCCCATTATTAGCTCGCCTAATACTTGGCCAAGCTCTTCTTTGGAAATTCTTCCTTCTGTAAGCTCGGAAAAGATATGAAGCAATTCGCTCGATTCCCTGCCGCAGACAGAAACAATATTGTTGAAGCTGTTGCTATAGCACACAAGCAACTCATACAGCTTCTTGTCCTGCGCTTTGATCAGCTTGTAATACTGCATAAGCGACTCGGAGATGTCATTGATTACTGCGGCTTCAGGCGCGAGATGAAAAAACAGGGCTCCGCCACCGAAAAAGGGCTCGATATATCGATTATAAGATGGTATCAAAGGCTCTATCTCAGCGATCTCTCCGGACTTCCCGCCGGGCCATTTGATAATCGGTCTCATAGGTCCACCTCTTCTCAAGTATAGAATATCATAGAAAAGTAAAAAAGGAAAGAGGAAAATCAACCTCATGTATTACTGCTTCCGCCTGTGAATAGCAGTGTTGAGTTAAACTCCAATGCTCGAAAAAGTAACAGCTTTCTTCGTGGAGTTGTGGTATGTGTTGTGGCTACCAAGAAAGGAGTTGATTCTATATGGCTAAGAAACGCGTCAACGGCGAGGGCAACATCCGCAAGCGCACAGACGGCACCCAGGGTGTGGGTCAGCTTTGACCCACACCCTGATCCACAGATTAAATCGGTCAAAAAAGCAAAGAAAAAGTCCTGTTTTCGACAGAAAACAGGACTTTTTGGAGCTGCTGGGCGGATTCGAACCGCCGACCTCATCCTTACCAAAGGCGAATGACAAAAATATCAAAAAATTATAGTTATTAGAGGAAATGCGTGTAATCCGCTCTTTTGCGGTTGCTCGGGTATCAAAAACGAACTTTTTTGACGCTCTATTTTTGCTGCGTTTTTCCAACTTTGAAACTACACTTTCAAAACTACTCAAAAAAACCATAGCCCATTTTGACATTATACAGGCCGTACATTTCCAGCGTTTCCGGCTGACCCTCCAACGCATAGCGTCCCGGCCACCAGCTCAAAAATTCCTCGTCTAATCTATCTATCGGCGTGTCCGGCAGATATAAGATAAATTCGTCCCCGTCCTCCATGCCATACGGCTCGGAGGATATATTTTTTGTCCCGTTTTCTATCCATTCTTTTCCGGCTTCATAATCGCTGTCCAGCTCCGCCAGCCTCAGAGAATAACTGTATTCGTCCACTTTTTCAATATCCGAAAACCGCCCCGAAAAATCACAGAGATAAACCGTTCCATTCGGATAATCTTCGTCATAGACCCCCATATCAGCGTCGTAATACTCCCCCGAAAATGCCCCGTCCTGTTCCAGCGTCATAGAGGTCGCCCACGCGCCTACGCCGCTGCTGAATACAAAATCTATCGAAAAATCCTCCGGCAAAGCAGCCTTGTCCTTTTGGCCGCAGCCAGTCAATAACGCGGTGCAGAGCAACAGCACCGCCACCTTATACACAAAATGTTTTTTCATCGTCTGTCCCTCCTGGCTTTAGTATACGTTTTCCCGTTGGCAGAAGCAAGACCCCCTTTCGGGGGTCTTACCCGCCGCGATCAGACTTCATTCATCTGCTGCATACAGTCCATACACATGATACGCACGCTTTTTGTTGCCCTCACGCTGTTGCCGCAGCACGGACATATCAGCTTTCTTGTGCTGCTGGGTCTGCGTTCACCGCCAGCGTTCGCAGCCCCCGCGTGGCTCGTTCCCGCAGCTCCCACACGAACGCCCGGAACAACGCTGCTTCGTCCGATGCGGATTTCGTTCCAGCCTTTTGAAAGTGCATATTCAACGAGGTTTTCTCCCGGCGTGGTGTTCCACCCGTATTGACCGCAGGGAACACAGGTCAGCCCGTGGGCTTCGGCTATCGCCTTAAATCTTCCGTTGTGATACTTCCCGCCCCGGCTCACCTCTTTAATACCGTTTTCCCGACAGTAGAGATGTACCATCTCATGCAGCATCGTGTCCAGCGTTTCTTCAATGGGATAGTTCAAAACCTCGGCGGCAATATTCAGCTCATACGCGCCGCCGTTTTTACGCTGCCAAACCTTGGCCGTGGTACAATGGCCGTATGTCCCCGGCTTGCTCTGCACGGTGATGATAGGCACGGGCAGCCCCGCAGAAAAGAAGTCCGTGTTCAGGCTGTTATAGATATGCTCTAACTGGCTGACGGCTCGGCTCATTTTGGTAGTCTCTTTCATGGTATGTTCCTCCATCGTGTGTATGTGTTGTGCTAGCAAAGCTACTTGCTTGCTTTGCTTGATTTCACCACACACGACAGGGGACAGGCGCGGTCAAGGTTGGCCGTAGGCCACGCGCAAACAAAATTTTGAAACAAAAATTTGTGCAGACCTTGACGGGACAGTACCCGTCGTGTTACTCGTCCCCACAAAAAACAGAGCTGATAAATCAGCCCTGCTCGGTGTCCTCGTCAACGTATTCTAAAATATCCTCTACTTTGCATTGCAGCAATTTACAGAGTTGATTAAGCGTGTGCGTGGAGATGTTGTCACCCCGCCGCATGGCGTAATAGGTAGACATAGGAAACCCCAGCTTTCCCAAACGGTATGTGGAAATACCCCGGTTTTTCATCGTTTGAAATAAGGGAGCATAGCTAATCATCCGTCAACACCTCCGCAGCATCAGTATAAAAATGATGTGCGAAGTTTAGTATCTGCGATAACTCACATATATAAGCGGTTGCTATTTGCAAGGGATTGTGGTACACTTTACCTACCTTTATAGAAACGAGGGCATAAGGATATGAAAATAAAGAAGCTATTGCTTGTCCTGCTGGCTGTGCTGCTGGTGTTCTCTCTGTTTGGCTGCGGGAAAAAAGAACCCGTCGAGGACGTAGAACCACAGGACACCACGGAACAGCTCGACGAAAATATAAAGAATGATATTAGCGGTACTTACGAGCTATCGAATGAAGAGATTGCGAAGTATTATGAATATGGCTATCTTGATGCCAAGGGAACGATAATGCAGAGCATTCAATCGCTGAAATCTAAGGCTAAAGCGTGTGCAGAAAAGCTCGGACTTACCTATTCTGACGCTCAAGCATTTAACCTATTTGCCTATGGCACTGCTATTGAGCAAACAAAAAAAACTATCCGTTCAGCAACCGACTTCATTTACCCCTCGGATGGACTTCAACAGTTTATTTCATGGCGTGAGCAGTACGAGGCTGGTAAGACAGATGCTGATTTTGATAAAGAGCTGGATGAACTGTTGAAAGGCATTGAAGATGGAACCTATGGCGACACCAGTTACACTGGTAATACTGGTAATACTGGTAATACTGGTACTACCGGTAATACTGGTTCAACTGGTACTACTGGTGAAGTCTCGAATGAGCCTGACACTTCCGATCTTGGTGCCTATGAAGGTGGTCAGCCAGACGATACTGTTTATGACCCCGATGCTGGAGAAGATAAGACAGACCCGAGACTGCAAGATAACTCAGGTATTAAAGTTGGAAATGCCTATAAACCGGAGGATGGCATGAGTGATGAAAAAGACTTCTCAGGATTGAATTACGGCATTTCAGGTTAATATTGTAAACACTTAAAGAAAGGAGGGCACTGAGTAATGGCATCCCCCTTTCCCCGTCGCTCGTCGCCGTTTGATTTTCTGAAATAACCGCACTTTTTCCCAATACCGTTTTTGAAAGTGTATATTCAATCCCCAAGACCGAGGGCAAATCGCCCCCGGTCTTTTTTTTGTGCATTTTTCCATATTGACAACGCTCCAAAACAGAGCATTCCATTTCTGCGCGACATCATTACGAAAATTTTGATAGACGTGGATGTCAAATGCTCATCGACGTGTCCAAAAAAACGCGAAAAGTCGATTTGGTATAATGTGGATGTCGACAAAACCAAGGCGGGGCGCCGCCGGAAAGGAGAAGAATGCACCGAGCGCTCGGTCGCTGAAAAGCGGCCATGAAAAATAATCGAATTGATATTCAGTTGCTTGGCTACCATTTGCAACAACTTCGCTTGTCGCATGGGCTGTCGCAAGAAGAAGCCGCAGAGGTATTCGACCTATCGTTGAAAACCTGGCAGCGCTACGAGCAGGGTGTAGTCTGCATCCCTCTTCCCAACCTTGTTAAAATTCATGAAAAGTGGGACTTCGATGTAAACTACTTCCTGTTCCGTAACGATTATGACGTAGTTCGCGCTATGCAGAGAGCTAAGCGCTCTCAAAATATAAAACATTACTAATTAAAGGAGCGTAAAAAAATATGGAAATGATTAGAAAAGTTAATATTACGGCAAGCAAGTCGGGGCTTCCTTGCCTCGACGAATGCGGGGGCGGTTGGACCAACACCGGCTTCGCGCAAATTGTTGCCGACGCCCTCGGTCGGGCCAAGCGTGCTATCCACGTTCGGACCCACGGCGTTCTTGCTTGCGAGGTCCACGCGATCATTCCCGTTCGCGTGGGCGATGTGGTCGTCACCGTTGACCGACACGGGCCAGCGGTGGCTATCACGGTCGAGCGTATTATCGCACTCGACATTGACAACTTGACTGCTACGTTGGAGCGGACCGACGAAAAAATTTGTTGGGCTGCTATCTGCGCGGCGGTCGATAAGAGTTACGACTATCATTGTCGTCAACCTTATTACATCCAGCAGGTACTGGATGAGGCTTAAGCTTGGGAGGCGAATTTCGCCTCCCTTTCCTTTTTTTGAAAAATATTAAAATATTTGGGAGAGCGCAACTTTTGCCCTCTCCTGTTCTATGTGGTCATACCGTGTCCTCCTCTTTTGATTTTCGCTTTTTTATACTGATATCAGAACGAGGGGCAACCCGCCCGGTTCCGTCCTCGGAGAAGCGACGCCACGACCCCCGCGAGGGGCGAGCGCACCAAGGGGACGAAGAAAAAAGAAAGGAGGGCAAACACGATGCCGAAGATTCGTGGAATTGAAAACGTCGCCTTCACCGGCAAGGACGGAACGGAAGTCCGCGGAAAACGCATCCATTTCACCGAGGCCATAGCCGCAGACCGCGGCGTCGGAGAGGCGGGCGACAAGATTTTTTTGTCCGCCGCAAAGCTGGTGACGATGGACTTTACGCCTGTTGTTGGTCAAGATATCGACATCTTGTATGACAAGCACGGTCGAGTCAAGGGTGTCACCGTCGTAGACGATGATTTAATCGTTTGATGACTGTACCAACCGCCGTCGCTACATTGCTCGAGGCGTGGCTCGCCAGCGGGTATGACCCAGCGCTCTCACCGCTTTCTTTCCCGCGTTACCCTCTGCGTGAGCTACGTCCCCACCTGTTGTCTGACGGCGCGGTGGAACTGACGATTTCCAAGAGGGGCTTCGGCTACAAGTACCGTGGCCGTCGCCCCAGCACCCCGCCCCGTGTTGACCTACGCGGGGTAGGGGAGTTGCTTGGGAATCATCTTCCCTGCGGTATTACTATCCGTAGCGTCGAAGATGGTGGAAAAAATATCATAATTATTCTGGAGGAAAAAAAGCATGCGTAAAGTACTCAATACAATTTCGGATTTCTTGGGTAAGACTGCCGCTCGATACAAGGCTTATGTAGAGCGCGAGAATGCCAAGCTCCGCGCCGCTGCCACGGCCAACGCCGCAGCCGTGGTGCAGCAGTCGATGATGGCCGAGTACCCGTTTGTGGCCGACATCATCGCTCAGGCCGCGAACAACATCGCCGACGTGAGCACCGTGCGCCCTGTTTCAGATCTCACCCAGGTTTGCACCGCCCAGCCGCTGCGCGTCCGCCGTGCCTCAAACGGCGGTGATTACTGTGGCTGGTGTTTCCGCCTCCGGCTCGCCGCCGGATTCACCGGCACCGCCGCTGTTCTTCGCCGGTTGCTGCAAACAGAGGCGGAGGCAGTTACCGCTGCCCGTGGCGTTCCTCGCCTGTTCGTGGATGTTGTCCTCGGGCCGGACAGGATGGTCGCCGTGTGGGCGACTCCGTTTGCGGATTTGAAGGGCGGTTGCCGATGAAACCTCATGAAGCTGCGGCTGTCGGCTTGTTCTGGCTCGTCCTCGCCGACTTGGAAATGACTCCAGAAACCGTTGCGCTGACGGAGACTGACGGCCATTTTCGCGCCAGCGTGACCGTCCTTGTTCGGGACGATTTCGAGTTACCCATAGAACGCATCGTCCAACTTTTGAATAGTTACGCAAAAGTTAGCCACCATATTTTTCATCTGTCGGATGTGGACGAGATGCCAGCACCGCAAAACAATTTCCATTTTGTTACATTGACGGTTTCAACGTAAGACGGGATGTATGCGCTCGACGGCACAGAGGAGCAGTAAGCCGAAGCGTCAGCGGAGGCTGCTGCCCTCGCCGTCGGGCAATCCCCCACGCGGGGCTGTCCTATATCTAGTAGGACAGCTTTCCCGTACTCTAGTGCAGCAGGATGGAGGTGACAACCACGCTGCAATATCACAACTGCATAACGGCCAAGAACGGCCTGACGCTTTCCGTGGATAATATCGTTCTCGACCTCTACATATCCGCGCCATCTGCCCGCATAGCCCTTATGAAGCTGCTGGACGTGTTGCCGATACACTACGCCGTTTCCGTCACACATTGGGACAGCTTTCGTATCGGCACATTTCGGGAGCAGTTCACCATAGCGCATCAAGACGGCACATCCTTTTGGCTAGGCGCTGCGCTCAATGGCAAGACCACCGAATGGGGGCGCGTCCGTCTGGACTTCAACCCAAACAAGGTGGCGCAGCACAGCGCATTTCAAACGCTTCTGCTGTTCCTTGTCAGAAATACGCGCCCCATGCACCGCATTGTAAAGCGCTTTGACCTCGCCGTTGATATACCCGCCGACCGCTTTGACTGCTTTTTAGTCAAGGATAATCGGGCATATTCCGAACGCCGTCACGGGCGCGAGTGGACGCAGTATCTCGGTGCGAAGTCCTCCACGGTGGGACGTGTCAAGCTCTATAATAAAACGGTGGAAGCACGCCTCAATTATCCGCTGACCCGATTGGAACTGACATTAGACCCCGCCGTGGGCTATGACGAAATGGCGTTCCCGACAGTCTATGCGGCATTTACGGCGCAAATCAGCACGGACGAATTTGAGGCCACCGACACAGAGCGGTTTATCCTCGGCGCGTTGCTGGGCGGCTATGGAACGCTCAATATGCTGGGGCGAAAAACCCGTGCCAAGATGGAGCAGCTTTTGACGCATTATGTCCGGCGTGTGGAAATCTCCAAGTCAGAATACACCGCCGTGCTTTCCCAGCTTTATCTTTACACGCAAGGCCGCATAAATGCGGCAACGGACGGCGACCAACCGCCGCCGAAACCAACGGAGCTGCCCGCATGGGTGCAAGAAATAATTGATGAAGAAAAAGGAGACATATCAATATGAATGACAATTTTGATTTAACCACCGCCATATCTGCCACCGAGCAGACCCCCACCGCCCCGGCCACGCTGCCGAAAAACTATCTCGTAGGCGGCTACCATGCCACCACCGAAAAGGGCGCGAAATATCTTCGCCCGGAGTTTGTGGACGAATACGCCCGCAATATCGCTGCCAGTCTAAACGAGATGAAGCCCGCAGAGTTCGCGGCTATGCTGCGCGATCTGAAACGGGCAAAGAAATCTACACTCCCGTTTGAGGCTCGAAAGACAGCGGCTGCCGAATTGCTCCCCCGTGCAATCGGCCTTGTCCACAAGAAAAAAGCCCCGTCCATTTTGACGGAGTTCATCAAGGTAAATCTTGCCGCTATCAAGACGGATGATGACTGGTCGGCGTTCTATCGGCACATGAACGCCATCAATGGGTACCTTGTTCTGAATACCGCCGATAAATAACCCGCTCACAAATTTACCGCGAAAGGAGGTGATGCCCCATGCCATCCTCAGAGGACTTGAAAAGAATCAGCGGCGCAATCAGCAGCGACCCCGCAGCGTTTCTCCCGCAGCTTCTTTCCTATATTGAAAAGAGCGTCAAGGAGTGCTATGATAAAAACAACGAAGTAAGCCCATGTCAGGCCACGCTTCCGCACCTTGACAATTGCATAGAGTCGGATTGCACGCCATCCTCGGAAAGTGATACGGAGATGGCAAAAACGAAAATAAATCAGCCCGTTATGATAGCGGGAGAAAAACGATGGATCACCGCAAGCTCCATGCAGGAGTTCGCTGACAAGGTAGCAAAGCTGCTCAGTACGCCGCAAAGCGCGGGTAGGCATCCGTTTGGTGACTATGCGTGGAACTGGTTTCATACCTATTCCAAGCCCAATATAGAAACGGTCACGGCGACTACCTACGAACGGCAAATCAGGCTGTACCTGATTCCCGCCTTTGACGGGATGAACGTCGAGGAAATAACCCCCGATGATGTGCAGCGGCTATTCAATCATATGTCAGGAGCAAAGGCGACCAAGGACAAGGCAAAAATCGTGCTGAACCAAATCCTTGACGCAGCCGTTGAGGATGGCTTGCTGCTGAAAAACCCCTTAAAATCCAAGCGTATAAAAATCAAGGGTGCGGCCAGCAAGGAAACACCACCGTATAGCGTGGAGCAAATGCGCTATCTTGTTAAGCATATTCCAGACGTTGAAAGCCCTGTTGACAGAATGTACTTGGCAATACAGGCCATGCACCCGCTCCGGCTTGAAGAAGTGTTAGGACTTCAACCAGAGGATATTGATATTGACCGCATGGAAATCCACGTCCGACGAGCCGTTACACACCCCAACCGCAACCAGCCGGAAATCAAGGACACGAAAACGGGCGGCAGCAAACGCACCATTGCCCTGTCCGCCGCTGCACTGCCGTATCTCTGCATGGATGGCGGACGCTTTTTGTTCGGCGGTGATAAGCCGCTTTCCTACACGCAGGTACGGCGGATGTGTAACCGCATAAAAAAGGACTTGAAATTTGAAGAAAATATAACCCCTATTCGCTTCCGTACAACTGTCCTCACCGATTTGTATGAGCAAACGGGAGACATAAAATTAGCGCAAGCGGAAGCCGGACATACGACTCCTGCCATGACGCTGAAATATTACGTCAAGGGACGCAAAACCTCAGAACAAGCAGCCGCAGCAATCCAGCGGATATACACCGCCAGTTGATAGAAAGTTGGAAAGGCAAAAACCCGCAACCCCTTGTGCCGCAAGGAATAGCGGGCTTTCCATTTGCCAAAAAGTTGGTCGGTTAGTTGGTAAAACACCGTTTTTTGGTAACGAGGCCGTTTTTCGAGGTTGCAAAAACACGCGAAAAGTTGCAAAAACATAACAAAATCCGCCTAAACCTTACGATTTAGGCGGAAAATGTTGGAGCTGCTGGGCGGATTCGAACCGCCGACCTCATCCTTACCAAGGATGCGCTC
>OGYZ01001315.1_pt1 | contig 19981 bp, 18 predicted proteins | sample 1576681 | NCBI WGS metagenome assembly OGYZ01 (sample SAMEA3541480, study PRJEB24748) | human gut metagenome | biome: human gut; feature: human-associated habitat; material: faeces | place: China | collected 2012 | reverse complement strand
CGGCACCCGGGAGGAACAGGAGACGCCGGAGACGGAGGCAACGGCGGGCGGGCGAGGATATCGGGAAACAGGACGCCCGCTATTCTTCCGGCCTACCTACCAGAGAACCTGACATGACCATCGCACAAAAAAAGACGCCACATGGCGTCTTTTTTTGTGCCTGATAAAGCGCGTTTGGGGGAGGATGGGGGCTTGGGGGAAGGAACCCCCTTTTCGCGCCAGAGAAAGAGGGGGCCTTCCCCCAACAAACAATAAAACTCCCAACGCCTCAGCGCCGGGCCAGGAGCTTCAGGCGGCGCATGGTCAAATGGCAGATGGCCACGGCCAGGGCGTCCGTGGTGTCCAGGGCCCAGCCCTCGCCACGCACGTTGAGGAGACGCCGCACCATGAAGGCCACCTGTTCCTTTTCCGCGCGGCCGGTGCCCACCACGGATTTTTTGACCAGCGTGGGCTCGTAATCGCTCACCGGTACCCTGTGCGCGGCGCAGGCGGCCACGGCCACACCGCGGGCCTGGCCCAGCTTGAGGGCGCTGGCCGCGTTCTTGGCCGTGAAGACCTGCTCGATGGCGGCCTCCTGCGGCCGGTAACGGCCCACCACGTCCGCCAGCTGCCGGTAGATGACGGCCAGTCGCTGGGAAAATTCCTTTTCACCGCTGGAGGTGGTGCGGATGATGCCGCAATCCACCAGGCGCAGCACACCGGACTGTTCCGCGATGATGCCCCAGCCCGTACGCTGGGAGCCGGGGTCGACCCCCAGGACCACAAGAGGAGTGTCTGCCATAGCTCTCCATAGAAAAAAAGCCCGGCACTCAGGGAATGCCGGGCAAAAAACGGACATCTGCCGCCCGGAGGGGCGGGAACGTACCGGACTAGTCCATATCCATGTCTTCGGGGAAGTCGGCGTTGGCGTAGACGTTCTGCACGTCGTCGTTGTCGTCCAGGGCTTCCATGAGACGGATGACCTTCTGGGCGGCTTCGGCGTCCACGGCCACCAGGTTCTGGGGCACCATGGCCAGTTCGGCGGACTGCATGGTCACACCGGCGGATTCCAGAGCGTCGCGCACGGCCGCGAAGTCGGCCATGGCGGTCTGGAGGGTCCAGACATCTTCATCGTCGATGACGTCGTCGGCGCCGGCTTCCATGGCCACTTCCATCATCTGGTCTTCGGTGTAGGCGGCCTTGTCCACGGTGATGACGCCCTTGCGGTCGAACATCCAGCTCACGCTGCCGTCGGTGCCCAGGCTGCCGCCGTGCTTGGTGAACAGGTGACGCACTTCGGCCACGGTGCGGTTCTTGTTGTCGGTGGCCACTTCCACCATGATGGCGATACCGGCGGGACCGTAACCTTCGTAGAAGCATTCGGTCAGATCGCCGCCCGCATCTTCACCGGTACCCTTGCGGATGGCGGCTTCGATCTTGTCCTTGGGCAGGTTCACGGCCTTGGCAGCGGCAATGGCGGCACGCAGACGAGGGTTGCCCGCCGGATCGCCACCGTTCTTGGCAGCGATGATGATTTCCTTGGCGGCCTTGGTGAAAACCTTGCCGCGCTTGGCGTCCTGACGGCCCTTGCGGTGCTGGATATTGGCCCATTTGCTGTGCCCAGACATAAAACCTCCCAAAACTCGGAGAATGTAAAAGGTGAAAAAAGACAGACGGCCTTGCGGCGCGTCCGTTCCCTGCCCAGGATACCGGGACATCCCGGCGGCGGGAGCACGCTTCCGGCCTCTCCGGGCGCGCACGCGGGTGCAGCGGCCCGGACAGCGGAGGATGGGACGCCCCTAAAGGACGCCGGGCTCCTGTCCGGTGTCGGCGGCTCCGTCCGTGCCCGCATCCTGTGCGGCAGGACGCGCCTCGGCCTTGAACCCCATGCCCACGAAGAAGGTCTCCTTGCTCTCGGCTCGGGAGCTCTTGGGCTTGAAGGATTTGACGGCCTTGAAGGCGCGACGCATGGGCTGGAGCATCTCCTGGATGTCCGGCCCCATGAAAATCTTGACGATGAAGCTGCCGCCGGGTTTGAGGTGCAGGCGCGCCACTTCCAGGGCCTCGCAGGCCAGCTCGAGCGAACGGGCCTGGTCCGTGAACTTGGTCCCGGTGGTGCGGGGCGCCATGTCGCTCATGACCACGTCGAACGGCCCCATCTCGCGCAGGCGGGCTTCAAAGGCATCGGAACGGTTGAACACGTCCTCCTGCATGAAGGTGACCTGCGGCGGAAAGGCGGTCTCCGTGGTCTGGATGTCGCAGCCCAGCACGAGCCCGCGCTGGCCCACCTTTTCGGCAGCACCCAGCGACCACGAGCCCGGAGCCGCGCCCAGATCCAGAACGCGCATCCCCTGGCGGAAGAGCTTGAACTTCGCATCCAGTTCCTTGAGCTTGTACACGGAACGGGCCGGATAATTCTCGCGCTTGGCCTTGAGAAAATAATGATCTCGATATTCCTTCATAGTGACACCAGCGGGCTTCTATAGCGTTTTTTTTCGCGGTAGCCAAGCCCCCACAGGGGCGGCCCGGCCGATTTTTTTCAGGGATGGCGGAAGGAGAGGACCCAGGATGCCACGGGCTTTGTCCGGCGTGGCGTGAAGGTTGCCGGCCGAAAGACACGGCCCGGGGATGCCCCTGTGTCCTGACGGGCAGGGCGTTGCTGTGCCAGCCTGCTTCGGAGCGGCCATGCTTTCCCGCAGGCATTCCGGGAAAGCCGGAGCTTGCCTGTCTGCATACCAAGGAGGGAACGCGTTAGAAAAAATGGAGCGATCGACAGGCATGGACATAGCGCGCCCACTCCCATTTTAGGGGGTATGGCGTAAACACATGCCATTCCCCTTGCGGAGCCAGCTTCGTAGTGGCCTGGCCCGTTCCCGTCGCAGCGTTCAGCTCCTCTCTTCGTGCCGACGGACGGCTGCTTGCAAAAAAGACTTGACCGCGGCAGATGAATGGCATACATACCTCGCTACGCCGCGTTGTGGCGTCCATGTGGGGAAGTAGCTCAGCTGGGAGAGCATCGCCTTCGCAAGGCGGGGGTCGGGAGTTCAAGTCTCCTCTTCTCCACCACAAGGAAGACTAGGGGTTACGGTGATGAGCTGTGACCCCTTTTTCTTTGCCCCGACATATGCTATCCGGTACAGAATACCATCTAAAATAGTTCACAATCCATCCTGTCCGGCCAGATTTATCGCAAAGAATATTTTCCTCTTTATAAGGAAGTAGCATGGCAGATATTGTTTCCATCAGATATGAAGGCGAGCTGCTGGCTCTCATTATTCCCGCTGATTACCGTGCTGATGGCATACAGTTCTTCACTCCTGGAACCTTTTCCCAGCAGCTTGGCTACATGAACCATCCACAGGGGCACGAGATACTTCCTCATGATCACAATCCTGTTCCCCGTACAGTGGAGTGGACCCAAGAAGTTCTTTTTGTCCGGTCAGGAAAAGTACGCATGGATATCTATGCCCCCGGTAGCCGGGCCTATCTTGAAAGCCGTATCCTCCGGCCGGGGGATGTGGTTCTGCTTGCCCACGGCGGTCACGGTTTTTCCATGCTTGAGCCATCGGAAATGATCGAAGTCAAACAGGGACCTTATGCCGGTGAGCAGGACAAGGAGCGCTTTGCTTCCATCCCTGCTGCCCAGCTCCGCGTCCAAGAATAATCTTTTAACACGTACGCAGTATGAAAAAAGCACTCATTACCGGCATCACTGGTCAGGACGGCGCCTATCTGGCGGAATTCCTTTTGAACAAGGGCTATGAAGTCCACGGCATCAAGCGCCGCTCTTCCCTGTTCAATACGGATCGTATCGACCACCTTTATCAGGGACCACACCAGAAAGGCCGTAAATTCGTACTGCACTACGGGGATCTTTCTGACGCCGGCAATCTGATCCGCATCATGCAGGAAGTGCAGCCGGACGAAGTCTACAACCTGGCAGCCCAGAGCCATGTGCAGGTCTCCTTCGAGTCTCCCGAGTACACCGCCAATGTGGATGCGCTGGGGACCCTGCGTCTTCTGGAAGCCATCCGCATGCTGGGCCTGGAAAAAAAGACCCGCTTCTATCAGGCCTCCACTTCGGAGCTGTTCGGCAAGGTGCAGGAAATCCCGCAGACGGAGAAGACCCCTTTCTATCCCCGTTCGCCCTATGCCTGCGCCAAGCTCTACTCCTACTGGATCACGGTCAATTACCGCGAAGCCTACGGCATGTATGCCTGCAACGGCATCCTCTTCAACCACGAGTCCCCGGTGCGCGGCGAGACCTTCGTGACCCGCAAGATCACGCGGGCTCTGGCGCGCATCCTGCTGGGGCTGTCCTCCTGCCTCTACCTGGGCAACATGAACGCCAAGCGCGACTGGGGCCATGCCCGTGACTACGTGGAGATGCAATGGCTCATGCTGCAGCAGGAACAGCCTGATGATTTCGTCATCGCCACGGGCCGTCAGTTCTCTGTGCGGGATTTCGTCAATGCCGCGGCTGCCGAACTGGGCCTGAGCCTGGAGTGGAAGGGAGAAGGCGTGGATGAGACCGCTACCGTAAAGGCTATCGATGCGGACAAGGCCGCACTGGCAGCCCGGGGCAAGGCACTGACGATCCGTGTCAAGGAAGGGGACACCATCGTACGCGTGGATCCGCGCTATTTCCGTCCTACCGAAGTGGAGACCCTGCTGGGCGATCCGGCCAAAGCTCAGGCCAAACTGGGCTGGGCTCCGCGTACCACCTTTGAGGAGATGGTACAGGAAATGGCCCGCCATGATCTGGAGCTGGCTCTGCGTGATGCTGTGGTGGAGGACGCCGGTTTTACCAGCTTCAAACACGAGGAATAGCGCGCCACGCCGCGTCATATATTTTCAGGGGCGGCATGCGACAGTATGGCCGCCCCGCGCCGTATCGAGGACATCATGTTGCAGAAAGACGGTAAATTCTTTGTGGCCGGGCATCGCGGTCTGGTGGGCAGCGCCATCTGCCGGGTCCTGCGCCGTGCGGGGTATGAAAATCTGTGCGTTCGCAGCCATGCGGAACTTGATCTTACTGAGCAGCAGGCCGTACGCGACTTTTTTGCGGCTGAAAAACCGGACTACGTCATTCTGGCTGCTGCCAAGGTGGGCGGTATCCACGCCAATGCCACCTATCCTGCCCAGTTCATCTATGAGAACCTCCAGATCCAGAACAACGTCATCCACAGTGCCTGGCAGAACGGCGTAAAAAAATTTCTCTTTTTGGGGTCGTCCTGCATCTATCCCAAGCTCTGCCCGCAGCCCATCAAAGAGGAGTACTTGCTTACCGGCGCCCTGGAACCCACTAACGACGCCTATGCCCTGGCCAAGATCTCGGGCATCAAGATGTGCCAGGCCTATCGCAAGCAATACGGCTTTGACGCCATCAGCGCCATGCCCACGAACCTCTACGGCACAGGTGACAATTACCACCCGGAAAACAGCCATGTGATCCCGGCCATGATCCGCCGTTTCCATGAGGCCAAGACTCAAGGGCTTGCCCAGGTGAGTATCTGGGGCACGGGCACCCCCCTGCGGGAATTCCTGCATGCTGATGACATGGCCGATGCCTGTGTCTTCCTTCTGGAAAACTATTCTGATTTTGAGCATGTGAACGTGGGCAGCCAGCAGGAGATGACCATCATGGACATCGCCCGCCTGGTGGCACATGTGGTGGGCTATGAAGGAAAAATTCTTACTGACCCGTCCAAGCCTGACGGCACGCCACGCAAACTCATGGATTCCAGCCGTCTGTTCGGTATGGGCTGGCAGCCACGCATCAGCCTGGAAGAGGGGCTGAAGGCGGCCTATGCGGATTTCTGCACCCACTACCTGTAAAAAGAGAGCACTATGCTGAAAGCCCAGCTCGTAGAAGCCTTTCAACGTATATATCACCTCTTGCCCGCAACGCTGCAGCACAGCTTCTGGATCGTCATGGCCCTGACTGTCGTTGTGGCCTTGGCAGAATTCGCTCTGGCTGGTGCAGTCTCCCTGTTGGGGGTTGTTTTGGCCTCCCCTCAAAGCATTGTGCACCACCCCTTCATGCAGCAGCTGGTGGACTGGTTGCCAGTGTTGCGTCCCGTACAGGATGACCCGCGTCTGCTGCTGGCCCTGCTGCTCTGCCTGCTGTGCGGCACCACCCTGCTCAAGACCGTGATGCTGGCCCTGCTTACCTGGCGCCAGAGCCGCTACAGTCAGCTGGTCAGCATGCATCTGGGTGTACGTCTGTTCCAGGGGTATATGCGTGCCCCCTATCTTTGGCATACCCGCCAGAAAATCAGCGATCTGATGACTACGCTCAGCTGGCGTTCCAACGCCGGTATTTTTCTCTTCCAAAGTTTACAGACCATGTCACAACTGCTGGTAGTGGTAACCTTGCTCATAGCAGTCTGTTGCATGGCACCTTTAGCAGGATTCCTGGTGGTTAGTATCACTGGCGCAGCCGCGTTCGGTATATTTCGTTGCAGCCGCCGCTGGGTCCGTACACTCAGCCAGCAATGCGCTGATGCCCAACAGTCTGCCATGAAGTTCATTCATACAGGCCTTAACGGCATCCGGGATATTATCATCTGCCGGCAGCAAGAAAATTTTATCCACCGCTATATCGCTGCAGAAAAAACTTACATGCAAGGTCAGAGCGTACTTCCAGTTTTCCCCCCCCTACCATCATGGGTACTGGAATTCGTAGGAGTCAGTTTGCTGTTGGTTACCGTTCTATTGCTCCGTTGGCAGGATGCCAGTTTAGCCCGCGTAAGCGCTACTTTGGCCCTGCTGGCAGCCGTAGCCTGGCGCCTGCTGCCCATCATGAACCGTGTGGTACAGGGGCTTCTCCAGATGCAACAAATGCTACCTATGGTAGAGCCTATTCTTCAGAAGGTGCAAGAGGTTGAGGCACTGCCCTTGCCTGCTGCTGAGGAGCGCCCCTGCCCATTACGGAAGGAGATACGCTTCGAGCATGTCGGCTTTCGCTATCCCAATACGAGCGCAGGACACAAGAACGCCTTGCAGGACATCAGTCTGCGTATCCCCAAGGGGAGCATGATCGGCCTTATCGGTCCTTCTGGCGCGGGAAAGAGTACCATCGTCAGTCTGCTCACCGGCCTGTACACACCTAGCAGCGGCAGGATACTGGTGGATGGACAGGAGCTGGACGACAGCCTGCGCTCGGGCTGGATGCGCGGTATCGGCTATGTGCCGCAAAGCCCCTTCCTGCTCAACGGCAGCCTGGCTGAGAATATCGCCTTCAGCCAGTGGGGACAAAAGATTGACCGCCAGCGTGTAGAAGAGTGCTGCCGCATGGCGGCCATGGATTTTCTGGATGACCTGGAAGACGGTATCGACACCATCATCGGTGAACGTGGCGTACGCCTTTCCGGTGGCCAGCTGCAGCGCGTGTCCATTGCTAGGGCTCTTTATGGGCGTCCACAGCTCATGATATTCGATGAAGCTACCTCCGCCCTTGACGGCGCTACCGAACAGGCCATACAGAAAACTATCGAAGGCCTGCGTAAGCATATGACGATAGTCATCATCGCGCATCGACTGACGACTGTGGAAAAGTGCGACTGGCTGTATTGGGTGGAGAAGGGAGATATCCATCTCTCAGGTACTGCAAAAAATATTTTGGGAAAGTACAAATAAATACATCAAGGATAGAGTAATGGATATCAATATATGCTTAGCTAGTGATGCAAACTATGCTAATTTTCTTGCCATGACAATGGCATCGATATGTGCTAATGCCAGCAAGCAAGATATATTGCATTTTTATATCATAGATGGGGGGATTAAAGTAGAAGATAAAGAAAAAATTGAAAAACTACAATCAATAAAAGAGTTTACGATAGAATATAAATCTATAGACGTCTGTGAAGATATAAACCAGTGTCCTGTTCCTAAAAATTCTCATTTTACTAAGGCTGCTTATGCAAGATTTTTTATTGCCGACCTATTCCCAACCGTAAACAAAATAATATATTTAGATGTTGATATAATTGTTTTTGGATCACTTGCTAAACTTATGTCCATTGATATGCAGAATTATATTATAGCTGCATGCCCAGAACATGGAATAGGTTTTTCATCTCTAGGCAGGCTAAATCTTTATGGACATTCATATTTTAATTCAGGAGTATTGCTCATAGATGCAGATGCGTGGCGCAGAAAAGAAATCTGCAGACAGTTAGTTCATCTTGCCACAGTATTAAAAGACAAAATTCTTTATGTAGACCAAGACATTTTTAATGTTTTTTTCAATAAAAACTACAAGAAACTTGACCGTATATATAATTGTCATCCAAATTTATATTCATCCTATAGCCCTATGATATTACATTTTATGGGTAGCGAAAAATTCATCTTTCCTGAGAGCCATTTTCTTTTTACATACCTAGAAAAAGCTGGGTATCCTACATTACAAAGTAGTCCCTACAAAGATGAGTCTTCTTTATTAAAAAAATGCTTAAAGAAAATACTCAAGAATATTATTCTTTATATGATAAATTATAACAAACTCAATAGAATAATGGAACGCATATGCAATTTTATTCTATCTGAAAAACAAAAGAAGCAACAAATACAGCAGGCAGAAGTAAACAAATCCAGAAAAAGATATATTAATGAGGCTATCAAGTATCATTTCCCTGATTTAATTGTTAAACATGGACCATTCGCAGGGATGCAATATGCCACCACTGAAAATTTTTGTAGCACTTTATTTCCCAAACTTCTTGGAAGTTACGAGCGAGAAATTTCGTTTTGCATCGAGAAAATAATTACTAGTCAACCACAATATATCATCGATTTAGGTGCCGCAGAGGGGTACTATTCTGTGGGTATGGCAAAAAAACTTCCTAAAAGCCGTATCATTGCCTTTGAGGCAGATCAGCATGCATCACAGTTGTGTACTAGCATGGCAAAGTGTAATCATGTTGAAGATAGGATATCCCTTCATGGGGCAATTACTAATGATGAGACATTACTTGAATTTCCCAACAAAAATACAGCCATTATTTGCGATATTGAAGGATTTGAAAAAAATATCCTTACCAAAAAAGTGTTCCAATATTTTTCAAATAGCTTTTTTTTAATAGAAATTCATGATTGCTTTTCAAAATATACTTCATTATGCATAGAAGACGCTTGTAAAGAATCTCATTCTATTACAATTATTCCTGCATTGGAAGATGCCAATAAATCAATTATCTATAACTATAAAGAAATATCCTGCTATAGCAAAAGCATAAAAGAGATACTTTTGGCAGAATGTAGAGCTGCCCCTATGGTGTGGTTCTTTTGCCAGCCAAAAAATTCCCATTTGGCCTAGATGGTTGTAATAGTTGTCCAGAACAATATTTATAGGAGATGGTTACATGAATTATACTAAACAAATTAAAATAGCATTTTTGATATTAAAACAAAAAGGAATTAGGGGAATAATAGATAGAATTTACGAAAAGTATATTCGCAGGACAAGAACATATGACTTTTACAAGACACTCAATCTATGCTGATGAACTTTTAGGAAGCAAACTTACCCTACCTCTGGATGTCCGCACTAAAGATTTCAAATGAATATTGCTATCTTCGCTTTCAATCGCCCAGACTTACTCCAGCGTACCCTGACCGCATTGGCCGCTAATGAGTTAGTAGATAAAGCATCTCTAACTATTTTCTGTGATGGCCCCCGCCATGAAAAAGATGAACCGGGCACACGCGCTGTGCGCGAGCTGGCCAAAAAAGCCCGGGGCTTTGCCACTGTGGAAGTAGTGGAACGCCCAAAGAACATGGGCTGTGCGGCCTCAATCATCGATGGCCTGACAGAGATGTTCCGACTGCATGAACGATTGATCGTCATTGAAGACGATATCGTGACCTCGTCGTATACGCTGCGCTTCCTTTCCGAAGGATTGGCCCGCTATGCGGACAATGAAAAAGTCTTCAATATCGCTGCCTGGAGCCCTCCACACATCGCTCGAAACATACCTGCCAATTATCCTTACGATGTCTACGCCATCCCGCGCTTCAACTGTTGGGGCTGGGCTTCTTGGCGCGACCGGTTCCAGGATATCGACTGGGATGTGAGAGATTATCAAGAGTTCAAAAATTCACCTCAATTACGTAGAGCCTTCAACGTTGGTGGCGAGGATCTCAGCCCCATGCTGGACGAACAGATGGAGGGAAAGATTGATGCCTGGGATATTCGTGTTGACTATGCACGTTTTAAAAAAAATATGCTCGGTATCAATCCTGTGCGTTCCTATGCGCTCAACATCGGTATGGGCAGCGGCACTCATACGACGACGGCTACAACTTACTGGGACAGTGATATCTCTTTGGCTGTGGAATATCCAAGATTCATGGATGAAGTGAGTGTAGATTACTATATTCACAAGATATATCTTTCCTGTTACAACCGGAAGAAATGTTCTCTTCCCGTGCGCGTCATCAAAAAAGTATACAAAATTTTAACAGATAACAAATAATATAATGGACCTTGAAAAATACTATTCCTCTGGAAGTATCCCACAAGAAATGCACTCTATGCTGTCTTTGGCAAATAATCCACCAACCCTAGAAGAAATCTGGGCTCTCATGGATTTTGCATGGGCAACGACAAAGGCTAATCCTGCGGATCCCCAAAGTATGGCGGCATTTTATTCCCATCCTGTATGGACATTAAATGGAATTTTTACTGAAATTCATGAAGAATCTGTCTACAATAGGAAAACATTCGCTGACTATATCGCAAGAACAGAACCAGCTAGGATAGCGGATTATGGCGGCGGATTTGGGGCCTTGGCTCGTCTACTTGCCGAGCGCCTGCCTTCTACAACTATTGAAATTGTTGAACCTTATCCCTCAGAATTGGCTTTATCCCTCTGTAAAGGCTTCCCCAAGATCCGTTTTGTAGAAAAACTCTCTGGAACGTATGATGTCATTACAGCTCTTGACGTCCTGGAGCATGTTCCTGCGCCCTTGGAGCTTGTTTATGAACTGTCACGATATGCCCACCAAAACAGCTACCTTTTACTGGCGAACTGTTTTTATCCTGTTATAAAATGTCACCTTCCTTGTACGTTTTATTTGCGGGATACTTTCGATTTCCTCATGAAAAAAATGGGATTTATTCCCTTTGAAAAGATTCTTTATGCTAGGACTTATCGTATTGGGGATACCATAAGAAATCCAAGTAAAATACAAGGATGGATAGCATTGGCAAAGTTTGCCTTTAGCAGCAAAAACTCGTTACGAGAAGTCTATCACTGTATTCGCGAAATCTGTAAAAAATGAAAAGCATCCTCTATATAAATACTACACCTTCCGGTGGAGGGGCGGCTGCGGTCATGCAGCGGCTGGATCATATGATGCGCCTACGAGGTGCCTCAACGCATATCCTGACGCGTCTGCCTGGTTCTGGACGCCTTGATGATGCGTTAACCATATCCTCCTGTGGTGGATTACGTGCCTGGGCGACCTGGCGAGGACAACAAGATTATCATATCCAAAAAAGTCATTGTTTACCGAATCATGCTTTCTTTCAGCAAGCGGATATCCTGCATCTTCATAATTTGCATGGAGACTACTTTAATCTCTGGTCCCTGCCACTTCTTTCCGCTCTTAAGCCTACAGTCTGGACTCTGCATGATATGCAGGCCCTGACAGGGCATTGTGCATACTCTTTAGACTGTAAACGCTGGCTGCCTGAAACTCGCTGTGGGGAGTGCCCCTCTCTCTCCGCATATCCGCGTTTATGGCGTGATACCACCCGGCCACTCTGGCAGGACAAGCGCACCATCTATGCCCACTGTTCCCTGTATCTGGTGACCCCCTCTGTCTGGCTACAACGCCTGACAGAAAAGAGCTTGCTCAGAGATCATCCCTTGGTTTGCATCCCCAATGGGGCGGATACCTCTATTTATTGCCCTCAAGATCAGCAAGAGGCACGTCGCCTGCTTGGCCTTCCCCTGGATGCACTGCTGATAGGTGGTTGTGCAGATGGGGGCTTGGCCAATCCCTGGAAAGGAGGACAATATATCCTAGAGACGGTACTGGAACTGAAAAAGACGTTCCCTACCCTTTATTTTCTGAATATCGGTGTCAAAAACACACCTGCGGAATTGCAGGGCGCGAACTGGGTGCAGCATATCCCCTATGTGCATGAGCCTGCCCAGCTGGCCCGCCTGTATGCGGCGCTAGATTTGCTCCTCTATCCGACCCTGGCGGATAACCACCCTCTGGTCTGTATCGAGAGCCTATGCTGTGGGACCCCCATCGCGGGCTTTGCCACAGGAGGCGTCCCGGAAATCGTCCGGGATGGACTGGACGGCCTGCTGGTGCCCACACATGACGGAACAGCATTGACCAAGGCCGCTACGACGCTACTGCAAGACGCTGACCTGCGAAAAAAAATAGGAAATGAAGCCGCAGCCAGTGCTGCCCAACGCTTCAATCTGGAGCTGTTTGCCCAGCGCTACGAAAAAGTCTATGAAGAGGCTCTGCACATACCGCGCAGTCTGGAAAAAAGCCGTCTACCACTGGACAAAATTCCCGCCATCGTTAAAAGCCCTGCTTTCATGCGGCAGGAATGGGCCAAATATCCTAGTGCCTCCCAACAAGAAGCCAAATTTCTGCGACGCTGTGCTCTCCAAGGCCGCCTTTATATCGCCCTTGCCACTATTGCTGGCTGGCCCTTACAAAGTGTTCGCAGTCTTCGTTCCCTTTATCGCCGTATCAGGATACGATAGCCATGCCTCCTTTCTTCACCATCATTACCTCGACCTATAACGCGGCCACCACGCTGCCGCGCCTGCTGAATTCTCTGGCCTCCCAGACCTGCCGGGACTTCAACTGGATTGTACAGGACGGCGCATCCTCAGACACTACCATGCAGATCGTGGAGCAGTACCGCGACTGCCTGCCGGAGATCCTGGCTGACAGCAGCAAAGATAGTGGCATCTATGATGCTTGGAACAAGGCCATCGACTGCTGGCAGGACAAAATTGGGGAATGGATACTTTTTTTGGGAGCTGATGACACATTGCTTTCTCACGATACATTAGCTACCGTCAAAGAAAAAATTATAACCTTAAAAAAACAGGTCATTTTAGCTGCAGGTAATGCTATCGTCGTAGACGATTTCGGGAATATTATAAATAAAAATATTATTGAAGACAAAAAAAGTAGATTCTTTCAGAAAAATTTTAAAATGCCAATTTGTCACTCCTCACTCTTTACAAGAAAAGACATTATACTAAAATATAAATTTGATGAGTCTTTTAAAATTGTTGGAGATCATGACTTCCTTATTAAAGTATGGAAGCACTGTGACCAGCTTGAAACAGTAAATATCTTTGTTACAAAAATGGGCTTTGGAGGTATATCTAGCGATTTAAGCTATAGAAAATTGCTTATCAGAGAAGAACTCAAGATATGCATCAAAACAAAATCATTCAGAGGTTTCATTTTTGCTTTCGATTCTATGATCTATAAATATAAAATATCTGCCAAAAAATATATTACAAAAACAAAAATTGGTTCGATTTTCTGGAGAGCACTACAAAAACTGCACAGTAGAATCCTGCCTAAATAGGCAAAGGCAAGCAGATGAAATCGAAAGTTACGGTAGCTATACCAGTATACAACGATGAAAAATATTTACGAGAGGCTATTGATTCCATTCTTAATCAGACATATAAAGATTTCATTTTGCTAATCATTAATGATGGAAGTACAGATAATAGCGAAGATATCATAGCAAGCTATACGGATAAACGCATTAAGCTCATCAACCATTCCTGCAATATGGGACGTCCTGCAGCGCGTAACACAGCTTTAGACGCTGCAGATACGGAATATCTTGCCTGGATGGATGCTGACGATATTTCGCTTCCCGATCGGTTGCAGAAGCAGATAGCGTTTCTTGATTCTCATCCTGAAATCAGCATTTGTGGCAGCAAGGTTCGCTATTTTCATGAAATGCGAGGTACCAGTCGGCATCCTGCGACCTCATCGGGAATCCTAGCAACCACGCTTTTTCACCCTGCCATTGCTAATCCTAGCGCTGTCATACGCCTCTCATCCATCAGACAGAAAAATATATCCTATGATGAGCAGTTTAAACGAGCAGAAGACTTTTCTTTTTGGGTAGATTGCTTTCTTGTGCATAGACTCAATGGATTTGTTCTTCCTGACATACTCCTTAAATACAGAGTATTTTCAAGACCATCAAATCCAGCATGGCATCTTAAAGTCATCCAAGATAAAGTCTTGCCATCTATTCATATAAACTATACTGCTTCAGAAGCAGAGATCCATGCAGGGCTCGTCGTAGAAAATCGCACATCCCTCATAAAAAAATATGGCCTGGAGAATATTTTCAACTGGCTTGAACGCCTGAATGGACACTGTCAACAACAAAAACTGACTTTTTCTCCCATTGTCACATCACTAATCCATGCCTATGCTGAGCGTCTGATTGCTGCAGCTCCCAATCCCTTACAGGCCCTATGCCTCTATCGAAAATTCTCCCTTGCGAAAGAACATACCTTTTTGCACATGTATCTTCGTACAGCAGCACGCTGGGGATATGGCCTATTAAAAGGTTAATCTTTTAAGATATCGATATACTGCGTTCGCTTTACTCTCATCATCAATTTCCGTACAGGTAACCAATACAGATTCAAATTCAGCGGATCAATGCAAAAGGCCTTTATATACCACTGAAGCGCTGTCATATACTGGCGCGCGCCAAACGCGGCGATGACCGCCATCTTAAAGGCTAAAAATGACCAAGCGCGCTTGCGAATCCGGGGAGGAATCCCTGGATGTTCAATATGCTTTTTCATGATGTTCCACTCTGTTCCCAGAGCTGCCTGAGCATTACGGACAGCACTTCCTGCACGCTGTCGATAGAATAAAAGCTCTTGCGGAATTTCTTGTGTGGCTGCTGGGTTTTTCTGACAAATCAGTGCCAGTAACCGTAGGGAAAAATCCCTATCCCCTGCCACGCGCAATGAGGGATCAAAAGGTCCGGCAGCACGCACTTTATCGGTTCGTGCTGCCCAAGCCCCCATGCAGAATTCACTATCGAGCAACATATCCCACCAAACATTCCCTGTTTTATGAATATTAGCCCACGGTTGTCTTTTACGTATATTAGTGCCATCATAGAACATAGCAAAATGGCACCACACTAAATCAGCCTTCTTATTCTGAAGAACATTCAACATATATTGCAAGAAGTTTGGGTGCCATATATCGTCACTATCGAGTACGGTAAGATATGGAGTTGAAGCAAGTGATATTCCAGTATTCCTCGCTGCGCACTCCCCTAAATTTTCCTGTTGAACAATTTTAAATCTATTATCACCATCAACTATTTTTGTAATTACCCTATCTGTCCCATCTGTTGATCCATCATTAACTATGATACATTCATAATCAGAATAGGTTTGGCAAAGTACAGATTTTATCGTTTCTGATATATATTTTTTGCAATTATATGCAGGAATAATAATAGAAATAGTAGGCATAATTCACTCCTCGCTATTTTTATCCAACAATATCTGAAGTTTTTCAAAAAAATGACAATTTTTATATCGTAAAAAGCAAGTAGAATAATTACCGTGACATATTTTAGCTAACTTCGAAGCAGGGAATAGTTGCAGTTTAGGCAAAATAATTTTTAGCTCCTCATCTTTTTCAAATGTCTCCAGCCCCAGCTCCCTAGCAACATCTTCCATTGCTCCCACCTTGCGTACAATGACCAGACAGGAAAGAGCTACCATCTCGACTGTTACAAGGGAGAAAGCCTCCTTTACTCGTGACGGAACCAAGCAAACCTGCAAACCGATCTCGTTCACCTTGGTGGGCAGGTCATCCACCCAGCCATGGAAGTGGACATTCTCCGGTGCTTCCCGCTTCAGCCTTTCATAGTAGTCCGCAGACGAAAATGCGGCGTCCCCAAGCACATGGAACTGCAGCTGAGGGAAGTGCTTCGCCAGCGGGATGAGTACATCCTGCCCTTTTTCCGGTGAAACGCGCCCCACAATGCCGATGTGCTGCAAGGGCCTGCCCGTAAAGCGGTCCTGGAAAGGGATGTCACTGAAGCGGGCATCCAGTCCATTGGGGACAACCTGCACACGCGGATCGTCAAAGCGGACATCCGCGGCCAGCAGCTCCCGGCGGATGAACTCCGAAGGCAGGACCAGGGCCCGCGTACTTTTCAGGCGCAAGGCCAACAGAAAAAGCTTCCGCTCCAGCCCGCCATGATTCAGATGGATGTGGTAGGCGGCCTTGCGCCCCAGCATCAGCTGAGCCAGCATGGCCACAGGCGACAGACGATTGCCGTTGACATAGATCAGATCGGCATGGCGCAGCAACGATATATGCCTCAAGAACGTACGGCTGCCGTACCAGGCAAAACGGAAGATGTCCGCGATGCCTTTTTTCCCCTGAGAAAGACGGCACTCTGGAACAACAACGACCTGCGCCCCCAAGACACGTAGTCTGTCCACACAGGGGCCCTCCGGGATCAGCACCGTGGCCCGGAAGCCAGTTTGCAGCGCAGCGCGCACAAGCTCAAGGAGTACTTGTTGCCCACCGCCTAGACTTCCATATTGCTCCAGAAAAACGATATGCTTCACGTTGTCTCTTCCCTATAAAAAATTTTCTGGAAACTCGTCATCACGTCCTGCCTACCACAGAGCCACCTCATTGTGAACTCAGCCTTCTTTTCTTCCCCCACTCCCCCTGCGGGCCCTTCTCCCCTCTGCATTTCCCCGCCGCCGTCACCGTTTTGTAACAAAACCTGCCTACACAGAATATGCCTCATTCTCAGACTATTCCGCAGGAGACGGGACGTGGAAAGCATCTTTCTACTCATACTGGTATTTCTGGCCATCCTGGCCGCAGTGGACCTTTTCGTGGGCGTCAGCAATGACGCCGTCAACTTCCTCAACTCGGCCATAGGCTCGCGCATCGCCAGCTTCAAGGTCATCATGGTGGTGGCCAGCATCGGTGTGCTGCTGGGCTCCACCTTTTCCAGCGGCATGATGGAGATCGCCCGCAGCGGGGTCTTCAATCCCGAGATGTTCACCTTCAACGAGATCATCATCATTTTCTTCGCCGTGATGATCACCGACGTCCTGTTGCTGGACGCCTTCAACTCCATGGGGCTGCCCACCTCCACCACCGTGTCCATCGTCTTCGAGCTGCTGGGCGGTGCCGTGGCCGCGGCCCTCATCAAGATCTCCACCTCGGACATCCTGCTCTCCCAGCTGGGGGACTTCATCAACAGCCAGAAGGCCCTGGCCATCGTGTCCGGCATCCTCATCTCCGTGGTGGTGGCCTTCGTGGCCGGCGTGGTGGTGCAGTACATCACCCGCCTGATCTTCACCTTCCACTATGAGCGCATGTACCGCCGTATCGGCGGCATTTTCGGCGGCCTGTCCCTGACGGCCATCTTCTACTTCCTGATCATGAAAGGCGCCAAGGGCGCGTCCTTCATGAAGCCGGAATACCTGGCCTGGATCAATGCCCACACCCTGCCCATCCTGCTGGTGCTGTTCGCGGGCCTGAGCGTGGTGCTGCACCTGCTCATGGTGCGTCGCGGCGTCAACATCTTCAAGATCGTCATCCTGGCCGGCACCTTTGCCCTGGCCTTCGCCTTTGCCGGCAACGACCTGGTCAACTTCGTGGGCGTGCCCCTGGCCGCCTGGGAAAGCTGGCAGCAGTTCACCGCCAGCGGCATGGCCGCCGATGCCTTCACCATGGAAGGCCTGCGCAAGGCCGTGCAGACGCCCACCTTCTACCTGCTGCTCTCCGGCCTGATCATGGTGCTGACCCTGTGGTTCTCCAAAAAGGCCCACCGTGTGGTGCAGACCTCCATCAACCTGAGCAGCAGCACCCGCGGCGATCAGGAGCAGTTCGGCTCCTCCCTGCCCGGCCGCCTCATCGTGCGCGCGGGCCTGAGCGCCAACAAGACCCTGCACCAGATCCTGCCCAATTCGCTCTTCACCGCTCTTGAGAGCCGCATGCAGCCCGTGGAACAGGTCAAGGGCGCGCCCGTGCTGCCCTTCGACCAGGTGCGTGCCGCCATCAATCTGGTGGTCTCCAGCATCCTCATCGCTTCGGCCACGTCCCTCAAGCTGCCCCTGTCCACCACCTATGTGACCTTCATGGTGGCCATGGGCTCCTCCTTCGCCGACGGCGCCTGGAACCGTGAGAGCGCCGTCTACCGCATCTCCGGCGTGCTGGCCGTCATCAGCGGCTGGTTCCTGACCGCCATGTGCGCCTTCAGCGCCTGCGCCCTGGTCACCTGGGCCCTGTTCGAGGGCGGCAGCGTGGTGGCCGTCCTCTTCATGCTGGTGGCCGTGGTCAGCCTGGTGCGCTCCAACTTCTTCGGCAAGAAGAAGGAAGAGAGCAGCTTCGACATCGTGGCCGACAACACAGACAAGGACAGCATCCGCGCCAATATCGGCGCTTCGGTGGACGAAAGCATCGATACCGCCGTGCGCCTGATGCGCGAAGGCCTCACCGCCTTCCAGGCCGAGGACGAGAAGATCCTGAACCGCTGCAAGAACGAAGCCGTGAACCTTTTCGAAGACATCTCGCGCTCCCGCGGTTCCTACTACCGCATGGCCCTGCGCGGCGGTGGCGACGATCTGGACAACGAAGCGCGGCACATCTACTACCGCATCTTCAACGGCATGAAGGAACTGAGCCATGAGCTGCGCTCGGTGCTGGGCATGTCCGCCAACCACATCGCCAACCGCCACCGCCCCTACAGCGGCGCGCTGGGCGACAATCTGGAGCAGATGCTGGGCATCCTGGAAGACGCTGCCCGCCACTTCCGGGCCTATGCCGCGGGCGAAGGCTCCCGCGCCGAGCTCTCGGCCTATGCCGACCACTGCTCTTCCCGCATCAGCAAGATCCAGATCGAGCTTTTGCAGCGCATCGATACCGAAGGCCTGTCCATGCGCAGCAGTGACCTGTATCTGAACTACCTGCAGTTCGCCCGCGCCTTCATCAACCGTTTCACCATCGTGGCCCTGCTGGAACGCGACCTCAACGACGCCTGCCGCCGCAACGCCGCCCGCAAGGAAGAAGAAACGGCTGCCGCTTCGGCCCAGGCCTAAGACCGGCTACAGACGAAACGAGCATCGACGGAAGGGGCTTCTCCCGCATGAGACGAGAGGCCCCTTCCTCCCGAACCTCGCTCCCATCAGACCCTTCTTCAGACAGTACGGCATGCATGCCCGGCTGCAGACATGACCGTGCGCCCTCCCGAGGACAGTCCCGGAAGCCTGTCCGCCATCGGGAATGACGAAGCCCTCCGCATGGAGGGCTTTTTTGCGGCCTGCGGCCTACCGGACATTCTGGAACGCTCCCCGCGTGGAGAAAAGCCAGCCGCACGGCTCCGAAACATCCTCCCTTCCTGGTAAGGGCCGGGGCAAACCTTGCTGAAAGTCCGGCAGGACATCGGCCTTCCCTGCCGGAGCATCCCCAAGCCGGAGCATCACGGACCGCATGTCAGACAAGATGGCCTTCCGCCCCCTCCGGCCAGCGATCGCCACGAAACGGTCAGGCTACCGGGCAGCTCCCGTGCTTCCTCCCGGCGTCGTCCGCGTCCCGGCACCTCCAACACGCCCTTCACTTCCCGTCAGCCCTAAAAGACCATCATCTGCCCGGATAGCGTCCCGCCCTGCGGCGTGCCATGCCGCCAGCCTTATCAAAGCGTATGCCCGACGGGATCCGCCTCTTCATCGCAGAAAAGCCCCTTCCCGTCTTTCCAGAGCTATTCCAGCGCCCCGGAAGCAAGCACGGGAGAGAAAGAGAGAAAGAAAACACTCCGCCCCTCTTCACTCCCCAGCATCCCCCCTCCTCTCCGGTCGTATGTCATGCCTTATTTCAAACAGCCGCCAGACAGCGACGGGGACTTTCGCCTCGACCTGAAGAAAGTTTTTTCGGGGATGGGGAGAGCACGAGTTTGCAACATCTG
>OGYZ01001313.1_pt1 | contig 20030 bp, 16 predicted proteins | sample 1576681 | NCBI WGS metagenome assembly OGYZ01 (sample SAMEA3541480, study PRJEB24748) | human gut metagenome | biome: human gut; feature: human-associated habitat; material: faeces | place: China | collected 2012 | reverse complement strand
TTCCGATCACGGGGTCGTATTGCCTTGCACCGAAGTCGTACAGTCCGAGGATTGTCCCCCCGATTGAAGCATCCTGCAACTCTTTCCCGCTGAAAAGTTTTTTCTTGCTGAGTATATAAGTAAATGGGATCAAAAACAACCTAGAGGAAGAGCTGATAAATTCAGCTCTTCCTCTAGGTTGTTTTGTGGGTTTTAATAAAAGTTTATATCCTCCAATGTATTTTTAGTTAAATTGATACGAGCCGCCATGCCGTGGTATCCATGATCTATTGTATGATATAGCCATAATTGTTTTGTGAAATCTGTAGTTTCATTAATATCTTCTTTTGCAATGAATCTGATTTCAATGATGGCATCTGTCTCTGTGCTAGTATTCATGTATTGACGGACATAAAAGGGATAATGGTCGGCGATATGTTCGCAAGGGATGCCTGCTGAGCCGTTCAGCTGTTCGCTCAGGTAATTTTCCATCAAGGTTCTGGTGACCTGTTCGATGTACTGAATATCCTGCAGGGTCAACGGATTCGGTTCGTTTTTCCGCTCTAGGATATAACCTTCATACTCTTCGGTTTTGACGTAACGAACATTTACGTCCATTTTTTCGAGTCCGATACATAGAATGTCTCGTATCGAGAGGCCCGGTTTCATGCGATTGAGTGCCGGTGTTTGTGCACTGCCCGTTTCAACCAGGGTAAGTAATAATAAGAATGGAATCAATAGGTTTTTCATAGAGCATTATTTAAGGTAGTACGTAAGGAGGCCTAAGGCGTCTTAAAGGATCTTCCTTGTAGTACATTGGTTGATCATTTTTATCTAATAGATAGGGGGGTACAGGTGTGTGGTCCTCTTTTGTTATTGCGTAGTGTGTTCGTAAAGGTTGATTAAGTTCGCCCCGGATTTGATTTTCGATATATATGGCTTGCCATTCTGCTTTTTCCAGTCCCATATAATGATTTGTGTATCCTCCCATATCGGCATAATAATATAAATTGCCACTTAATCCATCGTATGCGTGAGCCAGTTCATGGGCCAATCCAATGTAAGCAGGAGCGTCAAAGTTTCCATTCTGATTGTATCCTCCGGTGTTCCTGTAAGGATTGTAGTAGATAATACCACCACAACCAATTTGCTCTTCATCTAAAATATTCAGATTGTTAACCATAGCCAAACCTGCTATCAGTTCCCCCGAATTTGCGGAGGCATTCAAATAAGACGTAGGGTGATATGTATTACGCTTAAAGTCGCCAGTGACTATTGTCACCGTATAATCAGAGCCACGTATATAGTCGATCAACATACTGCCGGTTGGAGTTGCTGGACTGGATAAAAGACGTAAATCCCATAACACACTTACAGCCGTTCGAGAAAGATTAGTTGCTTCAGGTCCGCCAAATGTCGAAAAGAAACCAAACCCCCATCCATTGGATTCGAAATAATAAGTTTGTCCATCTATATGTACTTTTAAGGTGTCTCCTGTCGGATCTGTAAATAATATTGGGTTATTTGCGCAGTAGGTATATGGCGATATTTGTGCATATTTACTTGCAAACCTATCTTGTGTCATCCATCTTCCGATCACGGGGTCGTATTGCCTTGCACCGAAGTCGTACAGTCCGAGGATTGTTCCCCCGATTGAAGCATCCTGCAACTCTTTCCCGCTGAACAGGTATTTGTTTTTGTTCAGGTTATTGGTTGAATATGCCAGTCCGAATGGGTAGTAATCGGTTGACTGTACGTTTTGCAGTGAGTTTCCGACCGCCGAGAGAACTGCCCGGGTACTGCCAATCTGATCCTTCTTGAAGTAGTTGTATGTGTAGCTTGTTCCGGCGGAACCCTCAGTGCGAGATACCGTCCCCTCCGGAGTGAGTATATGCAGCAGTTTGTTGTCGTTGCCATACACCATCACGGAACGATAGTAGGTCAAAGAACCGTTTGCATTGGTGGCAAGTTTCTCGCCTGCTGCGCTATAAATATAGGAAACTTGTTGATTACCTGCAATAATTTGTTCCGGGAAATTGAGAATATTGTAATTGATCGTCACTCCCCGACGTCCATCCGAGGTGATGTTGCCGTTTTGATCATAAGCGTAATTGACCGGGCTGCCTCCATTCAGTTTCAGAGACTGGAGTTTGTTGCCGGTGTAGGTCATATCGGAGAGCTCGTGCAGAACCGAACCGTTGGCATCGGTACGCTGTAAAGTCTTGATATTGCCGTGCCGGTCGTAGGTCAGATTCTTTTCGGCATAGGCATTCGATGCGCTCCAAGTGCCGTTGGTTGCGGTTTTGTATGCGGCTGCTGAAAGTTGTCCGACAGGATCGTAGGTGTAGGCGTAGGCTCGGTTGGGAGTCTGTCCCGCTCCCCAGCGCAATGCGGTGATTTGTCCGTCGAGACGAGGTGTGGCACCCGGCAGGTCGCTCTGTTCGTAATCAAGCGTGTAACTGAACGATGGCGAGGTCGATGCAATGACTCGGCCGTTCAGGTCGTATGTGTAGGTCTCGGTCTCCGCTCCATTGTGAATGGATTTGGATGCCACATTCCCTAAGTTGTCATAGGTGTATGAAGCCAGTGTGACCTTCCCATTGGAAGCATCACCGGTGATCTGTTGCTGAATCGACAACAATCGCCCAAAGTTGTCATAATTGAACCACTTGTTATATTCATATGTGGAACCTCCGACACTCTGTTTGACTTTGGTCTGCGTAACGTTGCCCAGAAAATCGTGCGTATTGGAGGTAATCTCTGTTCCAGAGGGGTACAGGTCTGAAATGGCCTGTATTGTCTGGTACTTATGGTCGTAATAGGTAACTGTTGTGAGCCATTGATCAGTCGAGATTCCCAATACCTTATTTTTTACACCTGTGGTCAGTCCTACTACATCAGTCGTATGTGTTTGACCGAGTGCATCTGCTGTCGAAAATGCATGCGGATCATTGGCCGCCAGCCAGTCGTAATCATCGTAGTAGGTGACGGTCAAATAACTGTTTGCATTGGGTACAGATGGATAACTTTGGTTAGTATAACCATGAACTGTCGTGCCTCGCTCTTCATAAAATACAGTTGCAGCATCCAAAGCCGCTTTATGCGATTCATAAGTTCCGCCAGTAATAATACCGGACAATACCGGACGATCGAAAACGTCATATTTGGTGAAACTCCATTCATTATTGATACGTTGTTTACCGCTTTGGCTCATGGCTAAGCGTCCCCGACGGTCATAAATGGCCAATGAATATTCTGCTCCCGGATTTTGACTTTTGATAATATTTCCCCGTTCATCATATTCGGAATAATAACAATAATCTCCGAGCTGCTGAGCAGTTTTCGGTGTCGAACAATCATAAGTGTCCGCCATAGGTGGTAATATGTAGCGTAATCGATTCAGATCATCGTAAACATAATAGGTAATTCTTCGATCTTGATCCGAAACACGCACCTCACTGGCAATTGTTCGCCCCAGAGCATCGGTATATTCTAGATTCTCCTGTTGTTGCGATGAGTTACCGTCCTGCGCGTTGAGCGTACGATACACAGTCAGTTGATCGGCTTCATAAACACCTTGCGATTGTAATGAGCCGTTAGTCAATACCACATAACGTTTGATAGCATCAGCCGTCGTGTTTAAACGATAAGTGTATCGTGTATAATATCCCGAGGTGAGATTATGTGCTTCTCCTGGGGTATTTGCCACTTCAACCAAACCAAGCCCCCTATCATAACGTTTCAGATTCTTGGCGTAATTGGCTGCATTGGATCCAAACTTTTGTGCATAAAATGTATGTTGAGAAGAAACAGGTGTCGCATCACGACCGATTCCTGAAGTCGTGCGAACATAAGGTAAATAAGAGACAGAATCACTACGTCCCATACAATCATATGTAACAAATGAGATCAAATCGCCACCTTGTGGCGAGGCTCCGACATTCACCATTTGAATTGTACGTCCTAATCCATCTAAATGATTGACACTGGTGTTGTAACTGTTGCCGTTTTCGTTACGATAAGTGTACTCAATAACCTTGCTATCTTCCTGTGTGGGAATTGTATATGAAGGTTGTTCATAGGATAGGTTGGTGTATAGCAATGCATCCGTAGATTGAGGATCCGTAAATGCAACAGTTGCTACTCCTGATAGAGCTTGGCCAGTCATATTTGCAGGAAACGTAATTATGAATCCGCCTCCGTTATCCCATGCTTCCCATGATACATTATTGGGAAGTCCTTCAATGGTATGTAAATGGATAACGTACGCTGTATCATATGGTGCTATAGAGGCATGAATGATAAACGACTCGCCAGATGGAGAGATTGATAAGGAATTGGGATCGAGAACGAGACTGTAATCTAATCCGTCTTGTTGTAAACTAAATGAAACGGTGATAGGACTAGTCGAATTTAATGGATTTGCATATTTTAGAGTGATAGTAGCATTCCGTGCTATATTGGATGAGTTACGACTACAGCTTAATTCGATAACTCCATTTGTCTTTGCTGTTATTGTACAGCCATCTGGCAGTCCTGTGGAGCCCAAATATGTTAATTGTACCGGCTCTTGCATGTATACATAAGAAACCTGAAATGTTTGGGATCCTCCTTGCGCATTGAATGAAACAGACGTAGGTGCGATTTTTAATGTGTAATCTGGATTGCCTGCCTGTTGAGCAAAGGATAACGTGCCGTAAATTTGGTTGGATCGATCTCGAGGATCTATGAAATAAACAGTCATAGTCCCATTGATAAGAGACGGATTCGAATTAGCATTAAATGTTATTGTTAATTCTTTACTGCCACTTTGAGTTACTGAATTAATCTGTGCCGATGAGGACGAGTAATTAATGAAGTCCAATCTATCTAATGAATCGGGTGAAGGTGTGTATTCGACAGCGAATGTGTAAGTCCCTCCTTCTTGTTCAATGGTACATGGATTGGGTGATATCGATATGTATTCTTGTGCGTGAAGAAAATAGCCACACAGTAATAATAATAAAGTTATTATATGTTGTTTCATAGTTATTCGTTTTTAGTTTATTGATAATCATATTTTTTTAATAAGTGTCTTTCATTATTCCGAATGGTAGTTAAACGTCCCAATGCATCGTATTCGTAATAAGTTGTATTGTCGTTGACATCAGTTTGTGTTGTTATACCAATTCCTGGTAGATATGTGTAGGTTGTCATTTGGGCGTCTCGAGGATAAATGCGAATTTCATCAATATATGCATTCTCTTCCCCAAGCATAATATTGCCCCATACTGGACGGACCTCTTCTTTTTTTGTCCAGCTTTGCCCTTGATCGTAGCTTATCCAATAAGTTAATTTTAAAGTATCAGTCGGTTGAGGACCAGAATATTGTAGTTCATAAACCCCTTGATATACCTTTCGTCCTGTTTTAGCTAATGGTACTATTTTTACTTGAGAAATTGTGTCATCCTCAAAACTGGTATGAAAAATCTCTCCTCGTAAAATACGGTCTGTAGTTGATGACTCTTCTCGTGTTCGGGCATTGTGTACAGCGGCGATTAACAATTGTTTGTTATAACCATATATGTATGAATATTCATCTCCTTGTAATGTCTGAGTGTAAATTGGATTAGAAGATTGGTCAAATTCATTATAGATATATAATGTGTCATAATGATTGTCGATAATAATACCTTTCCCTGAGTTTGAGGGTACGAATGAAGTTTTATTGAGAGGCTCTGAAAGAGATAATTTAAGGTCTGTGTATTTCCGCAGATCAGCTCCTTCGTAGCCTAGATGATCTTCGTGATATGTAGATAGTTTTCCTTCTATGATCATATCGTTTTTTTCAGATATCGTTTCGATCGGGATATTAATTAAATGATATTCTTTCATGTATCTCAAGGCCTTTTCTTGGTTGCTTGTTAAATCAGATTTGTTGTAATCAAATGGATATTTGTAAGTTGTTTTATACGTGTTGTTCGACGCATCTTTATATATGATTTCTTTAATATTTAGATATGTTGTGTCATAGATATATGAAGTGTGTAAAGGAAGTGTATAAGGCCCTTTTTGAGTTACGGTGCTATCTAAATATATTGGTTTAGAAATCCATCTGTATTTAGTAAAACATTGTGTATTTGTACCAAAAATAGGATATTGACTATTTTCTAGAGTGGCACATATTATTTCTTCTTTAGCTGGAGTATCTATATTATAATAGTTGTTTTGACGCATTTGTAATGTTCCATCTGCGGCATAAAGACACTGTTCTAATAATAAACCTCTTGCCCATGCATATGATGTCTTAGGTAAATAGGTCCTTATTTGGTAGCTTGAAGGTTCGTGCATCATGCCGGAGCTAATCGGAGTATAAATATCAGGTACGCTATCTGGATATTGTGAAAATGATGTGAATTTGTATGTATTATAAGAACCATTGGGTAAGATTTCTTTGACTAAAGGATAGACAATTGGTGATCCATTTATATCCAGTAAGGAATTTGCACTAAGACTATTGATTTTGTAAGTGAATTTGGCGCCCAAATATGGACTTTCTGTGTCTATTGACGTGTAATAAATTACGGAATCATATGCTTCACTTTCAAGATATTCGTATTGGGTAATGAAGGGTGTCGACGATGCAGAGACGTATTCTTTAATTGCTTTAATTCGCACTCCTCCTACAATCTGTCCGGAAGCCAATTGATTTGGTTCATATTCAAATTCTTTTTTTCCTCCTCCTTTATAAGTTATTGATGTTAAAATGTTAGCCATAGTATACGGCCAATGGGGAGATCTGTCTGCTCCTGCAATAGTATGACCTTGCACGATATGAGTAGGGTATTGATGACCATTACTTGTATTTGGGCCGTTATAATATCCCCAATGGTCCATATCTAAAGAATTGCGATAAGGTAAGTTTTGTTGCATATTGTAGTTGAGTAGACATATTAATTCTGTAAGATTTTGTTCTGTGTTTGCTTCTTCAATTTTCCAGAGCTGCAATGCTGAATTTAAAAAAGTACTATACGTGAGTTTAAATGATTTAATATATCGGTTTGATTCAGCAAATAGTTTGATTTCTGTTAAACGACGTGTTTGAACATCCATTGCTTGTCGTTGATCGTCAGATATAAATTCTAATTTGCCCGAAGCCCATCTAATACAGGAAAGATAAAGAGGTAATATAGGTGTTGATACTTCTTCCTGTGGCTCATTGGTATTTTGTTTTAAAATACGAGAAAAAGGAGATGTCGTTACTTCGTAGGTGGCGCTATTATTGGTATGGGATGGATAGGTATATTTAAACTTAGGGTCTGAGATATAATCAAATTCTATCCAATCGCCTTGTGGCGACTCAATTTTCGCAATGCTCCAGCCGTAAGTTAAAGTGCGTTCATCCTCTGTAAATGTATATTCGCTAGGTTCAAATGTGTATTTAATACCATTTTCATCGGTAATGATAAAAGTGTAGATATTATATGCACTGCTAGCATTATCTTCAATTTTTATTTTTCGATATGGAATCGTATATAATTCACCTTCCGGATTATATACCATCATTCCGGAACTTCCTAAAAGATCGAAATAAAATATATCTGATTCACTGTCAATGTTATTGATGTATTTATTAAATAAAGTTTCATTCCAAGTACTATCTCGTATTATTTTTCCGTGCAATACTTTGAAACCATACTCATCGCGTCCTCCTTTTATTATTCGATGGATACTGCCAGGTACGGATAATTTCCATCCTAGTCCCACCCAAGATGCAAAATCGTGTACTTTGATACCAGAGGTGTGATATTGTAGTTGAATGGGAATTTCAAAGTCTCGTGTTTTAATTGTGTATAATGGAATATTAACATCAACAGTGCCGGTATAATGTCCTACCGGTATGTTGATACTTCGTATCATAGCTGCAGCCTCTGGCGAAGGAGGGGTAATCGTCTGTTGTCCGTAACCTGGTACGGCCGCTCCTATTGTACAACAAAGGAACAGACTTACTAATTTGAAAGTAAATGAGTTCATAAGCGGTTGTATTAGTTGGTTAGAAAATATGGATTGTAGTAAACTGCGAAGACAAGAGACATGTAAATACAAATAGACAATGCTATGTATTCTCTGTTAGTAAAGATCTTAACATCGAATTGAAAAAATAGATAAGTGTATAATAACTCCCTCTTTTTTGTGAGTAAGAGGGTTTAAATCAATAGCTTTTTGAATTATTGTTAATTGCTTTAAGAAGAATAATGAAGCTGGTATTAGGGTAAATTCGTGAATTCATTATTTTTTTTACTGAGATTAGTTGTGAGCTTGTTAATGAGACATAGATTATAGGTGTTATTCTATTAGATCTGTGTAATTGTATAAAAAATGATATGAGTTTATGATAGATATGGATGATTGATTTGTTTTTTTGAATTTCTATTCGCCAATGAATATATGTATTCTTGATTATTGTATTGATTATTAGATAGATGGTTGTCTGTTGTGAGGGGAAAATAGTAGAGTGAATAGTAACTTATCATAATATGTCCATTACACTTGCGATCTTCGTATAGAAACAAAAAATAAACAAGTTTTATTGAATCAATTGTTTGATTATGAAGCGAGTGTGTGTTTGTCGAGTGCCGGCTTTTTCTTTGCCGGAATTACTTGTTGTATTGGTGATTATTGGCATATTGGTGTTGGTAGCTTTGCCTAATCTGATGCCCTTGATTTCACGGGCTAAAAGTACCGAAGCTCAGCAACAGCTTGTTTTTTTACACACGTTGGAAAAAAACAATTTTTATACATACTCAAAATATTCTCCTTCTCTTGAAGAATTAGGTTTTGAGCAGCAACCTTTGGTTACGGACGGAGGACATGCGAATTATCGAATCGAAATTGTTGAAGCTTCTGAACACGGATTTAAAGCAACGGCTACTGCTGTGGTAGACTTTGATGGCGATGGAGAATACAATGTCTGGGAAATAGACCAGGATAAAAATCTACGGGAGACAGTCAAGGACTAAAGTCCAAATTGTAATTGATAGAAGTATGTATAGCAGAATCGAGTAAATTACTTTACAAAGTAAAATCAATGTAAGGTATTGTATTTTATTGTGTTATTGTGAGTGTTGAAGGAAAATTTATTGTAAGAATTAATGTTTGATGACGAGATAATGATTGGACAACAGCTCATTGAACTATTCCTTTTGATTCCAACTTCTGTATTGATTTTTTCCGATTTACGATATCGGAGCGTATCCCTGTTTTGGTTGGGATTGTTTGGTTTATCGGGTTTTTTTTCTGCCATATTGTCATTCCCATTAAATGGAATTATATACAATAGTTTGTTGAATATAATTCTATTGTGTTGGATGGTTGGTGGCGTGTGGCTCTATTTGAAACTACGTTACCGAGGTCAGCGAAACGATTTTAATCAGTATTGTGGGTCTGGTGATTTAATATTTATGCTATTGCTAACTCCGCAGGTTACGTTATCCGAATATTTCATATTACTGTTTGGCGGTTGTTTGCTGGGCCTAGCATATTGGTGTATAATGAGGATCACAGCCCGACGAGTAGTGACAATTCCTTTGGTTTCAGCTATTGGTTCAATTTTTACGATTCAATTATTTTATCGTTTTTATACCAATTTCTCATGACTATTCCGGAACGTATACCGACTGAGATTATACAACTTTTCACTTCACATGAAGCGTGGAGTTATCGTCTTGTTCCGTATGCTCGCAAAGGGGATGGGTGTGTAAGTTGTGTAGGTGAAAAATCAAGAAATTATACAAATGTTATACAAGAAATTGAAGTACTATCAGGCTTTAAGATTGCAATTGAGCCGATCGAATCTAATGAATTATCACGTTTATTAAACAGCTACTATCGTCGTGATGATAAACAGACTGCCGCTCCTCATTTGACAGATCGGACACGAATCGGAAGTGGCCAAGGCTTTCTTATGGATTTGATAGGACAAGCCTTTGATGAGTATGCGAGTGATATTCATTTTGAATCATACGAAGATCGTTGTCGGGTTAGGTTACGAATAGATGGAAAACTCATCGAAAAATATGTACTTGATCGTGGTAATTATGTCTCGCTGGTGAATCAGATTAAAATTATGTCGGGTCTCGATATTTCAGAACGTCGTTTACCTCAGGATGGGCGTATTTTATATCACAGAGCAGACCGGAAGTTTGATTTACGTGTTTCGTCTTTACCGACTATTTATGGAGAAAAAGTTGTATTGCGCTTATTAACCCGTCATGCAGAACTGCTGGAATTGACAAATTTGGGGTTTACGGCACGGCAACTGTCCGATTATACGGCGGCTATTTCACGTCCTCATGGTATGGTGTTAATTACGGGGCCGACAGGGTCGGGGAAAAGTACAACGCTCTATGCGACGCTCCGACAGTTAAATCGTGAGTCGAGTAATATTTTAACGATTGAGGATCCAGTTGAATATACATTGGAGGGAGTCAATCAAGTTCAACTTAAGGAGGAGATCGGTTTAACCTTTGGTGCTGCTTTGCGTACGTTTCTTCGGCAAGATCCAGATATTATTATGCTTGGTGAGATTCGAGACGCCGATACCGCTGCCATGGCAATTCGCAGTTCGCTTACCGGCCATTTGGTGTTTTCAACTATTCATACGAATAGTGCGTGGGGAAGTGTCTCGCGTCTTAATGATATGGGCGTTCATCCATATTTGCTTTCAGGTACGTTGATCCTTTGTGTGGCACAAAGACTGGTGCGTTTGTTGTGTCCGGATTGTAAGCAACCTGCAGAATTAACAGAAGCAGAGTGTAATCAGATTTATGGAAAGTCAAAAGCGATAGCTCATACCGTATATTTCCGTTCTGTTGGATGTGAACGATGTTATTTTACGGGTTACAAAGGACGTAAGGCTATTTATGAAGTCATTCCCATAGATGAAGAGCTTGCAGATGCCGTTCGGGAAAATCGCCCAGATGTGAGTGTGCAATTAAAAGAGCGAGGAGTTACTACGTTGCGAGATGCTGCTCTTGAATTGTTCCATGCAGGGCAAACCTCTTTAGAGGAACTGTTACCGTTACTTCGAGAATAATTTAATAGCCATGCTGCTTATGAAAAAAATATACCTTTTAATATGTGTCGGGCTATTATGTTGCATTTGCGGAGATCTTCATGCTCAAAGCAGTGAAACGGAACGTATCGCTCAGGTGCGAGCGCGTTTGGATACTTTAATCTTGCGAGATACTACTTATTTGAGTGAAGTGGATCTATCTGTAGGTCAAGTGTCGCTTTCAGAATTATTACGTTCTGTTGCTCAAGTTGGAGGTGTCAATCTTAGCGTACAGGATGGTGCCAACCTTTTGGTGAGTTGCAATTTTTCTCGCGCAAGAATAGCAGATTTAATATTGTTTTTATGTGAACAATATGGATTGGATATTCGTGTTGTGGGTAATATCGTTTCCATATTTCCTTATCAAGCGCCCATTGCCCCTCCCCCAGTGCCTTCGATTGTATATAATCGTGCGGATTCAACTCTCAGTTATGATTTGATTGCTGTCCCATTACGAGAGGTGGCTCGACGATTAACGGACAGCTCAGGTGTAAATTTGATCGTTCCTCAAACTCTGTATGATCGGCCAATTTCAGGTTATGTTTCGTCGATGCCTTTTTCAGAGGCTTTGAGTGTGTTGGCGGAAATAAACAAATTGGAGGTGGCTCCGGTAAAAGGTAGTGGGGCTTGGATGTTTGCAGAGCCAATTCCTGTGGGAGGTGGGCAACCATCAACGGTTCAAAATTATGTGAGACGTCGTCAATTTGCACCTGCTCAGCTTGCAATAGATAGTATGGGCCGAATTACGGCCATGATTGATCGAGGTAATATCTATGATATTATTTTGGATGTTTGTGAACAGTTGAAGCTGGATTATTTTTTTATTACTCCTGTTAATGCTCAAACCTGTATTTATCTGAAGAATACAGATGTTAAAACCCTTTTCGATCTTCTGTTGACAGGAACAGCCTATACGTATTATGAAGAGGGGGGAGTATATATGTTTGGAGAAGCCAAGCGAGAGGGGATTTTTTCAACGCGCATTATACCAATGCGTTATCGTACTGTGGATAAGCTTATTGACGTGATCCCTGAGAATCTGAAAAAAGGGGTTCAGATTGCAGCATTTGGTGATTTAAACAGCATGATTGCGAGCGGTGATCAGCGACATGTGGCTCGTGTTGAACAATTTTTGCATGAAATTGATAAGACGGTACCTCTGATCACAATCGAAGTGATGATTGTCGATGCGTCAAAAGATGTCATATTGGAAGCAGGGTTAGGTCTTGGTGTAGGTACTTCACCAACTCAAACGAGTGGTACACTATCTCCGGGTATTGATATGACATTAGGTTCAGGAGCTGTTAATAATTTAGTGGACAAAGTAAATGGTTTGGGGATTATTCGACTTGGCAAAGTAACTCCGAATTTTTATGCCTCTTTGAAAGCTATGGAAGAGAATGGAACGATTGAATTACGTTCTACTCCAAAATTGTCGACATTGAATGGACACGAAGCTGTACTTAGCAGTGGTGAAATGCAGTATTATAAGGAGACAAATAATACTTATATGGGTACCCAAAATCCGGTACAGTCTACTTCATATGTTTGGAAAAGTGTCGAGGCGAATATGACCCTTTCGATCACTCCTTACGTCAGTGAAGACGGACATATTACCATGACGATTGATTTGTCACAAAGCGAATTTACGGATCGCACGGAAAAAGAGGCTCCTCCTGGTACCACCACACGTAGTTTTCGTTCTATGGTTCGGGTTCGTAATGAGGAGATGGTTCTTTTAGGGGGTATTGATCGCCAATCGCATGAAAAGAGTTCACAAGGATTGCCTTTTATTGCTCGTATTCCTGTTTTGAAGTGGATTTTCGGTATGCACAAAAATAACAAACAAGAGCGCAGACTTAATGTCTTTATTAAGCCGACAGTAATTGAATAAAGGGTCGAGAAATGGGTTTGTTGAAACAGGTGCTTGGTAATTTGGTTGTGTTGTGTGTTCGTTTTGAAAGCACGGCTCAGTTCTCTGTGTTGCTGTATGTGTTAAAAGTGAATCGGAAAGGATGTCATATTCTTCGGCAGATTACGCAGCCTGATGCCAAAGTTTATAAGGCGGAATGTGCCGGCCATTGGGTTCTGATTGCGGTTTCAGGACATGGAATTATTACAAAGTCGACTACGGAGACATCGATAGTGGAAAAAGTAACATCCAATCCGGATCAATTTGCTTGGAGTGTATCGTCAGATGAGAAAAAAAACAAAACAATATCTTTTGTTCGTCGAGAACAACTCGTTAGTTTGTATAAATATCTATCAGATAATCATATAGTATGGGGGCGTATTCAATTTGCTCCATCAGTCGAAAACGATGCATCAATAGTTTGTAATGTTACAAAGACGTTTTATCAGCAGGAGTTAAAATGGCGGGTGTTATTACAACCTACTGTTCAAAGTAGTTTGGTTGTAAAGGTGTTATGCCGTCGTTTGCGTTTGCCGGTACTTATTGGTCTATTGTTGTTACTTGTGGGTAATACGTTTATTTATGATTCTTTGAAAGAGCGTCGTGCGAATCAACGCAGTGTACTATCGGCCCAAGAAAAGAAACAAGGAGAGACACAACATCGATCACAACAACGTATAGCCGTGATCAATGAATTTTCACATCGATTATCTGTACGTCAGGCTTTATTGATTGATCGTGCTGTTTCTCATCTTCCATTGTCGATTACGTTGACGGAATTAGCAGTACAGCCCTTGTTGAAAAGCTTAGAGGAAGGCAAAAGTCCAATATGTGCCGCTGAACAACTTGTAATTAAAGGTAAAACGGATGATGCAGGATCTGTTTCCACTTTAATACAAGGACTGAAATCTGAACCATTATTACATGCGGCACAACTCAATAAGTTGTCACAGAATCGCGATAATGCATTAATTGAATTTGAGATTACAGTGACATTATGAACAGGTTGGGTAGATATGAGGGATGGGCACGCTTGATATTATTATTGGTGGTCGTTCCATGTGTGGCTTATTGCTTTGCCTTTGCTCGAACACGAACCTTGTGGAAAGAGGTGCGTCAAGCTGAGCAAGAGATTGCACAGGCTATGCGAGGAGCTGATTTATCTTCCGTTCCATCTGTTGGACTTGATTCGGTAGAGTTGATTGCTAATGGAGGGGTACTTGAAAAGATGAAGCTGTGGACTCATGATGAAGAAATTAAAATTGTTCGATATACTCCGTATATAACGCAAGAGGGGGAGGATTTTATCTTGAGAACGGCTGAAGTCATATTGTCGGGTACGTTTATACCCTTATTGCGTGCACTGAATGATATGGAGCAGCATTTAGGTCGATGTCGTTTCCTCTCGTCTGAGTTTCGAATAGTTCGGCGGGGAAAACAAACCTCATTGCAATTGATTATTATTATTCAACAGTTGACCGATAAATCATTGTTATTATGAAAGTACAACACATTTTACCGATAATAGGGTGTCTGTGCGTGCTGTTATGGGGGTGTGACGAAATTTTTGAACAAGATATTGAAAATACCTCGATTCCAGTGGTGGCGCCAAAGCATGGAACACATGTTCCAGCAGGTGAAGTGATGTTCTTATGGCGTCCTATTGAAGGCGCACGAACGTATCGTTTGACGATTGTCTCTCCAGATTTTTTGAATGCATCGTCCGTTTGGGCAGATACGTTGTTAACGGTTGATTCCCTCCATAGTGCGGACAGATTTTCATTGATACTGGATGAAGGAGTCTATCAATGGAGCCTTTCGGCTGCCAATGGAGTGTATCAGAGTAAAGAGAGTGTCTTTACTCTGATAGTTGATCCCATGCAGACGTCAGAGCCAGAATTAGATGATATAGAAGATTTAGGAGAATCTACAGAGCAGTAGTGAAACAGTGTAAGTGTATAGGTGTTATGCGATCACGTTCGGTGACATATACTTTATTGATTGTGGCTTTGGGGGTATGGGGAGTCGTGTTGTGGAAAGTCCTATTCTCTAAACCAGAGTCTATAAATGTTGAGTTGCCGTCTGTGGTAAGGGTGACATCTCCACTGAATGAAAGTGATACGCTTTGGCTTGATTATCCCGATCCTTTTTTGAGAGAAATCATTTCAACAGTGAAGGATCAGCAAACAAATGCTGTAAAGGTAAAACACGCATCTAAGACTGTTAAGCAGGAAGCCCCCAATGTTCAATTGGGATGTGCAGGGCGTATTTGTAAGCGAGGGGTTAACTATTATTTGGTCTCGATTGGTGGACGAGGATATCTGCTGCAGGAGGGGGGCTCGGCTCAAGGTTACCGTCTTCAGCGTTTAATAAACGATTCTTTGATATTGGTCTGTGGCGATCATACCTATTCTGTAAAAGTTCCTTAATTAAGTCGTAAAATCGTTTTGTCTGACATGCAACGTTGTAAGCATATATCAGCCAGTGTACTTGCTACGGTATTGGTGGTATCTGCTTTGATGTTGCTTTTAGTTTTTGGAGTATTGGCATTGTGGGAGGCTGATTTTGTTTTTTTTTCGCGAGCAGGATATGTGTCTCAACAGCGAGCTAATCTTGAATCTGCTTTCCTTTGGTATAAGGTTGACAGTACTTTAATTAATCAGCTTGATGATTGCAATAATATACAACTTTACGATAGCCTATCGGATAGCAGGGTGCATATTTCGATCTATCCATGGGGTTTGTATGAAGCTGTTCGAGTCCATGCGTCAGATCCTCGAATATCATCTGTAAGGTTATTCGGAGCGACCCATCCTGTGCCTCCATTGAGAAATCAATGTTGTAATTTATGGTATAGTACAAAAGGAACAACCTTATCCTTAACAGGATGCACTGTGTTGCATGGTTTTTTACGGTTGCCTCGTCATGGAGTGCAATACGGACAAATTCGTTCCGTGTTTTTTTGTGGTGAACCAGTTGAAACGGGACGTACTGCGTATGTTGGTACTCAAATGCCGGCTTTGCGTTACGATGTCAACAGGCAGATTGATCATCTTTTTAATTTACTTTCAGAATCTGGGGCATGGGAAGCAATGCCAGATTCTTTGGCTGTAGGTTTTTGTGAGTATCAACCTCGGTTGTTAAACGCTGAAGGAGTTTGTGAAAATATCTCTGTTGAAGGTAGCGCTATCTTGTTAGGGAATGAAATAACAATTGAAAGTACGTGTGACTTAAAAGATGTATTGGTAGTAGGTCATACAATTCGTATTGAAGACGGTTTTCAAGGACGAGTTCAGTTATTTGCGGAGGATACAGTAATTGTAGGGCAAGAGGTGAATCTACAGTATCCTTCTGGAGTGTTTGTGCGCCGACAGAATCCTAATCGATATTTGGAAATTGGGGCTAATAGTCGTGTAGAAGGTTATGCCATCGTAGATGGAGAGGGTAATCCCGATGTGAAAAGAAAGAATTATTGTCAGGCTCGTACATCTGTTTTACGGGGATTGTTATGGGTAGATGGAGCCGCTCAAGTACAAGGTATAGTGTCTGGATGTATCGTTGCCAATAGTTTGGTGTACTATTCTACCGAAGGGTATTATGAGGATATGGCTTATGATCTGACTTTACTGGAAAATCCAGCTACGGCTTATCCTTTATGGGCATTCACCCCATATGAGAGGAAAGAGGCAGGATGGTTGTTAAATGCGCAAGATTCGAACATATAGTAAATTTTAAGTACATGCAGTGATATAAGAAGTAAATTGATAAATAATGTGGTGTGTGTTATTTCAGAAAAGAAAAAATATAATACATGGGCGCTTGAGTGATAAGCGGTGGAGGCGAGTACTGTCAGAGTGTTTTTTGTCAAACCGTTTAAAAGCTGTTTCTCTTTTAGAAGCGCTTGTTGCTTCTGTTATTCTGTTGATCGTTTTTACGGTTAGTTTGGCCACAGTGGCTCGATTGACGACCACGTCAGCCAATGATATGATTTATGCTGAAGTCCATTATCGAATTCTCAGTGCGGTGCATGATGTTCAAAAAGGAGAGTGGAAGAACGGGGTTTTTGAGCAAACCTATGATTGGGGTTCTATAAAAGTCCATATTGAACCGTATTTGTTTTGTCCTTTGTTACGGCAACTTACAGTAACGGCCATAATTCCAGGTGTAATCGGTCAGAAAATGCAATATAGGTGTTTAATTGATCTTTGAGTTGTGTTGAGTTTTGAATAATTCTATCATTAAAGATGAAAGTTAAGAATTTATTCAGTAAACAGGTCTCTGCATCGACGTTGGTGGAGGTTTTGATATTCATGATTCTTAGTGGTATTGTGTTTTTATCCATCATGAATGGTTTAGAACTGCAAAATCGATTTCTCAATAATATTGCTCAACGTATTGTAGACCGTACCGACCAATATGCTGGTTATTTTCGAATAGTAGATCTCGTTGGAGATTCGGATAGCATGTGTGTCAACGAAGTTGGGGAGATAGCTCTGTTTCGTCAAGGTTATATATATGCGTGTGTTTTCCATGCGGATTCTGTATTGATTGTAAGGAAAGAGAAAAACATGGACACGTTATTAAGCGGTATTGTTGGTGTCGACGTAACTCCAGTTGCATTATATCCAAACAAAATTGATTCTTTATTTGTTAAAGTAATGAAAAATCGAGATTCGATTGTTCGGTTTGGTTTTGCTCCGAGACATGTGTCTGACTCTTTATTTGCACTTTTGGATAAAGCGGAACAACGGTATCGGTATAAAGAAGAAAAGTCTGTCGAGTCACTCTGATCAGCTTATTCTCGAAGCTATCTGTCTATTGACTTTTTTATGTATTATCAGTTGAATCGAAGCATTGGTTTAATAAAATGCCAATTATGTTGAAGGCTTTTGAGGTATAGCTGTTGATTGGAGAATTGATATTGTTGGTTTCAAATTATAGTGCGATCCTTTGTGCTTACATATAGATATTGAATATTCAGTCAGTCATTTACAGTATATATGAAACGAAAACAATTGTTGAAAGATATTCGTAAAGAATCGATATTTAATGAATTACATTCCTTACTTGGTTCTGGACTAGATTTTAGTCAATCATTTTTATTGTTGATTGAGAGTGAGCGGGATGATTCGATTAAAAAGTTGCTTGCAGAATTGTATGATGCAGTTGTTAGAGGAGAATCGTTATGGTATGCGTTTGAACAGAGTGGCCGTTTTACGTCGTTGGATTGTGGTGTGTTGCGCATTGGGGAAGAGACGGGGCGTCTCGATCAAGCTTTGGCGTTTCTTGCAGAATATTACGGTAAACGTATTGCACAACGTCGCATTGTGTATGGAGCGATTAGTTATCCACTAATTATTCTATTTACGGCAATTATTGTAGTTGTTTTTATGGTTCTTGTGATTGTGCCGATGTTCGAGCAGGTGTATTCACGTATGGGTGGCGAATTGCCTGCAATGACAAAATGGATTATTTCTTTTTCACAAGCTTTCCCTACATATATGATTTTTTGTGTGTTGATAGTAGGAGGAATTGGGTTGTTGTGGAAACTATGGGGTCATCATGATCATGTGCAAAAAAATGTCTGTAGTTTGTTGTTGCGTCTTCCATTGATTGGGGGAGTGTTAAACAAGAACCTTCAAGCTCGTTTTTGTCGTCTTTTACATTTATTGTCCTCCTCTGGAGTGTCGTTGTTGTATGGGATCAATATGCTTTCTGAGATCATTACCTTTTATTCATATAGAATGTCATTTGTTCAGATTGCTTGTGATTTGGAGCAGGGTTTATGTTTATCGGATGCAATAGGGAAATTCAGTGGACTTTATGAGCGTAGATTGATTACTTTGCTGCGAGTGGGAGAGCAAACAGGACGATTACCTGAAATGCTGAAACGTGAAGCCGATACGTTAACTCAAGAATTAGAATATCGGCTCCGATCATTAGGAAATCTTCTTGAACCTATTTTGATTTTGTTGGTTGGTGTTTTGGTAGCTATGATTTTAATAGCGATGTATTTACCGATGTTTAGGTTAGGAGGCATCATGGGGTGATGCCTTTCAGCATTGTTTGCCTGATAATTGGAAATGATTAGATCTGTTCATTGGATTTATTTCTTTAATTGAGATGTAAGAGATTAATTTTTTTCATCGTTTGAAGGTATAGGTTATCTGATTGAGCTGAACTGGCATTGCCGTGATGTGTCTATTTGTGGCATAATGAAAATAATCTTAGTTGATGGTTGTGGTATAGTTTTGGGCTGTTCAATTTGTAATTCATTTGTTTATTTGTCTTTTTCATTTGCATCTTGTTCAATTTGTTCGCATAACCATCGTAAAAATGGTGTTCGTCCATTTTTACGGTTTCGGATTGCTAATAGTCGGTTGTAAATGTGGGGCAACTTGATGCCAAACATATTTTCAAATATGTACACAAGTTCTTTTATATCGCAGTGTCCTCCATTGATACATCTACTGACGTGTAATCCATAAATGATTTCTACCAGATCGATTGATTTACCAGACCATCGCATTTTAACGGCTTTATGGCCCAGTGAAGGTAGTATAGGATTATTTGTGCCAGATGTATAAGTTAACACGAGTTCTTCTTCATTTTTTAGTAGATTAAGTAATAATTCAGCCTCTTTGTGTGGAACTTCATGAAATTTAGTTGCCATTTGCAATCTGATCCGTGTTTGACGTAATGTGCGGAGTCGTTCCACAGTGTTTTTTTCTCTTAAATAGTAATTAGTCGATAATTTGTTGAATGAATTTATCAGCTGTTCTTGATTTTGCATTACAAGCAAATTCAAAATTTTTTGAGAGAAAGTTAGGGATCTTTTCATGGGGAGGCTGTAGGTTTAAGGTCTATAAATACAATATTTTATTGTATTAAAATTATGAAATAAAATATTAAATTGATGTATTTTTTGAAAAAAACTTGATGTAGATTGGGGAAATATGCTTAAAAGTGGTGCACCCTGATCAATGACAATACAGACATTCAATTCTTTTGAATGTCTGTATGAGTTGAATGTTTCGAATCTATCAG
>OGYZ01001301.1_pt1 | contig 20134 bp, 18 predicted proteins | sample 1576681 | NCBI WGS metagenome assembly OGYZ01 (sample SAMEA3541480, study PRJEB24748) | human gut metagenome | biome: human gut; feature: human-associated habitat; material: faeces | place: China | collected 2012 | reverse complement strand
AGCAAAAGAAACAGAAACAGGAATTATTACGCCTTGCCGACAAGTACAAAAGCAGAGCCTATGCAGAGGCGAAAATAAATCAAGGAAAGACAGTGGCATATTTCGATGGCTTCTTTGAAATATACATGCCTTTCCCTGATATTGATGTCTGGAAGCGAATATTCGCTGACACTACCGCTTAATGCCCGAACTCTTCTTGGGATAGTGTTTGCTGTGGGCGAATCTCATGCAGCGTCTGGCAAAGCTGAAAATATCCTCGTCCTTATCCCTCCAAGGCAATTCCGAATTGGAGCCACCTCCACCTCCCGACTGCGTGATGCTTGTTGCCCCATTGATGCCCTCAATGAACATCTTAACGGCTGTGCCAAGCACATCTTTGAAACGCATATCGCACATATCTTCAATGATGGTGTTCTCTGCCATTTTCTTGGCTTCGGGTACATTGGCGCAAATCCTACTGCTCATCGTCAGCAGTTCTTGGAAACTGCCTGCAAGGATAGAGGCTTGGGCGTATGTTTGCAATGTCCGTGAAGTTTGCTCCTGCACGACACGCAAAGTTTCAGCCTCTGACTTCTGCGCCCTTGTCATGGCTCTGAACTCGGCAAGGGCTTCATCGGCTGCACTCAGTTTTTCTCGTTTGTCCGTCAGCTTGAACTCCAAGGTGGACAACTGACTTTTGAGCTGTTCCAGTTCCTTTGACAACTCGGAATGTTCGCCATTCTGTTGTTCCAACTGTTTCTCAACCTCATGGATTTTGTTCTCCACCTCAGACTTCTGGTGAGTGAGGTTTTCTATCATCGTTTTCAGACCCTTAACGGCATTTTCCTTTCTGCGAATGTCAAGTTCCAGTTTGCCGTTTGCAATTTCCAACTCACGGCTTTCGGCTTGGAGTTGTCTATACCATTCGTCACGAGGGATATGCTGGGCATTGGTAGCCGAAACTGATTCACCACGTACCAAGCCCCACTTTTTGTTGACCTCTGCCAAGTAGTCGTGGATAGCATCCAGTTTGTTTGCATCACCACCAAAAGTATCTCGGTATTTGATACGCATCTTCTGTTTCTTCTCATCGTACATAATGGGCGTGACAAGGCAATGGATATGCGGTGAAGACTCGTCAAGATGGACGGAAAAGTCAATGATGTTGTCTTCACCCCATGCATTGGCAACAGCCTTGTAGATGTCCTTTGCCCACAATTCTATCTCCGATTTGCGCTTGACATGGCTGTTGTCTGCGCCTTTCACTCGCTCCACATTCTGATCTCCGAAAGCCATTTCTCGCATTCTGTCGGCATCGCCCGAAAATATCATATTGCAGGCAATGCGATATTTGGGCGTTTCAAGCCCTTTGTTAGGGTCTTCCGCACCAGTGGCTTCCAAACGGTCTTGAAACCGTTCTAAAATGGGCTTAGAAGAGCCGAGAGGCACAATCTTACCGCCCTTGACTATCTCAAAGTTGAGATGCGCACGGCTCTTGTCGTAGTTAAACTTCTTATTGGAGGCTTTGGCTTCCCATTGGGATTCCGTCCAACGCCTCTGATGTTCGTTGTCTTCACCTGCCGAAAACGACTTGACGGCTTGTTGGTGAAACACTTGGTATTCTGGCATAATGTTATTTCTTAGATGGGGTAATGAAATTTATAAAATGAGCTTGCTCTGGTGTCCTCCTGAGGGCTTGCCCGACGGAGCATAATTCGGTTGGTGATAACCATACCGAGGATTATGTTCCCCATCTACATTATGCGTACATATAGGCAAGCCTCTTCTGTTGTGTACCATCACTGCTATAAAACGGTTTTGATGAAGTCTTGGCATTGCGTTCTTACTGGCAAACTGACAGCATGAAGGCAAATGCCAAGACAAAAGATGAAAGAACGAAAGGTTACATTTCACGTTGTTCGTGGAAACGCTCTACATCTTCCGCCAACAACTGCTCTCTCACATCTTCAGGGATTTCTTCCAAGGAATGGATTTGCTCCATTTCCGAAGGAGTGATTTCTGATGAATCGGAAGAAGGCAAAGGCAAAGTTAAAGAAGTCGGATCTGAAACAGACTTGTTCGGGTTCTGTTCCGACTTCGCTTTGCCGTTGTCTCGCTTATAAAGGGCATTGGCTGTATAAACCGTTTCACCCTCATGCTTCCACGCTGCTATGCACCTCATATCCATAATGGTGGTAAGGCAATCAGTTTTTATTGTTACGATACCCAACTGTTCCAACTGTTTCAAGAAGCGGATAACTGTCTTTCGGTTGCAGTTCCATTCCTTTGAAAGTTCAAGGGCAGATACACAAGTTTGTCCTTGCATTAGTGGTTTGGATATGCCACGCTTAGTATAGGTGGTATCGGCAGTTGCCGTGTGGTGAAGCAGTCTGCGGAAACATTGTATTCTGTTGATGCCTCCTTCGTTGCTACTGAGAAAATTCAGTTGTTCGTCCGTCAATGACAAATAGTAAGTGACAGGGCGAGTTTTGTCTATCTCTTTTCTTTCCATGTCCGAATGGTTTATAAATGGTGAATGACTGAAAGGACAACAAATCATCGGTGAAGACCATGCTGTTGCCGTGGCATATCCTCACTGACAATCTCCATGAGTTTTCTATCCAAGCGTTGAAGTTCATCTTTGTTAAGACTGTTTATTGCCTCTATGCTTACTCGTAATGCAACGGCACGTCTTCCATACAAAATGGCTTGTTCGTCATTGTCTATGGCATGGTTTGCACCAGTTACTTCAATGTAATCATTGACGGCATCCCTCATGGATAGTTCACGAAGTCCTGTCTTAGCCCAGAGGACAGACAGTTTGACTGCCTGTTCCTTCTTGGCTTCAAATTCTGTTGTCCTCATGGCTACTTGACACTTAAATTTTTCAAGATACGGTTGGCTTCTTCTGAAACCTGTGCCTTTGACGCAATCGCATTTCTGCGAATCCATGTCAAGAGTTCAGCTTTCTCGAAATACACCATCTTGCCATTCGGCTTGTAATAAGGAATGGTCTGCTCATGTGTCATCTTATAGAGCGAACTTTTTGTCACTCCCATAAATCGGGCAGCTTCTTCCAAAGTCAGCACTTCCTTACCTGCTGACAGAGTATTTTCAAGCACTTCCACTCGCTTGGCGAGTTTTAGGTTCTCCAGCATGAGTGCTTGAACATCTGGAGTAACGCTTTGATTGGTTCGTGATTCCATAATCTGTTGATGTTTTAATTTGACTATTTCATCATGACCATTGTTTGTGATTGCAAGTTGAAAGTGGTGCAAAGGTATGTAAGAAATTTCTCATTCTGTTAGAAATGGTTGGTCAATGACGAAATCTTAAGTTATATTATAATAATGAAGTTGTTTCATACTCTAAATCATACTTGGATGAAATAAAGTGAAGACAAAATCAAACTTAGAAACGATAGTAAGAATACAAGAGAAACGCTGTTTTTGAAACTTGGTTGTCAAACCCTCAAAATAGACATAAAATGCAGAAATGGTGCTTGGGCTGTAATTTTATAGTTGCAAATATGCAATTATCTCTTTTTTATTTGGAAATTTTTGTTGCACGTTTGTTACGTGGAGGTGTTTTGTAAAATATCAGCACTGATAATCAGTGAGTTACATAGCGAAATAATCCGACGAAGTAGAGCATGGCTCCGTAGAAATGAACTGTCAAATAACGGGTTAGCCACTTCGCCCACGCTCCTTCCCACTTGGGCAGCAACGAAAATGCCCATTGTATTGGACCGAATATAGTGAGCATTCCGAGCAATATCTGCTGACAGTATATCGTCGCCCACCAACCGATGCGGAACACGATCAGGGCTATCAGCATCACTATCTTGTCGATGCCCACCACGGCCCCTGCCGTCAGTGAGGTGAACCACAGTTTGCTGGCATCCTTCTCCATGTTGGTCACTTCGTCCACGCCCGTCTGCTCCATCGTCGCCTCTATCAGGTTGGGGTCTGATGTGCCCTTATGCGCCACGTCTGCCTGTGCCTGGAGGTCAGTGTACATCGAGTCCCTGACATATACCAACTGCTGCACCTCCTCAAACTTGTCGGAAATTTGGGTCGCCTCTGCCTCATAGAGGTCGTGGGTGTAACTGCCGATGCAATTGGGAATATAGGATAGAAAATCCAATACGCACCAGCTGCTGCCGCTGTTGGTCATGCCTGTGTCAGCAGGTGGGTACCACCAACAGAGGATGATGCTCACCACCAAGGGCTTGAACAGTTTCATCACGTCCAACGGTTCGTTCTTCACCATCATCTTGTAGGCCATGCTTGCCGCCACGATGATAGAGAACAGTGCCGCCAATGCCATACACATTTGGAGGATCCACCAGTAACCACCAATTATTGCAAATGGGTAAAACCATAGGAAAGGAAATATAACTAAATCGGTAAAATACAACTGATTTATAATTAGTTACGAATAAATGCCGATTTTTGATTAGACCGTTATATTTGCCTAAATTGAGATATTTTCGTGCGCTTTTTGTCCCGTTTTTGTCCCTTTTGGATTTATCTTTGTGATGTATATAAGTAATTGATAAACAATATAGTAACAAATCCAAGAATCGGATAACACAGAAAAGAAAATGGGACGAAAGAAGAAAGAAATCAAAATGAAAGAGCCTGTCCGCATACGCGAAAAGAGGCTCAATGACGGCAATGTAAGCCTGTATCTTGATATGTATTACATGGGCGCAAGGAAGAAAGAGGGTTTGAAACTCTACCTCGTGCCGGAAGTGAACGCCGCCGCTAAGCTGCAGAACAAGAACACGCTCAAACTGGCCGAGCAAATCAAGGCTGAGCGCATCCTCGACATCCAACAGCACGGCCTTGTGAATTGGGAGAACGTGAAAAAGGGACGGATGACGCTTGCCGCTTGGGTGGAGAAGTACACAAAGGATGAGAACGGCCTTACTCCAGCAAGCATGAGGTCGAAGCGGAACGCGCAAGCAAGAGTGGAACAATACCTATTATATATAGGGAAGCCCAATCTTGCTTTGAAAGAGGTGGATAAAGATTTTTGCAAAGGCTTCATCGCCTTTCTGAAAACCTGCACGTTCAACAACGGGAAAAAGACTTTGGGCAGTACCACCTGCCGCATCTTTGTGAACCGTTTGGCCGCCGCCTTGAACATGGCAGTCCGCGAGGGGCTGATTGACAACAACCCGTTCAAGCTGTTGGATGCAAAGGAGAAGCCACAAAAGAAAAGTGCCATGCGCGAGTTCCTGACCATAGAGGAACTGCGGACGCTGATTGCCACTCCGTGCCGCTATGAGATTGTGAAAAAGGCATTTCTGTTTTCTTGTTTCACGGGATTGCGGTACAGTGACATGATGGCCTTGAAGTGGAACGAGATGCACAAGGCGGCTGACGGTAAGACGCTCTACATCGAGCATGAACAGGTAAAGACCAAGAACACGGTGACAATACCGCTTTCCAACGAAGCCTTGAAGTGGATGCCCAGAAAGTCGAAAGACAGCGAAAGGGTGTTCCACCAACTCCGCATCACCTCCACAACGGTTGAAGTGGTGTTGGGTGAATGGATGCAAGAAGCAGGAATACAGAAGCACATCACCTACCATTGCTCCCGGCATACGGCGGCAACCCTGTTGCTGACCCTTGGCGCAGACCTCTACACGGTGAGCAAGATTCTCGGACACCAGAGCATCCGTATGACGGAGGTCTATGCCAAGATAGTGGACAAGAAGAAAATTGAAACGATGAACCTCGTGAACAATATGTTTGTATAACCAGTTAAAGCAAGAAAGATATGAAAGTCGAAATCAAGGAACGGCAACTGACCGCCGGAAACCGCAGCCTGTACTTGGAGTATTACGAAACGGGCTTCCGCAAGAAAGAGAACCTGCACCTTTATCTAATCCCCGACGATGCGCCCCATGCAAAGAAGCTCAACGGGGAAACCTACCGCAAGGCGCAGGAGATACGCGCGCAACGCATTCTGAATCCCCCGACCTTTGAGAAGAAGAAAAAGACGGAGGACAACAAAGCAGCCAAGACGATGACTTGGCTTGGGTGGTGCGACGACTATATCCAAAGTGCGATAGACAGCGGCAACTGCGAGAAGATGATTGCACACAAGGGCGTTGTGCGCAAACGAATAGCCGCCTACCTGCAACGGGTAAAGCGGACGGATGTCCTACTGAAGGATGTGGACAGGGATTTGGTAAGCGGATTGTTCGAGTATATGCGAAGCTACCGCAACCGCAAGCAAATAAAGACGAATGGCGGCAGACTAGCGGCTTATACCCTCGTACTGTTTGAGGAAACGGTAAAGGCTATTTTCAACAAGGCGGTGCGTGACGGTCTGATTACTTACAATCCGGTTCAAGACCTTACCAGAGAAGAACGCTTCCATGCGCCGGACAAGCACCGTGAATACCTGACTGCTGATGAACTGAAACGCTTTCTTGCCGTTGAACCGCAAACCGTAATGGAGCAGACGGTGCAGATGGCTTTCGGCTTCTCGTGCATGACGGGGCTTCGGCTCGGCGATATGCAGCACTTGCGGTGGAGCGACATCAAGGATGTAAACGGAGTGCGGATGGTTTCCATTATCCAACACAAGACCAAGCGTCCCGTCACTGTTCCGCTCAATTCTTTGGCTCTTTCCTTACTTCCTCCAAGACCGGAGAACGGTGAGAACGGCATTATCTTTCCGTTGGTAAAGAAGCCCGACAACGTAGCAAAGTATGTGCGCCGCATTAAGACAAGGGCAGGGATAGAAAAGGATTTCACCTATCACAGCAGCCGTCATTCGGCGGCAACACTAGCGATAACGGCAGGTGCGGAACTCTACTCGGTCAGCAAGATATTGGGTCATGGCAGCATTGCGTCCACGCAGGTTTATGCAAAGGTGAACATGGAGAAGAAAGTGGAGGCAATGAGCCTGACGGATGGGGTGTTTTAATGAATAGTTAGGTAGGGTTTGTTGAAATAACATCTCTATATTCAAAGATAACAAGGGGGGCGCCAAATCATCGCCCCCTAAATCTATATTTTGAGGATAGAACTGCATACAAAATAATTTCTTGCAAAAACACAACCCGATGGTTATTTGATGTGGGATATTTATTGTACCTTTGCAATCGAGACAGGAAAAGGATGTATTTCAATGAACACAACGACAGACAAAACGCTTTCCGTGTCTTCGATGCAGAAAGCGCAAGAGATGAAAAGAGAACAGGATATAAAGGATTGGGCACAGTACTCTCAATGGATTGCCGCCGCCATGTCTAAACGGATGTCGGAGCTTGGCTTGACACAGAAAATGCTTGCCGAAAAGATGAATTGCACACAGCAATACATATCCAAGGTGTTGAAAGGGAAAAAGAATATGTCGTTGGAAACCATATGTAAGATTGAAAACGCGTTGGGCATTGAGATTATCAAAGACCTGAATGAGAAATGAGTAACGAATAAAACAGGAATATGTCAATACAAAGTGAAGCGGCATTGGAAGCCGGACTTATCGCCACGCTTCGGCAAATGGATTATGAGTATGTCCAAATAACCGAGGAGGATAATCTTCAAGCCAATTTCAAACGGCAGTTGGAGATACACAACCGTAAACGGTTGGCAGAGCACGGTCGTACAGAATTTACGGATGAGGAGTTTGAAAAGATACTCATCTACCTTGAAGGAGGTACGCGCTTTGAAAAGGCGAAAAAGCTCCGTGACCTCTATCCACTTGACACTGCAGACGGCAAACGTATCTGGGTGGAATTTCTCAACCGCCAACAGTGGTGTCAGAACGAATTTCAAGTTTCCAACCAGATTACGGTGGAGGGCAGAAAGAAATGCCGCTATGACGTGACCATTCTTATAAACGGTTTGCCATTGGTACAAATTGAGTTGAAACGCCGTGGAGTGGAACTCAAGCAGGCATACAATCAGATACAGCGTTACCATAAGACTTCTTTTCATGGTTTGTTCGATTACATCCAACTATTCGTTATTTCCAATGGAGTAAACACACGCTATTTCGCCAACAATCCGAACAGCGGTTACAAGTTCACGTTCAACTGGACGGATGCAGCCAATGTACCGTTTAACGAATTGGATAAGTTTGCAGTTTTCTTCTTTGAAAAATGTACGCTCGGCAAAATCATCGGCAAATACATCGTGTTGCATGAGGGCGACAAGTGCCTGATGGTGCTTCGCCCGTATCAGTTCTATGCCGTAGAAAAGATATTGGATAAGGTGACGAACTCCAATGACAACGGCTATATATGGCATACCACTGGAGCCGGAAAGACCTTGACCTCGTTTAAGGCAGCACAACTTGTTTCCGAACTGGACGATGTGGATAAAGTGATGTTTGTGGTTGACCGCCACGACCTTGATACGCAAACCCAATCTGAATATGAAGCCTTTGAGCCGGGTGCGGTGGATGGTACGGACAACACAGACGAACTTGTAAAACGGCTGCACAGTAATTCCAAGATAATCATTACCACTATTCAGAAACTCAATGCCGCCGTCAGCAAAACATGGTACAGCAGCAAGATAGAAACCATACGCCACTCCCGTATCGTGATGATATTTGACGAGTGTCACAGAAGCCACTTCGGGGAAAGCCACAAGCGGATAATGAAGTTCTTTGACAACGCACAAGTATTTGGTTTCACGGGAACACCTATCTTTACGGAGAATGCCGTGGACGGGCATACGACTAAAGAGATATTTGGTAATTGCTTGCATCAGTATCTTATCAAGGATGCCATTGCCGATGAAAACGTGTTGGGTTTTCTCGTGGAGTATTATCACGGAAGCGAGGAAGTGGAAAAGGGCAATGCCAACCGCATGGAAGAAATCGCCAAATTCATCCTTAATAATTTCAATAAGTCAACCTTTGACGGTGAGTTTGACGCATTGTTTGCTGTGCAGTCCGTGCCAATGCTTATCCGCTATTACAAGATATTCAAGTCCTTGAATCCGAAAATCCGTATCGGAGCTGTATTCACCTACGCTGCCAACAGTAGCCAAGACGATGAGCAGACAGGAATGAATACGGGGCGATATGTCAGTGACAGCACAGGTGAAGCGGACGAATTGCAAACCATTATGAACGACTACAATGAAATGTTCGGCACTGCATTCACTACCGAAAACTTCCGTGCTTACTACGATGACATCAACCTGCGCATGAAAAAGAAGAAAGCGGACATGAAACCGCTTGACCTCTGCCTTGTAGTGGGTATGTTCCTCACCGGATTTGACAGCAAGAAACTCAATACACTCTATGTGGATAAGAACTTGGAGTATCATGGATTGCTGCAAGCGTTCAGCCGCACGAATCGTGTGCTGAACGAGAAAAAACGTTTCGGCAAGATTGTATGTTTCCGTGATTTGAAAAGCAATGTAGATACGGCTATCAGGTTGTTTAGCAATTCCAACAATCCAGAGGAAATAGTAAGACCTCCGTTTGAGGATGTGAAAAAGGAATATCAGCAGTTGGCAACGGACTTCTTGCAGAAATATCCAGAGCCAAGCAGCATTGACCTGCTACAGAGCGAAAAGGACAAGAAAGACTTTGTATTGGCATTCCGTGACATCATCCGAAAACACGCAGAAATTCAGATATACGAGGATTACAACGATGATGCGGATGACCTTGGCATGACCGAACAGCAGTTCATGGACTTCCGAAGCAAGTACCTTGACATTCACGATACGTTTATCTTAGTTGACCCTGTTTCACCTGTAAAGCCGGGTGATGAAACACCGGGCGATGAGCGATTAGAAGATGTGGATTTCTGCCTTGAACTTCTGCACAGCGACATTATCAATGTGGCTTACATCCTTGAATTGATTGCCAACCTTGACCCGTACAGTAATGACTATGCGGAACGGCGAAAGAATATCATTGATACCATGATTAAAGATGCCGAAATGCGTAATAAGGCAAAACTCATAGACGGCTTCATCCAAAAGAATGTGGATGAGGATAAGGAGAACTTTATGGCGCAACGGAAGAAAGCGGACGGCACAAGCGAACTGGAAGAACGCTTGAACCGATACATTTCCGCTGAACGAGAAAAAGCCGTGAACTCATTGGCGCAGGATGAAGGTCTTGCCACAGATGTGCTTGACCATTACCTGAAAGAATACGATTATCTGCAAAAAGAGCAGCCAGAGATTATACAGAAAGCTCTCAAGGAAAAGCATCTTGGACTGATTAAGACCCGTAAAGCTCTGACACGGATAATGGATAGGTTGCGTAATATAATAAGGACTTTTAATTGGGATTAAGAATATGTTGGATAGTAAGACAAATAAGGTTTTCTTTTCTGCACAACTGACTCAAACATACAGAAAATGCAAGAAGCCAATCATAGATGCATTAAAAAAGAATGGTATTGAGATAGGTTCGGACATAAGACAAACAAAAGATATTTGGGCAAGAGATTATATGCCTATTCAGGTTGGTGACAATAAATTTATGCGCTTCAGATATAATCCGGACTATCTCGTGAAAGTTCAAGGTATGAGTGAATTTATTACAGACAAACCAGAATGTAATTTCCTTAGAGATAAAGATGTCATAGATTGTGATGTCATTTTAGATGGAGGTAACGTGGTTGTTTGTGGCAATAAGATAATTTTGACAGAAAAGGTTTTCAAGGAAAATGGAGATTTAACCAAGTATGAAATCACCAAACGAATAGAGTCCGCTTCTGAAAAGCAGGTTGTATGGATACCATGCGACCCGAATGAAATTAAAGAATGTGAGAAAAGGAATGAACTTCCTTTATGCCATGCAGATGGTATATTGCACGCAATAGATAATGAAACTATATTGCTTTCTAATTACATTGATTACGATTTGGAATATAGGTCAAAGCTATTAGAACGTTTGTCTCCGTATTTCAAAATTAAGGAATTTCATTTTGGTGAAATAAGTACAGAAAAATCATGGATATACATTAACTATCTACAAATCGGAAATGTTGTACTTATGCCAACTGTAAATGAGGAAGCCGATGACATTGCTGTTAAGCAGTTGAAAGAGTTTCTTCAGGTTGATTCTGTAATCAAGATTGATTCACGAGAACTTACATTTGATGCGAAAGATGAAAATGTCGGTGGCTCGTTGCATTGTATATCTTGGAATGTCTTTGATTCATCTATACAAAAAACAATCAATGGATAAGACATTTTTAATTAGGTGGTATGGCTCTTTCAACGGCGATAAAGCTATGGATGAATTAAGAGATTGGGAAAATTGCCATCAAGACTTCACGTGTAATTTGTATCTTATTAAGGGATATAAGAAATATGCGAAAACTACAAACCATTTCTATATTGGCAAAACGATACAAGGGGTTTCCAAACGGTTTTCAAACGAAGGGCATCATATAAATGAATTGCCTCGAATTTCGGAAATATGGGTAGGACGTTTTGCAAATTTAGAACCTGATGACAATGATATTTTATTAGCGGAAAGAATGTTAATCTGCTATGTCAGCAATGAAGTTGGCAATCAGAATATGCTAAATAAAATATGTGTAAATTATGCTCCAGCGCAGAATGTTTATATTATGTCCGAGTGGTATAACTATAAAACATTGAAACAGCGTGAACGCATAAATAAAGATTCAATAGCTAAGGTTATTCCAGATGTCCTTGTCTATCGTGTCACTGAAAATAGGCAGTCTTTGTTATACATATCAGAGAAACTAAAAAAATATTGGTACTAAATATGAGCGAAGAATTACAACAGAAACTCCGCGACCAGCTTTGGGAAGTCGCCAACAAGCTGCGTGGTAATATGTCAGCCAGTGATTTCATGTATTTCACATTAGGCTTCATCTTCTATAAATACCTATCTGAAAAGATAGAGGCATACGCAAACAACGCCTTGGTGGATGACGGCGTATCGTTCAAAGACTTATGGAATATGGAGGATGAAGATGCCGTTGAACTACAAGAGGAACTGAAAAAGCAATGTTTGGAAGGTGTCGGCTACTTCATAGAACCGACTTACCTCTTTTCATCCGTAATTGACCGAATCAAGAAGAAAGAGAATATATTGCCAATCCTTGAACGGTCGTTGAAGCGCATTGAGGATAGCACGTTGGGACATGACAGCGAGGAAGATTTTGGCGGTCTGTTCTCTGATATAGACCTTGCTTCTCCTAAACTTGGCAAGACGGCAGAGGATAAGAATACGCTTGTCAGCAATGTGCTGTTGGCTTTGGATGACATTAAGTTTGGTGTGGAAGCATCGGAAGAAATAGATATTCTTGGCGATGCCTATGAGTATATGATTGGACAGTTTGCCGCAGGAGCCGGGAAGAAAGCCGGGGAATTCTACACGCCGCAAGAAGTTAGTCAGATATTGGCAGAGATAGTGTCTATCGGTCATGCACGGCTTCGCAATGTGTATGACCCGACTTGCGGTAGTGGCTCGCTGCTTCTCCGTGCGGCAAAGGTGGGTCATGCGGTGGATATTTACGGACAGGAAAAGAATCCGACCACTTACAACCTTGCCCGAATGAATATGCTATTGCATGGTATCAAGTTCAGCAATTTCAAGATAGAAAACGGCGACACATTAGAATGGGATGCCTTTGGAGATACACAGTTCGATGCTGTGGTGGCTAATCCTCCGTTCTCCGCAGAATGGAGTGCTGCCGACAAGTTCAACAACGATGACCGTTTCAGCAAGGCCGGACGGCTCGCACCGAAGAAAACCGCCGATTATGCTTTCATCCTCCACATGATATACCACTTGAATGAGGGTGGCACAATGGCTTGCGTTGCACCTCATGGCGTACTGTTCCGTGGCAATGCCGAGGGCGTAATCCGTCGCTTCCTTATCGAAAAGAAAAATTATATTGATGCCATCATCGGTTTGCCTGCCAACATCTTTTATGGTACGAGCATACCGACTTGCATCCTTGTGATGAAGAAATGCCGTAAGGAGGATGACAACATTCTGTTTATTGATGCAAGCAAGGAGTTTGAAAAAGTCAAGACCCAAAACAAGCTCCGTCCGCAACACATTCAAAAGATAATCGAAACCTACCGTGACCGCAAGGAAATAGAAAAGTACAGTCACCTTGCCACGCTGCAAGAGGTAGCCGACAATGACTATAACCTGAATATCCCTCGCTATGTGGACACTTTCGAGGAAGAAGAACCGATTGACATCAAAGCGGTAATGTCTGAAATCAAGGAACTGGAAGCCAAACGTGCCGAGTTGGATAAGGAGATTGATGTGTATTTGAAAGAGTTGGGAATTATATAATTTTGATTGTAACATTTGAAGTCGCAATTTGTGACATCAAGATGTATAGGCATGACTAAAGAAATGGAAAAGATAGAGGGCAAGGTGAATGAACCGACCGCGAATTGCGACCAGTTGCCAAAAGCTATTGACATACAACCAATGATTCGTGTAATCAGAGGTCAGCAAGTTATTATTGACAGGGATTTAGCTCTGCTCTATGGCGTAGAAACAAAGCGTCTTAATGAGCAGGTGAAACGCAATATAGAGCGGTTTCCTGATGACTTCATGTTTCAACTAAATAAGGAGGAAGTAGAAATCTTGAAGTCGCAAAATGCGACCTCAAGTTGGGGCGGCGACAGAAGATTGCCTTATGCTTTCACTGAACAAGGTATCGCCATGCTTAGTTCTGTCTTGAAATCACAAACAGCGGTGGAAGTGAACATCCGCATCATGCGAGCCTTTGTGTCCATGCGCCGCTTCATCGCTACCAATGCTCAACTGTTCCAACGGCTCGAAACGATAGAATATCATCAGCTTGAAATGAAGCAGCATCAAGAGGTGACGGACAAACGCATTGATGAAGTGTTCAGACGGTTGGACGCGAATATTCCACCCATGCAAGGTATTTTCTATGACGGGCAAGTGTTTGATGCTTACCGTTTCGTGTCCGATTTGATGCGAAAAGCAAAGCGTTCAATTATATTGATTGATAACTATGTGGATGACACGGTACTTACATTGCTTGATAAAAGGGGAAACGGGGTTACAGCAAATATCTACACGCAGCGAATTAGTAACCAGTTCCAGTTGGATGTTGACCGCCATAACGCTCAATATCCACCTATTGAAGTAATGCAATTCAACAAGGCACACGACCGTTTCTTGCTTATTGACGATGAAGTGTACCACATAGGAGCATCCATCAAAGATTTAGGTAAAAAATGGTTTGGCTTCACATTGATGCGTGACATCACGGCAACCGAACTTATCAACAAAATTAAAGAGTAATGACTATGGCAGATAATAAAGATAAGAAAGTCCTTAATGTTCCGGCTTTGAGATTTCCAGAGTTTACGGAGGAGTGGAGAGAATATGCTATTGGTAATGTCTTATCTATTGGAAATGGTCGTGATTATAAACACCTGCATAATGGAGATATTCCTGTGTTTGGAACAGGTGGATATATGACCTCTGTTGATGATTTTCTTTATGATGGAGAATCTGTATTTATTGGTCGTAAAGGAACTATCAATAAACCTTTATATTACAATGGAAAGTTTTGGACTGTTGATACTTTATTTTATACTCACAGTTTTGTCAATGTACTTCCTAAATTTGCATATTGCTTATTTCAAACAATAAATTGGTTAAAATATAATGAGGCATCAGGTGTTCCTAGTTTATCAAAAGCAACCATTGAGAAAATCAAAGTCCGTGTTCCTTCAATGGATGAGCAAGGCAAATTATCAAATCAATTATTCTTGCTCGATAAACGTATAGAAGTACAAAACAAAATCATTGAGAAATACGAATCCTTAATTCAAGCAATTATTTATAAGACAAAGACAAATGGGATAACCAAAGGTTCATGGCAAAAAATGGAATTAAGTAAAGTTTTGCATGAGCGCAATGAGAAGAATATTGATGGCAGAACTATTTGTTCCGTATCTGTAAGCCAAGGCGTAGTGAACCAAGTAGAATATCTTGGACGTTCTTTCGCCGCCCAACAGACAAATCACTATAATGTCGTAAAATACGGCGATATTGTTTATACTAAAAGTCCAACAGGAGATTTTCCTTATGGCATAATAAAGCGTAGTGATATTGAAGAAGATGTTGCTGTTTCACCTTTGTATGGAGTTTACACCCCTTCAAATGATAACATCGGTGTAATTTTGCATTTCTATTTTATGAAGCCAAGTAATGCGTTTAATTATTTACATCCTCTCATTCAAAAAGGAGCGAAGAATACTATAAACATAACAAATCTGCGATTCTTAGAAAACTTTGTGCCACTTCCCATTTCTGAAAACGAAGCCTATACCATAGCCACGACCTTAAAGACTATTCAAAAAAAGATTGATATAGAAAAGAGGTTGTTACAGGCATATATGATAGAAAAAGAGTATTTATTACGCCAAATGTTCATATAAACAACTGGCGTAATAAATATTGTTTTTGGCAACATAACAACTTTATCATCTGCTTCTCAATATTAAGTTTGTCTGAATAGGTTTTGAGTATTGAGTATATCTTACGCTGTTGTTCTATTGCTGGAAATGGAAACACTTTCTTCAGGAAATCACCTTTTTGTAAATTGAAGCGCGTACTACCTTGGGCTAAAGGGAAGACGGCTTTTCTAAATGATTCTGAAGAAACATAGTAAGCTAAAAATGGAGGAAAAATCTTACTCTCGTCTGTTATATGGATGCCAAAGCAAAAGCTATTCAAGTATAAGGGATAAGTTTCTCCTAAATACACCGCACCCATTCCTACTTCTTCCGGCGTTTCAGATGATAAAGTAAAAAGAATATCACCATATTGAACAAGTGATTGTTGCTCTGTTTTATTTATTTTGACTAAGCCTATATCGGTTATATCAATAATTTGATTCTGATAGACGTTCATATATGTAATGTATGGACTACCTTCACCAAAATCTTCTGCGCTTTTTCCAGATAATCCTGAATAAGATTCCCCAAAATCATTAAAAGACAACATGACCTGTTGCGTTTTCTTTCCAATCAAGGTATCACACATTGCTTGAATTAGGGATTCTAAAACTCATATTAAGGGGATAAGACATAATGTTTTTCAACAACTCAGAAAGGATGTAGGTTTCAACTCCACTATTGGCGATATACTTTCATTTGAGCAGCCGCAACGATACATCGTTTCAAGTACTGAATATAGTGATGATAGTTCATGCACACCTGTATTAACTGCAAACAAGGCTTTTATACTTGGATATACAACAGAAACAGATGGAATTTATAGTAAAGGTGATTGTATAATAATTGATGATTTTACTTTGGATTGTAAATATGTATCCTTCCCATTCAAAATAAAATCATCTGCAATTAAGATACTTACAGCAGAAAACAAATATATTCTTAGATTCATTTATGAATATTTGAAATCACTTGACATTTCTACAGAAGAACATAAACGCCATTACATAACAGAGATTCAACCAAGTAGTTGTATATTGCCTGATGATAAAACTCTTACAACTATTGCTTTAATGTTTGAAAGTATAACAAATAAATTGGAAAATGAGCAATCCTTGGCACTCATGCTTAATAAACAAAAGCAATACCTTTTATCCAAAATGTTTATATAAGCATTTGCGATAACAAGTAAGACTTCTGCAATTGATTACAAAACAAGATTTGCTTTTCGACTGATATTTTATTTTCAATAACAGAAAGGCTTTTAGCAATAATAGATTGTTCCTCTATGGTTGGACAAAATATTTTTGCTTTACCATAATCTTTGAAATAGATATGCGGTATAGCCATTCCTGTTTTATAAGGTTCAAAACAGAACCCCTGCAAGGCGAAATATAGGTACTTTAAGCAATAGCCCTCTCTTGCTATCAAGCGGTTAAGAGTTCCAATATAACTATATTCTCCGTCTGCAAATTTAACTGTACCAACACCCGAACCGTCCTTGGTTATTAAAATAGCCTCACCGTTTACATCCGCTGTTTCAGTGTAACCACTTATACCTGTTGCGCCATAGACGGGATAGGCTCCATTCTCTGCAACTTGACTTTCCTGTAATGTAGATGAATCACATTCAAGACAGTTCTTTATAAATGTATTAGGCTTCTGCGAAGAAATAACAGTTTCGATAATCCCCTTAATTAAGGTTTCCAGTTTCTCAATGATTTTGTTTTGGGTTGCAATACGCTCATCAATGAGAGATAATAAGGTTGATATTTTATTTTCTTCAATTAAGGTTGTTGTAAAGATTGGGAAAGAAGCATATTCTTGTGAATTGATACCCGGCTGTCCTGAACGTGCAGACATTATAGAAACCCATCTCCAATATCTATGAGTATGTAATTGAGAAAACACAAAGTATGGATTATGCTCTGCGACATTAGCTCTAATTAGAAAACCTGCGAAGTAAAGTTTACCATCAGATTTCCGATACAAATAGGACTTGCCTGTACTTGCTCCAGTCCGAGCTAACAAGATGTCTCTTTCATTAACCATATAGTTTTCAGATAATGTTCCGTCAGGAGAAACAACATCCTCATTATTATAAGTTGAAGATGTTTCATCTATATCTGTAATACGAATATATTTATTTTGACCATCATAGGGTTTTGCTGCCGCATTCATGCCATAGTCAAAACCTGTAGCAATTTCACCAAACTTACATTTTTCCCATTCCTCCGTAAACTCTGGGAATCGTAAAGCCGGAACATCACATACTATATTTCTCTAATTATAAGAACTAATTATTTAGAAATCATGATTCATAAGACAGTTAGAGAAATTGCAGGAGCTTGGAAAGAGTACAAGCGTCCTTACGTGAAGCAGTCCACAATGGCTGCCTATGTGTTAATTCTGGAGAACCACGTTCTCCCGTATTTCGGAGATAATGATTCGCTCCATGAACAGGCTGTGCAGACCTTTGTCTTGCAGAAATTAGAGAGCGGATTGAGTGCCAAAACCGTCAAGGACATACTGATAGTGCTTAAAATGGTAATGAAGTTCGGCGTTAAAAATGAATGGATGAGCTACTATGAATGGGACATCAAATATCCTACAAGTTCATCGAGTAATGAGTTGGAAGTGCTTTCAGTCAGTAATCACAGAAAGATTTTAGACTATATCCAAACGCACTTTTCTTTTACTGGACTTGGTATCTATATCAGCCTTACTACAGGCTTACGCATTGGCGAGGTATGTGCCTTAAAATGGAGCGACATCAACGTGACGGATGGAACTATAACAGTAAGCCGAACAATCGAGCGCATCTACATCATTGAGGGTGGCAGAAAACATACGGAGGTCGTCATCAATACACCTAAAACCAAGAACTCCTGCCGTGAAATACCTATGAGCAAAGAGTTGCTTGCCATGATTAAGCCCTTGAAAAAGGTTGTCAATGATGATTTCTATGTGCTGACCAATGACGAACATCCTACTGAACCACGCACATACCGCAATTATTACAATGGGCTGATGGCAAGACTCAACATTCCCAAATTGAAATATCACGGGCTGCGTCATAGTTTTGCTACTCGCTGTATTGAGGCCGGGTGTGATTACAAAACAGTAAGTGTGCTGTTAGGTCACTCCAACATTTCAACCACTCTTGACCTTTACGTTCATCCTAATATGGAACAAAAGAAGCGCTGCATCAGCAGAATGTTCAAATCTTTGGGAAAGTAAGAGCGTATTTTATTTGCATAATGCCCATAGGATTACGGCAATGCAACAAATGGCCAGTGTTACTATCGTGAACCTTAGCCATCCGCTCGACAGCCAAATGCCTTCATTCTTTTGAAGGTGTTTGGCTAACTCTTTACTATATTCCTCCAAAAGTTTCTTCTCTGCTTTGATGTGATTGGCTGAACATTGGTTTACTTTTGCCAGTTCACTGTCATCAACCTTAGCATGGATGACGGTATTCTTTTCTGCCGTGACAATGGCGTTGCTGATACCATTCACAATGTTGTCGGCACTGTCCTTGGCCGCAAGCAGGGCATTGAAAGCCATCCGCTCCCTTTGAACGGTATGTTTCATGCTGCCGTGTATGCCGTGCAGTTCTTCTTTTAGGGCTTGGATTTCTTTCAGCAGATTGTGAAGTTCAACCATTTGGCAGTTGACTTCTTGAAGAAGTCCGTCAAGTTCCTGCGTGTCCTGTTTCAGTTCCTCTTCGGGCGTATAATTGGCAAGCCGCTCACGCAGGGCGGCAGTATCGGGTTGTTTCATATACGTTGTTGTTTATTGAGTTTGTCATTTACGTTTCATTCCTGATTTCTTCTGTATGCCGAGCCTATGCGAAGCCTCACGCGCACAACGGTGGGCAAATTTAATCTCGTCTTCCTTCGGGTCACGCCCCCATTTGAGGTCGGACTGTGAGCCACCTCCACCGCCACTTGAAACCTCCCCGTAAGGAGAAGCGAGCAGTGTAAAATAGGCCATCGCCAAGTTCTGCAAGTCCTGCCAGTTGGCAAGTTCTTGGTAGTCGAACTCGTTGTTGAAGAAGTCAAGCACCTCGTCGGGCAGATAGCGTTTGTAGGCCTTGCCGTCATGCTCAAATTCCGTGGGCAGGCGGTTTGATTTATACTCCGTGTAGTCCTCGTAAACCGGGCTGCTCTGCCGTATAACGGGTTGTTGCTTTTGCTTTGCAGCATTGGGTACGGTAGGTTTCGGGGTCGGTGTGGCGGTCGGCTTGGGTGTCGGGCTTGCTTGTTTGGCTTTCTTTCTGTCTTGTTCGGGATGCAGCTTCTCCCATGTCTGCCTGATGCGTGATGCCGTCAGATTGCGCCCCTTACCAAGTTCCGAAGCCTTGAACCTTGTGTTGACCTTGCAAAGCACATAGCCGCGTATCACATCTTTCTTATCCTTGCGCATATGCAGTTCGTAACCTTTGGCGGCAAGCCGTTCTTTATAGCCGTCCCATGACCATCTGTCAAGTTCGTGTAATGCTTCCATGCAGTCGGCACTGACTTGGGGAATGTTCGTCTCGTGTATGCGAATGGCGGTAGTCCACCCCCTTTGCCTTGCGACCTTTTCAGCCGCCCGTTGTGCGCGGAGATGGATGGCATGGTCGTTGTTGATGTTCCCGTCTTCGTCCACACGGCAGACAATGGCATGGAGGTGCGGTATGCCGCTCTTGGATTCCTCGTGCAACC
>OGYZ01001293.1_pt1 | contig 20217 bp, 13 predicted proteins | sample 1576681 | NCBI WGS metagenome assembly OGYZ01 (sample SAMEA3541480, study PRJEB24748) | human gut metagenome | biome: human gut; feature: human-associated habitat; material: faeces | place: China | collected 2012 | reverse complement strand
GTTCTGTAAACAACTGCCGTAAACGCATATACATCGGACCAGGCTCCTACCTTGCCGTTCGGGTCATACTGCTCATAGGGAACATAACCCTTTACAAGCTCGGCGTTAAAGTCGGTATTTGTAAGTCGCGCGTCGGATATCATAAAGCCCGTGAGTCTGAGCTTACCGTCACGTCCCAAGAGAAGTGTGTTTGGTGAAATACCAAGGTGATAAATTCCTGCCTCGTGCATTGTGGCAAGAGTTGAAAGCACAGGCATCAAAAGCGTCTTTGCCTGATCCCAGCCGAGATAGCCCGTGCGGCTCTTCAAAAGAAAATCGCGCAGCGTTATGCTCTCTATGTATTCGGAAACGGAGTACGCAGTATTATTTTCGGTAACTATGTCAACAACGGGCTTTAACGCCGAGAGATCACGAAGTCTTGCGATTTTGCGCCAAAGCTCCAAAAACGCCATTATACCGTCGTGAACCACAAGAGAACTGTCCTTTTTAACGGTTATTGCCCTATCACCGAATTCACGGATTATATGCTCCAGCGGAAGGAACTCTCTTACGGCTACCGCGACATTGCGTTCACGGTCCCATGCGATATATGTTACACCGTCTCCTCCGGTTGAAATGGCTTTACCTATAATATATCTGTCGTTGATAACCGTTCTAAGCGGCAAAAGCGGAGATTCCTGAACAAAATCCGCATGCAAGCCGCAATGGGGACAAACCTTTTCTTCCCCAAGCTCTTTCATACAACCCATACATAAGTTATCGGTCAACATCTTTTTTCCTCCAAAACCAAATAGCATAAATACCTTTTTATATGATAACAAACTTACACATCATTTGTCAAGAAAACGAACATAAGGCAATCGGTTCGTTTTTTCAGCCGAGCTGCTTGATTCCGGCTTTACCCGTATAGAAACATTACCCGTGCCGAATGTAACACAACACGAAAAAAGGCAAAAAAATACCACCTGACGGTGGTATTTTTTACTGCTTTAAGTGTGGAGAACAAAAAGCAGCCCTGGCAGACAATCTGCCGTAGAAAAGTGTATAAAAAGAGAGGAAATGGAATAAGCAAGTTTATGCTGCGAATTTGCCGTTTGAAGATATTACTCCACCGCCGAAACGGCGAAGATCATAGACACGAACAACAAGTCTCGGCATTTTTGCGGCAAGCAGTTTTTCCGACACATGCTTGTTAAAGAACGCAACCACCGGGCCCATCATAAAGGCGGTAACTACAGTGCCGATGCCGACCGGTCCGCCGAAAGCAAATCCGACAGCCGTGCAGATAAGGTCTGTTATGACTCTGCACCATTTATATTTAATCTTAGTCCTGTCATCAAGGACAAAGCCCGTGGCGTCATAGGGAGCAACTCCGAGATTCGAAGTGAAATACATCGAAGCCGCAAGAGAGAGGAATATTACGCCGAAGAGCATTAAGACTAAGCGTAAAGCAAGGGATTTTTCTACAGGCAAATGCGCATCGTACAGCGATGTAAAAAACTCACAAATATAACCGACGCCGACCATATTAACTACTGTACCGAAGCCGATAAGATGTCTGCCGAGAAAAGCAATTGCAATAAGGATAACACAGTTGATACACATCTGATAAAAGCCGAAGCTGATACCGATTTTACCGCTTATCGCCATATTCATTGATGTGAACGGGTCAACGCCCATATCGGAATAAGAGAAAAGCGAAATACCGAAGCCCATAAGCAGTATGCTGAATATCATCATAAAAAAGCGTTTTACGCCTTTTTCCTGTTTAAACACACTTACCAAATTCATTGATCTGATGATTTCTGCCATTTTAGCTCCTCGCTTTGTATCTATTGCACAAGTATTGCTTTCTTTATTTGTACACATCTTACAGCCGCGTTGTCGTTTTGTCAATAGTTGAGCTGAATTTTTTGTCACTTCCTACAACTTTTGTATATTAGTACAAAACGACGGTTTTGATGTCGCAAATTTAGTGCGATTGCACAACACAAGCAGCATACGCCATATAATGTAATGTATAAAAAACGACCGTCGTGCACTCGGCACGGCGGTCTCAACAGTAATAGTTTCAAAAGTACGGCTTTACGACATAATATTCTGCGGAATATTGTCAGCCGCTATAACGCGAGCGACACCGTTGCGGTCGTCACCGAATGTCGGATGCTCGTTCAGCATGGGAACAAAGACAAACATTTTTATAAACAGAGCGGACATTATAAACAATGTTATAAAAAGTCCGAAAAGACGGCTCTTGATTTTTTCTTTTCGAATTTCCGAACCGGCGGGTTTAACGCTATACTGTATATCCATATATAATATCTCCTGTCAAATCTTATTGTACTCTTATCAACTGCAATACAATATATATCATCGCAAAATTACAAACAAGAGTCGAAATTATTAAGATTAGGTTAAAAAGTGTTTTTCGTTTAAACCCGAGATTAAAAGGTGATAATTTTGACTTGTTACCTCTTTGGGTATATTGCTTAGTTTTTACGATTGACTACTGCATATTTTTGTATTATAATTCCATTATGTCATTTATGCTCTGCTGCGGATTTTTCACAAACGAAATCAACTTATCAGCAGCTATGTAAAGTATAATGCTTTACAGATTTTTGCTTTTTATAGGCGTGAAAGATGAACTGCTACGGCTTATAAAGGCGCTATATAGCGGATTTCTTTCAAGTTCTGAAAGCAAAAGGTCTGTGTGTAAATGTAGTTTGCTTTACACTGCCTGGTGTCATCCTATCAGGTATCGGAAAACAAACAGCAAATGCAAAGTGGATAAATCGCAAAAAAACGGAGGAATCGTATGAGCAAATCAGAAGAAGCTATGCACGGCATAACCTTTAAAGACAAAATAGGCTACGCCATGGGCGATATGGGCGGACTGCTGACATTCGGACTTGTTTCCGCATTTTTGAATATGTTTTACACGGACGTTCTCGGAATATCCGCGGCGCGCATAACCGTACTGATGATAGTTGCGAGAATTTGGGACGCAGTAAACGACCCTATGTGGGGTTCTTTTATCGACTCAAGGAAGCCCACTAAATACGGAAGATTCAGGCCGTACATACTTTGGGCATCTCTGCCGCTTGCGGTAGGTGCTTTCTTTATGTTCTTTAAAATTCCGGGTCTCAGCGACAACCGGTATCTCATTTACGCATATATCACGTACATATTTTACGGCATGATGTACACCGGAGTAAATATTCCCTACGGCTCGCTCGCCTCGGTAATAACAGATGATGAAATAGAGCGGTCTTCGCTTTCGATGTGGCGAAGCATCGGTGCAGGCATAGGCGGTCTTCCCGCCTCTATTATTTTACCGCTCATCGTTTATACTACCGTGACAAATGAAAACGGAACAACCGCAAAGGTACTCGACGGCACAAAGCTCTCGCTGTCGGTAGCCGTTCTCTCGGTTCTCACTGTAATAATTTTCTTCTTACACTTTAAATTGACAAAGGAGAGAATAACCTTACCGCCGACGCAGAATCAAAAGGATTATAGTATCGGCAAAGCGATGCGCGCTCTTTTGAAAAACAAGCCGTTTATCGCGCTTTGCATAGTATCAATGCTTCTTATCTGCTTCCAGATGTATACTCAGACCGTTTACAACTATCTCTTTAAGAATTTCTATGAAAAGCCGGGTCTTTACGCACTTGTTACCGTATGTACATATTTGCCGATGGTACTGCTTTTGCCGTTTATGGGCAAGCTTATAAGAAAATACGGCAAAAAAGAGATATGCTCCGCAGGAATACTCTTTGCTCTTATTGTAAACATAGCAATGTTCGTCATTAAATTCACTCCGGCTGTGAGTAATCCGTATGTATTTCTCGTTCTCTCGTTCTTCTCCGGGGCCGGTCAAACCTTCCTTATTATGCAAATCTGGGCACTTGTTACGGATGTCACGGACTATCACGAATACATATCGGGCAGACGAGAGGAGGGCACATCTTACAGCTTTTATTCGTTTGTACGCAAGCTCGGTCAAACAGTGGCCGGCGCAGGTGCGGCAGGCGTTCTCGGAGTTATAGGCTATGACGGCAAGCTCGCCGTTCAATCACCCGAGGTTTTGACAAGGCTATATGACATAGCAACAATAGTCCCCGCAATATTGCTTGCTCTTATATTCGTTGTATTGACGTTCGGCTATAAGCTTTCAAAGGAGCAGCTAGATGAGCTTCACAATGTTTTGCGTGAAAGAAGAGAAAAGGCAGAAGCCGAATCAAAGTAAAAACAGGTCTTAATGACAAAATCCCCGGATATGCCGAAGCAAGCATATCCGGGGCTCTTTTTTGTAATTTACAATGTATTATTCTACCGTCAGTATTCTGTCGTCGGCGTCGCAAAGTACAATATCCGGGGTAAATGATTTTTCACCGATATTCTCGATACGGACTCTGACATACTCGCTGTCGCAATCCACGGTGAACAGCAAGTGAACGCAATCGCCGGTTTTATACGCAAAGCTCTCGCCGTCATCTGTAAAAAATTCCGATTTAAAGCTGCCGCTCCTTAACGGATACACGGTAAGCCTTAATTTTTCCGAGGATTTGAACCCGCACTCCCCCTCATCGGTAGCTATAACGCTTCCGCCTCGCACAAAATACGGGACCTCACCGTCCGACGGAATATTCAGCATTACGGACGTACCGCCGTCGTATACTTTATCGTTTAAATACCAAATTTCGTTTTTGGGGAGATAAACCTCGGTTTCGCTCACTCCTTCATCGAGAATACACGCGGCGAGAATATCTCTGCCCACGAGGAACGATGTGCTGTCGCAGTCTATCTCTTTGTCATCATAGTAGAGTAACAGCGGAGCTGTCATCGGCACATCGTTTTCGACAGATAAAAAGGCGGAATTATAAAGATACGGAATGAGTTTTTTTCTTTCCGCCATTATTTTTCGTGCGGCAGGAATGGCATCCGGATAGCTCCACGGCATAGTTGCGGAGCCGTCCGAATTCCACGAATGTATTGTAAATCTAGGCTCGAAAATGCCGTGCTGCATCCATCTTAAAAGCAGCTCACGTGACGGCATATCGCCCGAAAAACCGCCGAGATCATGCCCGTAGAAGAAAAATCCCGACAAAGACAGCGTCATACCTATGTAATGGCAATAACGCAGGTCGTGAAATGATGTAAAATTGTCACCCGACCAGGTGGTTGCGAGACGTCTTACGGCACTGCTGCCGCTTCGTGTCGATAAAAACGGTCTTTTGCCCGGATATTTTTCTGTTTGCGCAGAGTACGAGGAGGCGACCATAAGATACGTGAGTATCGGTCTTATTCTGCTCGCCTTTACGCTACCGTCTTTAAAGCCGTTTGCCACAGCGTCGGTATCTTTTATATCAAATTCGTTGTTATCGTTCCAAGTGGCGTCTATTCCGTAGTCCAGAAGCTTTGCCGTAACATTGTCGTGCCAAAACTTAAAGCCATCGGGCAGAGTAAAATCAATGTAACTGCCCATACCGTCCCAAAACTCGGTTACAAACGGTGTGCCGTCTTCATTCTTTACAAAAAGCCCTTTTTCGGCTATTTCGTTGTACATCGGGTGCGACGTCAAAAAGGCAGGCTTGATATTGGGTATCAAGTGAATTTTCTCACTGTTAAAACGCTCAATAAACTTTGCGGGGTTCGGGAATTTATCGTAATTCCAATTAAAAACACACCGCAAGTCGCCGATGGAGGTATAGCCCGAGGACAGATAAAATCCGCTGCAGCTCATATTTAAGGTATCAAGCTTTCTGAGAAATCCATACAACTGTTCTTCAGAATTCGGCGCGTCGGTATAAGCCATGGTGCTGGCACAGTAATCAAAGCTCCATTTCGGAGGCAGGGTCTGTTTTCCGCAAAGAGAGCAATACTGCCTTAAAATTTCAAGCTTTGAGCCGAAGAACACATAATAAACAAGACAATCGTCATCGCTTTTGAAGAACTTGAAAGCGGGATAATAATTATTTATTTCTCTTCCGAAATCCATAACGGCACTGTCGGACGTATCGTAATAGATACCGTAGCAACCGACGGAATTTTCACACATATAAAACGGCACGTGCTTATAAAGCGGGTCCGACGTTTCCGCATCATAACCCATACTGTCGCTCGTCTCTATGCGAAAGGTGCGCCCCGCCTTATTGACGCTGCCGCTCTTATCGCCGAGGCCGTATATTTTTTCGCCCTTTTCGCGCGTTAAATAATGATATGTACCGTTTCCGAATTCGTTCTGAAAATTATAGGCAAGCGGTGCTCTGTCGGCAAAAAGAAGCTTGCCGTCCTTTTTATAGCTCAGTACAAAGTTGTGCGTATCAAGCTCTGCTTCGACATTTCCCAAAGAGAAGCGCTCACCATCGGCTGTTTCATTTACTTGCGGAACAAACAGCGAAAATCCGTCAAGGCTCAGCTTATCCCTACCCTCTGTAAGAAATTCGTTTTGCGGATCTACGGTAAATGTGGGCAGCATTTTACAATCGTCACGGAATAAGGCGACGCGCATCATACTGCCGCTCAAGAAGTCGATTCGCGCCGTAATATCGCCGCAAACGTAAACTCTGCTGCTGCCGCTGCGCTCGGACAGCTTAAAATCATATGAAAACTTCATTACAGCACCGGTCCCTTATTGAAGAGTGTATTTTTTATAAGCGTTGCGGTCTTCCAGCCTGCAAGGCGCGTCTTTTCGCAAAAATTCATCACCTTGTGCGTTCCGGGCTTCCAGGTCGGGATTTCCCTGCAATTCGGGTCTCCGCACTTTACAAAAGCGCTGATTGCCGCCACCATTTGCTCCGATATGAGATAGTCGATATCGGTAAACGGCCGCCAACCGTTTTTGAGAGTTGCAAACACATACGGCAAGTCACTCGAATGCCATGCGCCGCAGTTATCGCCCGGCAAATTGCGCGCAAAAAGATAGACAAAGCATTTACTGCCATTATCGTTTCGCACCCACTTTTTCACAAGCAGCTTTAAAACTATCGGGATCATATCTGCCGTTGTAACGCCGAGTATTTTCGGCATTGCGCTTATTGTTTTTATGTTAAACGTATCTTTCGTAAGAAGCTTTCCGTCATCGCACGGAAGCGTGTAAGAGAGTGTACTTTTAATTCCCTCGTCGCGGCACGCCTTAAGCCATGCATAGTAAAGGGTTTTCGCGTCCGTATCTCTAAGCTCGGAAAGGCTTGTTTTGCCGGCATTTTTGATTATTTCGTCCCAGAATTTTTTCATTTTTTGCGGCGACAGCGGGCGTGACAAAACTCGTTGAAGCGCGGCTCCGCTCAACATAACGGCACCCGACACCATATCCCTTGTAAGCGGGCTTGACAGAAGCACGTCTACGCTCATGGCTCCTGCGCTCTGCCCCAAAAGGGTTATTCTGTCGGGATCTCCGCCGAAGGAAGAAATGTTGTTTTTTATCCATTTAAGTGCCGCAGCTTGGTCAAAAAGGCCGAAATTACCGCATACTCCGTTTTCATCGGCGACATCGGGGTGAGAACAAAAGCCGTACGGTCCGAGACGGTAATTCACAGAGACAAAAACAATGTCATTTTCAGCATATGCCTTACCGCTGATATGCCCCTCGTTTGAGCTGCCTCCCGTAAAAGAACCGCCGTGTATATACAGCAAAACGGGACATTTTTTTGCGTTTTTGGGCGCGCTGATATTGAGATATTGACAATCCTCGCTGTATGTAAAGCCCATACCGCGCCTGAATTCCCTGTGATAAAACGGGTTAACCTTTGCGTCGTCCTCAAAGCCGCGGTGCTGGCAGCAGCAATCGCCGAAAGCGGTCGCATCATATACGCCGTCCCACCCAACGGTAACGACCGGATACTCCCACCTGCCCGCGTCGGCATACTTTATGCCGCGAAACTCAACATAGCTGCCGTTATCGAGCCCGACGATATCTCCGCACTCGGTTTTAAATTTTACCGTATTCATTTTATCGCCCCTTACGTTATCGCATAAATCACAGTAATGAAAATTTTGGAAAACTTCCAAAACGTTACACACATCATTATGTGCAAATTATATGCCACAACGAGAGCGGTGTCAATTATTTTAAGGCAATATATACAAATTAAAAGTTGTTTTCAGCTCTGCGTGAATTTAGCTTATTACCGACCGCCTTTTTATAAACAACGGCGGAAATTACGGCCGACACGGCTTCTGCTATCCAAAAGGCATTCCAAACACCGTCAGCGCCGAATATCCGTGTTAATACAAAAGCTGTCGGGATTATTATTACTGCGTACCTGCAAAGTGATATTATGAGAGATTCAACGCCCTTGCCGAGTCCCTCAAGAGCTCCGGATGACGTTACGGAAATTGACGAAACAACAAACCCGGCACTGATTATTCTGAGTGCCTTTTTGCCTGCGTCTATCGTTTCGGGATTATCGGTGAACATTCCTATCAGCTTATGCGGCAGCGCAAGGCACAGCACAGTACCGAATAGCATTATGCCTGCCGTCAGCACAAGAGTTATATCGTAAATTTTTTTTACTCTTTTATGCTCGGCGGCACCGTAATTATAACCGATTATCGGTCGCATTCCCTGCACTATACCGTTAGCGGGGAGGTATAAGAACGTCTGAAGCTTATAGTAGACGCCGAGCACAACAACATATATCTGTGAAAACGAAGCAAGCATTGCATTAAGGCTTGACACAAGCAATGACGGCAGCGCAAGATTTATCGACGCCGGGATACCCACAAAGTACAGTTTACGGTCTATAGCCTTATTGCGCTTTAAATATTTGCGGTTTATGGTTACGCTCGGTTTTTTCACGGCGTACAAAACTACATACAGTAAAAGGGTACTCACCTGCCCTATGCCTGTTGCGAGGGCGGCACCGTCAATTCCCATTTTCGGAAATGGGCCTATACCGAATATCAAAAGCGGGTCAAGTATGATATTTACAATACAGCCCGTCATAAGTCCTGCCATGGAGGCATTCATTCTGCCGACAGCCTGAAAGATTTTTTCGTATGCAAGGCTTATCATAATTACAATCGAAAACGAAAAAACTATTGTTGAATAGCGCACTCCGAGGGAAATTACGTTTTCGGACTGTGTGAACATTTTAAGGAATGGGCGCATAATCGGAATGCTGACTGCGGCGGCGATAATGCCGTGGAGTATTGAGAACAAAAATCCGTGTGTGGCGGCGGTATCAGCTGCCTCTTTTTCACCTGCGCCGAGGTGAAATGCGATAACGGCATTAAGTCCCACGCCGAAGCCTATTGCAAGCGCATTGACGAGGTTTTGCACCGGATAGACAAGCGACAGAGCGGTTATTGCGTCCTCGCCTATTTTGGCGACAAAAAAGCTATCCACTATATTATAAAGCGAATTGACGAGCATTGATATTACCATGGGGGTGGCCATAGACATAATAAGCGGAAAAACAGGCTTTTCCTTCATAAATTTTTCGTTCATACAAATACATCTGCCTTTCAAATCCGAGCGTATTTTCTCAATTAAAAACGCCACGCAATTACTCAAAAATCGAATAATTGCATGGCGAAAACACATCTTTTTTAAGACCGGAAAAATCCATACGTTGTTTTATCGGTATGTAATATAACACACTTTCGCCGCTAAGTCAATAACGGCTGAAACATAATATATACCGAGAGAGAATGATGCTCTGCTCAAGGGCTTTTATTCGTCATCCTCAAAATAGTAATCGTCCTCCTCCAACTCCTCCTCATCAAAGTTCCGGACATCATAGCTGCCGTTTCTGACCAAATCCTTTTGCCAATCCTCCAAGCAATAAGAATTCATTTCCGCTTCAAGCTTTTCATCGTAGGAGTTATCTTTTTCATCGGAACAATCCGTCATCAGCTCATCAAAAACCATAAGGCTCGCAATCCCGGTCATAAGCCCGTCTCTGTTCTCGCTTAATTCGCAGGCTTCGGGAGCAACCGTATCGGATTCGGCGATTTCTTCGCTTGATGTGCGCTTTATTTTCTGCCTTAGCTCAAAGGAAACGGCAAATAAGCTGTTCAGGCGGCACAGCAGTATTTCCTCCGATAAATTCCCCAAGCGGATTTTTTCGTAATCTTGCACGTTTAGGCTATACAGCCTTGAATAGCGTTTAAACTCCTTAACAGTCGAAGACGGAAAATGCTGCTTATTTTTTTCTAAATAACATTCCGCATTTTTAATCATTGTTTTACAGCCTTTTATCTGCCGGTTTATCTCCGCAATAATTTTTTGCTTGTTTTCGCCGCATTTCACCTTATACAAAAGTGCATATATGTGCTTACAGTTTTGCTTTCTCTCCGTATAATAGGGGCATGTGCAGCTCATACTTGCTATTTTGTCGTTGTCTCCGAATGAAAGCTCAACGTTATAGTCTGCGGTACCTTTTACAATACAGGAATAATGAGTCCCCGTTTTTTTAAGGTCTATGATTTTGCCGTCGGAGCAATATGCTTCTCCGCGTTCTCGTATCAAGGGGCGAAATAAGCCGTCATAAATTCTCTTATCAAATAAGCCTAATTTCTCCCTGCTCACTTCCGCCGGAGCTGTTGAAGTCTCTTCGATATTTAATTCGGTATCGACAAACGGAACGTCGGTAATGTCCTTTTTGTCTTTCTTTCTCCTGTGCTTTTTGACAGCATTCCCCACAGCCTTTACGATCGCCGCCGTTATCAGGCACAACAGCTTAAAAGCCCATTTTAATATGTAATATGCGGCCACTCCGAGAATCAGCAATACCATCACTATAAAATTCCCGGTCATTGCAATGTTTTTCTTCTTCATATCTGTATTCACAATCTCACAATCGGCAAGTACCGTATGATATTATACTACTCTCAAACACAAGTCAGATGTTGACTGGGCTGAATTTGGTTTCAGTACCTTATGAAATTACACTACTCTCAAACTCATTGTGCCAACCCTCAGAGACACACGCGGTTTCAGTACCTTATGATATTACACTACTCTCAAACACAAGTGTTATCGTATCTCCACCGACAGAGTTTCAGTACCTTATGAAATTACACTACTCTCAAACGCTCCGAGCTTGTGGAAATATTTTGACAGCGTTTCAGTACCTTATGAAATTACACTACTCTCAAACCATTACTTCACGGACAGCCCCGCCGATATGGTTTCAGTACCTTATGAAATTACACTACTCTCAAACCGAACTCGCACAATATCGGCATACTGTACTGTTTCAGTACCTTATGAAATTACACTACTCTCAAACTTCCGATACAATCAATGGTACAGGTGCTAAGTTTCAGTACCTTATGAAATTACACTACTCTCAAACCGCAAGCAAAAAGCGAACAAGGGCAACTGCGTTTCAGTACCTTATGAAATTACACTACTCTCAAACAGGATTTTTCGGTGTTCCTGGCTGTGGTAAGTTTCAGTACCTTATGAAATTACACTACTCTCAAACACTCTTCAATATGGCCACGTAGAGGCATCGTTTCAGTACCTTATGAAATTACACTACTCTCAAACTGATGTAATGGCATATGCACCGGCAGTGCTGTTTCAGTACCTTATGAAATTACACTACTCTCAAACTGTAACTATGCGTAAGGATAAAGAGGAGGTGTTTCAGTACCTTATGAAATTACACTACTCTCAAACTTTACGCATTTCTTTTAATTCATCAAAAGCGTTTCAGTACCTTATGAAATTACACTACTCTCAAACCATTCCGTTCGTGTTTGCGCGTCTGGAGTAGTTTCAGTACCTTATGAAATTACACTACTCTCAAACACTTCCTCACCGTCGAATAACTTTGAATTTGTTTCAGTACCTTATGAAATTACACTACTCTCAAACCATATTGATACTTTAAAAAATTAGAAAGAGTTTCAGTACCTTATGAAATTACACTACTCTCAAACTCAATAAAAAAAGCTCATTATCATTTACTAGTTTCAGTACCTTATGAAATTACACTACTCTCAAACGCTCACCATTGAACACAAAAGAGGCCTCAAGTTTCAGTACCTTATGAAATTACACTACTCTCAAACAGTTACGAGAGACGAAATCCACGTATTAAGTTTCAGTACCTTATGAAATTACACTACTCTCAAACGATATACGAATATTTAATGATTATGACGAGGTTTCAGTACCTTATGAAATTACACTACTCTCAAACTTTATGTATATACTGTCATTGTATAAGTCTGTTTCAGTACCTTATGAAATTACACTACTCTCAAACTGGATTTTTCGGTGTCCCCGGGTGTGGTAAGTTTCAGTACCTTATGAAATTACACTACTCTCAAACCTCGGTGTGTCTATTCCTACAACTGGCACTAGTTTCAGTACCTTATGAAATTACACTACTCTCAAACGACCGAAATTGGCTTTATAATAATGCTTTGTTTCAGTACCTTATGAAATTACACTACTCTCAAACTATTATCGTTATTTGACTCATAAAGATAACGTTTCAGTACCTTATGAAATTACACTACTCTCAAACATTACAATTGACGCAGACAACCGTGCTTTCGTTTCAGTACCTTATGAAATTACACTACTCTCAAACCCGATTTGTTGAAGTGCTCCTTGAAATCGCGTTTCAGTACCTTATGAAATTACACTACTCTCAAACAGGATTTTTTTAGATGTATCAATGTTTAAAGTTTCAGTACCTTATGAAATTACACTACTCTCAAACCAAAGCTATATTGTGTCTTTCGATTATAGGTTTCAGTACCTTATGAAATTACACTACTCTCAAACACCCTCAGAATATACTATTCGATTAGTTGTGTTTCAGTACCTTATGAAATTACACTACTCTCAAACTATTGTAAGCCTTTTAAGTGGGCTGAATGGGTTTCAGTACCTTATGAAATTACACTACTCTCAAACTGTCGTGTGTGCTATACTATCATTGTTGTAGTTTCAGTACCTTATGAAATTACACTACTCTCAAACTATCCTATTTGGCTTAACGATAATCATTATGTTTCAGTACCTTATGAAATTACACTACTCTCAAACCAAGTTGTGCCCTTTTATACAATGACTAAGGTTTCAGTACCTTATGAAATTACACTACTCTCAAACTGCGTTAAGGAGTATCAGCGTAGTTTTGAGTTTCAGTACCTTATGAAATTACACTACTCTCAAACCGTTAAGCCATACAGAATACAAGTCACTTTGTTTCAGTACCTTATGAAATTACACTACTCTCAAACTTTACGGTTTATACTCATAATGCGCCTCCGGTTTCAGTACCTTATGAAATTACACTACTCTCAAACCGGAATAGAAGAGGTAAATTCCATAACTAGTTTCAGTACCTTATGAAATTACACTACTCTCAAACCAAAAAAGTTAACACTCTCTTGCTTAAAAGTTTCAGTACCTTATGAAATTACACTACTCTCAAACAAGATACGTAACCTCACGCAACGGCTTTACGTTTCAGTACCTTATGAAATTACACTACTCTCAAACGGATCTTCTTATGATTTAAGGATTGCCCCGGTTTCAGTACCTTATGAAATTACACTACTCTCAAACTGGCTTTTTTGGGGTTCCTGGCTGTGGTAAGTTTCAGTACCTTATGAAATTACACTACTCTCAAACTAATGCGCTTGAGCAAGTTAACATTTTGAGTTTCAGTACCTTATGAAATTACACTACTCTCAAACACGGCAAAAAGAATAACCGCTATCAAAGAGTTTCAGTACCTTATGAAATTACACTACTCTCAAACCTCAAATAAACTGCGCCACTACAATGCACAGGGTAATAACATAAGGTACATTTATTATACTATCTAAGTATCTCCGTCGTCAATAACGCAAAGGTCATTGTCGACAACATACAGTTTTTCGCCGTCGCAGAGCCTTTGCGGCTCCGAATTCTCAAGCATTAAAAAATTGATATGCTCAAGAGCTAAAGCCTTTAACAGCTCTGATATTTCATCCGGCGAAAAGTAAAGACAAATATTGGCGGCAACAAAAACCTTCGTCTTGAAATACTTTGCCGATAATTTCAAATAATTTACAAAGCATTCCAAGAGCGAAGAAGACTCCGCCGAAAACCTGAAGCCCATTAGCTTTATTATTGCTGAGGTGTCCGTTTCATCGGAATATTCACAATCGAAATCGCAAAACGCTTTAAGCTTATCGGCAAGCCTTGCTACCACTGCCTTTACCTCGGCTGTATCTTCCGCAAACTCGTCATTTGCGGTCTGCTGCATATAGCCGTCAAGCTTGCCGAGGAGCTTTCTGCTGTTCATATCGACAAAAATCGGTTCGGATATAAAGCATCCGTCCTTGGAAAACTCAAACGGTTTAAAATCCTCGGAAAAGACAAAATAATCTTCCTCGCACGAATTTAAGAATGACGACATCACACCTCTGTAAAGCTTTTTGTTTTCTATTACGAGAACCGGAAATATTCCCTCGCCTATTTTTATGCAATCATCAATATACGAAAACTTAGCTCTCATAATATCAACAGCCTTTCATCCGAATCCACAACACTGCTGTGGCTTTTGCCGACAATCATTTCCATTTTTGCGAACTGCTTCTCGGTAACAGTAAGCATTTGCACAAGACCCGACGGCGGTTTTTGCTTTTTTACCGAATCGCAAATACCCGTTGCGACATTTTGGTTAAGCGCAATTTTTGAATAAACCGATTCCTGCATCATCATAAATCCGCTTTTAATCAAGAATTTACGAAATTTTGCATATTCGCGCCGTTCGCTCTTGGTAGTTGTCGGCAAATCAAAAAATACAATTACTCTCATAAATCTATAACTCATACTTCATTTCCGCAAGCTTCACAAGTGAAGCGTCATTTTGCTCTATTGCGGCAAATACGCTTTTTACATAGAGCTTTATTACATTCATAAGCGTATTTGCCTTGCCGTCCACTACGAATTCCTTATTCAGTAAGCCTATCAGAGTGCTCTTCTGCTCCTTGCCGAATTCCTTGGGCATCATCGATTTTACGCAAAAATCGACTATCGGGCGAAACGGCTCCATTAAATCGCAGCCCAAATTAAAAGGATTAAACATATTATCGTGAAATATACCGAGCTGAGTCGAATAACCGCTGCAAACTATTTCACGGTTAACGCATGACAAAATCAAGCTGTAGCCGTAATTCAGCGCGGCGTTTACGGGAACATCGTCATTTCTGCTGAAACTCTTTCCGAAAAGGGCGTTGAAATACACCTTTGCGGCGTGCCCCTCGCGGTTTGTTTCATCGTTGAATTCAAGCTCATTTATGTACCCCTCAAGGAGCTTATACTGCTCAAGACCGTAATGCTTTAAAAGCAGAGCCTGATTTTTGATTTTTTCGGCAACTATACTTGTCCACACAAGTTTTTTGGCATCGTCTGCCCAAGATATCTGAGTTTTCAGCTTCTGACTGCAATCATGACAGCCGTAATACGAGACGAGCTCCGAGGACGGATTTCGTTTTTCGTCGCAGAATATCACCTTGATTTTTCGTTCGGTTAATTGGCTGAGCAACGCCACGGTAACGGAGCTTGCCGTATTCTCGACTATCAGAACGGAAATCTCGTCGAGGTGGACGCGCGTTGTTTTTTCGACATCGCGCACAGCCAAATAGCCCATGGAATAATCAAGCTTAGAGGGGTTTGTAACAACAACCACACGCCAGCCCATAACAATCCCCCTTATTTCAGCAGGTCGATTTCCTGCTCAAAAAGGCCCGTTACCGACTGATTGATTAGCTTTATGCTATGAACGTCTTTAATTTCGGAGAACTTGGCATTAGTTAACATCACGCCCGCATTAGGACTTTCTCCTATAAGTCTAAGGTCTCCCAACAATACATTGGCGTGAAGGATTTTCAGGATTTCATTTAAGACGTAGCATTGCTCCTCCGGTGAGCAGATCACAAATTTTTCACGGCGTTTTTCGAGCTTTTTACCGATGCCGCTGAATCTTACGCTCAAAACCGTATTTAGCATTTTACCCGTTAAGATATCGTAAAGCTCAGTATTTTCTTCTGCTGAAATATTATCCCTCGGAATAATCTCCCTGTCCTTATGCTTTGTCAGGTAATTTGTGATATTTCTTATATACTTTTCATATTTATACCCCAAAACAAGCTGTATTCCGGGCTTATATCCTATCCGATTTCCGGTTTTGTTGCTTATAAACATTCTGCAGCCGTCAAAGGATATACAAGCGTCATATTTAACGCAGGGAATCAGAATTTTTACGTTTGAAGCTTCGACTATATGGCTTGTAACAAAGCCCTGCATATCGGCTTCATATTCTTTCACCTCATACAGATTTACGGGGAACATCCGACGCACGGCTTTGCCCTTTTTGTCGGTATACTCCACATACGAAAAATATGCCGAGGTCGCTTTATCGTATCCGCCGTATTTTTTAATACAGCTTCTTGCGCCCGAAGCCTTCAGCGGAACCTGCCCGTTTCCTTTTTTCAAAGGATTGATTTTAAACAGTCCTCCTTGCTTTTTGCGCGGGAACCTTGTATAGCGAATGTTGTTCTTATTCATAAATCTGCAGACGGTATTCATACTGTCCTTAACCGACCACGCGCCGGGTATATCGTGGCTGAAAAATTTTTCGGGATTTACGGTATATCCTTTATCGTTGTTTTGCAATCCTTTTATGAAATTCACCTTATTATGAGTGACCTTTACATTGTATGCATTGCCGACAACAATATTGAGGTAAGCATCCTTTGCGTGATGCAAATCGTTCACCTCACGGCACTTGAGCATATCGTTGCTTTGCCTGAAGGCGTGAGCCAAAGCCGCTTTAACATAGACTATTTCGGTTTTCGGCTTCGGGTACAGCTGCTCCAATATATGCGCAACGGCCTTTGTAGACTGCTGAGTTTCGGTGAGCTGCCTTGACACAAACGCGGAGAGCTCGTCATCGGTAAGCGGCGTTTTACGGGTGAGACGCTTATAGGTTTCCTCGCTTATCAGTCCGCTGCTACGAAGCATCTGCCAATACGGACTCATTTTAGCCTGTACAGCCGAATCAATGGGATAAACATTGGTTTTATCGGCATTTACGGTTCTGTTGACAAGGACTCTGTTTGTAAGGCTGTCGTCCTTTATCTTCGACTGAGGATAAATATGGTCAATATCAAAGCGGCCGTTACCGTTCATCAGCTCGCCGAGGGATATTTCCTCACCCGTATACATACATTTGCCGAGCTGAATATAATAGAAATAAAGCTTGTCGCTTCTGAGCTTTGACTCGTCTTCATCACTCAGCTTTTTACTCAGGGCATCGAAATACGGGCAGAATTTTTCGGCTTCCTTTTTACAGTTTTTGTATAATTCCATAAGCCTGCTTTTTCTTGAGTCCCTGTGTCTTTCTTCTCTGTTATCAATACCTCTTGCAACCTCTACGAATATCTTCTTCGGAGGCCTTTCCTGTATCTTTTCTATTTCCTTTGCAATCAGCAACGCACGCAATATCGGCCGCTTAACCTTCGGAGAAACGTAAAGCGCGTCAACAGCCTTTCGCAGAGAATGCTGATTTTCTGTATAGCTGAGCTCATCAAGCTTGTCATTTAAATTCTTTTTTTCATCGCCGTCACAGCAGAAATCTTCGGAATATAAAATCTGCATCAAATTGTAATTCGTTTCCCAAAGAGCCGTGATGACATTCATAACCTCGCCGGTCTTTTTATATGTAAACTCGACATCGCACAAAAACTCCTTTGACAGGCGACTCCAGCCGGTGTACTTAAGCTTGCATATTTTTTTGATGTCTTCATCCGTCAGCTTTTCAGAAAAAAGCTTTTTCAGCCTTTTCTTGAGTAATTTTTTATCATCGCCGAAAATTACCGATGACGCAATAATACTCTCCTTGTCATCAAAGGTCAGGCTCTCAAACTCCTTAAAATCAAAATAAGACTTCAATGAGGATTTTACGGCTGTATCTATTCCGCTCAATACGTCGTTATTATCATAACAGTCTCTTGCCTTGAGATAGTCCTTAATTTGCTTTACGGTAACCTTGCGGCGAGTCATAAACAAATCGTTATAAATCCCCTGCTTTAATTCGACGGGTATATCCTCGCCGTTCAGTTTGAGATTGTTTATCTCGTTGAGAACGGTGAATTTCGAATAGAGAAGAGAGCATTTGGGAATAACGTCACACTCCGGCAAATAGGTGCATTTACTTGTGAGGTTGTTTATGAATTCCTCAGCCGAAGAGTCAATATCAACAACGTCGTCAAAGTTCCACGGATATATTTTTACGCCGTCTTTTCTTTTAAGCCAGCTTTTTTCAGTATGAGTATTAAGCGGCCCGACATAATACGGAATGCGATACTCAAATATTTTGATAATTTTATCGTACACGGAAACACCGTTTTCATCGCACGAATTTAAAAACGGCAAATAATCCTTGGCATTATCCAAAATTGCTTTAAGCTCTTCCTCATTTACCTGCATCGGAACTACGCCGTTGCTCTTTGTCACCTGCTTCGGCATAAAGGTCTTATTCTCAATTTCATCAAACATTTCCTTATATGACAAATCGGCGTTTTTGCCGAGCGTCTTTTTAAGATAAGCGCAAAAATTCTCGGAATCACAGGTCTTTTTAAGCTCGCCTGTTTTGCCGCTTTCCTTAATGTGACCGGAATACGCCACATAATTGTCTTTTTTGCCGTCGCTTATTTTAAATATCTCGTTATACTTTTCCGGTAAATAAGTTTTGACATATTTTTTAAGCGTTTTTAAATCATTTTTATGTTTTTCATATACGGCGACCTTTGCCTCGGAGATATACTTCTTGCCGTCCAAAATATCGGCGAGTACGGCCCAATCATATACAGCCTTTAAAATTTTGACAAGCTCAAAGCGATCGCCTAAAACGGACGCGTATATTTCTTCGTTTTCTTCATAGCCGCTTGCAAAAGATATATTGTTTTTCTCTACGGTTTTTAGTTCATCATCGCCAAACAAATCACACATTTTAACAGTCGAGCCGCTTAAAACCGCCATTACGGCGTAAGAAACGGGATCGGATTTTTTTGTTATGCCGAAAAGCGAGGCAAGGTTCTTCGTCTTTTCTATTTTACCCTGACGCCTGTCCTTTAATATAGCTTTAAATTGCTCAATATCGGAGCAATTAAGCTGTATCTCGTTATCACTGAGATAAGAGCACATAGTTTCGTATGCCGAATTAAAGTCCTCTGCCGATGACAGAGAATCAAAGAGAAAATGCCCCCTGTTTTTGATAATATGGTGAAGAGCCAAAAAGACAAGTCTTACATCGTGCGGCTCTTTATTTTTAATAAGCTCGTATCTCAGGTGATATATCGTGGGATATTCCTTGTGGAAATCCTTATCGGTATAATTTTCGTCTGCAAAAACGGCGTATTTATCGTCGCCGGACTTGTCCTCCGGCCACAAGTTGCTCTCGTGTAAACGTTTGAAAAAGGTACAGTCTTTTTTGCAGATTTCTTCATCAAAAAGTGCTTCCAGCAAGGCTAAGCGCTCCCTTTTTCGCTGAGTGCGTCTTCTTGCGCTTCTGAAGCCTCTGCGCTTCACCGAGGTCTCTCCCTCGTCAAAAAGATGTACGCCCCACATGGCGTTGCCCTTGAACTTCGGAATGACATAGTCCTTATCGGTTACCGCCCAGCCGACGGACTCGGTGCCGATGTCAAGTCCTAAATAATAATCATCCACATTCCGCAATTTGTTACCCATAAAAAAAGCTCCTTTAAAAAAATATATTGACAAAGCCTAAACAAGATGTTATGATGTAGACAATCTCAGTACCGAGATTACACTACGAGTTCAAATAAAAATTTATTCTAACCGTTGCTTTGGCAACATCACAGTGTGTGAGTTGAGACCTGCTTTTGCAGGTCTTTTTATTTTTCCCGGATTAAGCCCGAAATGTCATCACCACAGTGCCGCACAAATTAAAGACTGCACTATTGTCATTTTATCATAAAAAATAACGGGTGTAAACCGCACATTGTGTCCGAACGCAACAAATGTCCGTATTTATGTACATATTAAAGACCGTCCCTGATTAGGAACGGTCTTTGCTTTATATTTTTTACGAACGCGACCGCACCGTTTGCAGAAAACCGCTCCAAGGCAGAGCGTTAACAAGCAAAATCAGCGCGTTTTTTTGTTACATACCGTATCAAAGCTCGGATTAAAGGCGTAGAAATTTTTCTCGTTCATTTTGTCCG
>OGYZ01001289.1_pt1 | contig 20230 bp, 11 predicted proteins | sample 1576681 | NCBI WGS metagenome assembly OGYZ01 (sample SAMEA3541480, study PRJEB24748) | human gut metagenome | biome: human gut; feature: human-associated habitat; material: faeces | place: China | collected 2012 | reverse complement strand
ATGCTCCATGCATTGGCTGCATGAGAAGATGGGAAACCATATCTGCCACCCCGATATCCTTGAACAACATGTACCATCGGACTGATAGGATTATCAGGATTGCTGGGACGCATTCTTGCTACTAATGGCTTCAGAATTCCTGATGCTGTCTGGTCTGAAAACAAGATAATCAGAGTGATGACAACTATAGTGCTCATCACAACCTTGACAGGAAAATTCTTTAGCAGTACAAAGATAAAACTGGCATAGAACGGAACCCATACAAAACGGTCTGAGAAAATCATCATGAAGTAATCCCAATACACGTTGTGAAAACCATTGAAAAACAGAAAAATCTGCGTATCAATCTGTTCTATTTGATGAAGTAATTCTATCATAGTCTTTCTTTATGAAATTCTGTAATGTTCGCTTTCTTGTTTCTGATAATCTGTTGCCCTGTCGTTTGGGCTATTTTGCACTCAAGTCATCGTACAACTTCTGTAGATAAGCCATGCCTCGCTTCAGGTTATAACCTTTTTTGCCTTTATCATAAACAACCTTTTTGGATTTATTGTCGTAGATGATAGAGTTCTCCTCTGATACCATGCCGAAAGCATCGGGTACATCAAAGAATGCAAATTTAGGAGTAGCATCACTCAACATATTCTTGCTGAACAAGAAGTCTTTGTGAGGAATGCCTAATTGTCCGAGCAGTGTAGCTGCTATATCATGCTGGCTTCCTATGAGCTTAACATTCATTGGGCGAGCTATTGCTCCACCGGTCATGATAAGTGGAATCTGATAGCGGCTGCGGTCAAAGTTGTCAAGATGTTCTTTGTATGCGCCAACATGATCGGCAACGAGTAATACCAAAGTGTTTTTCCATCTAGGCAATTTGCTGTATTCACGCAGAAGATGACCTATGACGCTATCTGTGTAAGCAAATGCATTTAAACGCTTGTCTTTCAGTCTGCTATATGGTACATCGAATGGCTCATGACTGCTTGAAGTCTGGAATACTCTCAGCATAGGCTGTTTGGCATTCTGTTCTTTCCTGAGATCTGCAAGCAGCCGGTTGGCTACGATATGATCGTGTACTCCCCATTTGCTCAATTTGTCTTCTATAGGGAAATCACTATCTGAAATGATTCTCTCATAGCCCTGGGAAACCAGCCAAGAGCGTTGGTTGGCAAAATCAACATCACCACCATAATAATATGCATTGCCGTAATGCTTTGCTTTAGCCAATGAACGTGCCAATGATGGTAATTGTGCAGATTTTGCCGGGTAGCGCATGATGCTGGTTGTAGGTTGTGCAGGATAACCGCTCAAAACAGCAACCAGACCACGATCCGTGCGGAAAGTGTTGGAATAGAATCTTGGGAAGAAAATTCCCTTTCTGGCTATTGAGTCCAAGCAGACAGCTACGTCTTTATGTGTTCCGACGGAAGGCATGATGTCGTTGGCAAAGCTTTCCATAATAATAATAAGTATATCCGGCTTTCCGTTTTTCCGGGTCTCTTCATTCAGAAGAGGGTAGGTGTTCTGGTCGCTTGAACTTACCATTTGAGCAAAGAGCTTGTTAGCTTCTTCTTCTGACATGTATCGGTATTGCGATGCAAAATCTTCCTGATGGGTCAGTGATTCAAACAGGCTGAACATCGGATTGACGGCAGCATGATTCAAAAACGCATTTTGGCTGAAATATGCCTTTCCTGTATTTGTTGTAGATACAGTAAATCCTCCTCTGATAGGGATGAAGAGAAGGGCAGTAAGCAGTAACAGAATAAGAGAATGGCGCATACGATGATACTCTATGTCTGAGTAGCGTGTTCTACGACCACTGCCGAAATCTCCAAAACCATAGTTGCTGTATCTGCTGGAATAGCGCTTCTGGGTATGAGGCATGCGGAGTGCGAACCAGACGGCTATGGTAAGCAGCACAGTGATGAGGAGAGCAAAAAAGATGTAAAGCCCTCCAACACTTGCAAGTGCATCCTTTGGCGAGGTAAAGAAATAATATAATGGAGTGCTATCTAGCGGGAAGTTCCAATATGGATATAATCCTGCATTCAGTATGAATGTAATGGAAACCAGGAAAGATGCCAGTATATAATAAGCATTCAGAATGGGACGTATAATCTCCTTACGAAACCAAATCATTGCGATGAGCAACAAACCCGGTAGTGCGGTGAGGTAACCAGCCATAGAGAGGTCGAGTGATAAACCGTACCACATCACAGTAGGCATTTCGCTCCAGATATTATCGATAGGTTGTGTAGCAGAAGCCTTTTCCAATATCATGAAAAATGGTTTCTGAATACTGAACAAAATGACAAACGTAAAATACGTTTTTATAAACCACAATATTTGCTTCATATCTATGCTTCTTGACTAATAATTATGATATACTCGGCTTTGAGCTTGAAAATTAATGCAAAAATAACCATTTTATTTCATATAAACGACTTTTTTGTGTTTATTTTTCAAAAAAGTGAGAAAAAATTTGGTCGTTCTAAATAAAAGTCGTACCTTTGTTGTAATAAATTTTATAACATAACTATGGCTAAGTACAATATTCAACCTAAAAAAGAAAAAATAGCAAGATATCAATCTATGCTGAGTGAAGAAACTAAGGACCGCCTTCGCGACGAGATAATCCGTGTTCTTGTTACTGAAAGAAAGTACAAGGACCCAGACTATAGTTCCAAGAAACTTGCAGAGGATTTGAATACTAACTCTCGCTATATTTCTGCTGTATGCGCAACTCGATTTCATAAGAATTATGCCGAGTTGGTGAATGATTATCGAGTAAACGATGCTATGTCTTTACTTACCGATAAGCGTTATGCAAGAATGAGTGTAGAAGGTATCAGCGAAATGGCTGGTTTCAATACTCGTCAGAGTTTCTATGCTAATTTCTTCAAGCGAATAGGCGTTACTCCTCGTCAATATCGTGCTAATCATTTTAAGGGATTGGAGTAAGTTTAATTGTTAATAACTAGAACATGAAACAAAAAGGAGGGTGTATCAAAAGTTAATGATTCACCCTCCTTTTTGTTTTTACAAACTATTGCGAGTTACCTCTTGAAGTAGTTTCTCAATGCCTGGTGGCGGATACTCCTGTTCAATCTGCGTATGGTCAGATTTCGTATCTGGCGAACTCGCTCGCGTTTGAGCCCCATATCTTCTGCAATTTCAGCCATCGTTTCTTTAGGAACACCTATACCATAGAATTTGGTGATGATTTCTTTCTCTCGTGGCAATAAATCTGCAATGCTTTCTGCCATCTTTTTCTTCATCATTTCTATATTCAGGGTATCATCTGCAATCTTTACATCCGGATCGTTTAATATGTCTAATAGGGTATACGGATTGTTTGCGCTTAGTGGCGCATCTACAGATACAGCCTTGTCTGCGTTTCTTGGGGCAAATTTCTTCTGGTCTTTCGGTAAACGATAAAGTCCTGATTGTTTATCGATGGCCTGTGATATAGCCTTGTGGACGAATGGACCGGCATAAGCAACAAAATCGGTGCCCCGGTCGGCTTGGAACTTTCTGGCTGCCATAAGCATTGCCAGCGTTCCTTCGCTAACCAAGTCATCAAACTCAACGCCTTTACCTTTATACTGGTTGGCTACTGATTTTACATAGTTTAAGTTCTCACTAACTATCTTGTTTATTTCTTTTTCTGTCATATTCAATAATTCTTTTTGCAAATATACATAGAATAATTCAAAAAAGCAAGTATTTTGCGCATTTTAACCAATCATTTTGGTTTCCACATATTATATATGTTTCTATGATTTGCATAAAGCTGCGTATGGACAGTATTCGCAACGATGCTTATCATCTGTAGGTCGGAATGGTTGTTCCTTGTCAAAGATGTTGGCGATGAGAACTTTCAGTTGTTTCATAAACTCTTCTTCGTATACATCTATGCTACTGATGAGTTCCTTGCCCATTTTTAATGTCGGATCATAATCTTCTGCTCCTGCATTTTGTATAAACAGCAAGCCTGGAGATACGGGCTCTTGAGCCGGATTCAGATTCCTGTTGTGGCTTACAATAATCGAGTAGAGCATAGATTGTAAATAATAATCTGTATGCTTGTTGAGCATGGATGGATCAAACACTTCGCTCAGTTCTCTTGGACGTGTTGTTGAAATACGTCCTGTTTTATAGTCTATTACGCGGATTCGTTCTGCAAGATTATTGCCATTTGCATGACCGTTAGCTGCAACAGCGTCCAGTCGGTCGATAAAACCTCCTATTGACAGAGATAAATTGCCGATACTTGTTTCTACTTCGACGTCAGTTTTTACAACCAACTCTAATCCGAGTATGGTGAATGGAGCCTGTCGCATATCTATCGTGACAAGTTGCCGGATATACCTTGCTATTACTTCTTTATTAATCAGTTGCAGACCATTATATTTTGGACGATATCCTGCAGCGCTAACTTTAAAGAGTTCTTCTCTGAATGCCTGATCTACCAAGCGATAAACAAGCGATTCATCTTTTAAGGCTTGCTCTAATTGCTCTTTTGATACAACGATAGGACGAGTCAGTTTGAGTTCTCCTTTACCGTCGGTTGTCAGAGCATCGCTGCTTGCTAATCCCAGATAGAACAGTTCTGCTGCCCGATGGAATATATTTCCAAATACTTTGTTGTCTACTTCGTCCTCATCCATTTCATCTGGCTCAATCAGTCCTTCTACATATTTATAGTAGAATTGCTTTTCACATCTCAAATAGGTATTCAAAAATGTTGGCGTAAGCATTTTCAAATTCCTGAGCTGGCTGAGCGCATGCAGTTTTTTCTCTATTGGTTCATAAGTAGGACGCAGCGTGTTTTGTCCTGCGACCAAAGAAAAGCGCTTGATGTCATGATGGCTTTCTACCAGGAGTTGTAGCATAAAACGGCTCATCTCACCCGATTGGCCATCTTCTGTTGCGTTATTGTAACACAAAGTGATGTCGTGTGAGCGTTGGAGCAGACTGTGAAAATAATAGGCGTATATGGCTACTTTGTTATCTACCGTAGTCAAGCCGTATGCCTTTCTCAACGAATAGGGAATAAATGAAGCATCGTTCACACCTTTCGGCAGTTTCCCTTCGTTGCATGAGAGTACTAAGATATGCTCGAAATCCAGATTTCGAGTTTCCAATACACCCATTACCTGTATTCCTTCTGCAGGTTCACCATGGAAAGGAATACTTGTTGACTGGATGAGCTGTTGGATGAGTCGTTCCAGAGTGATGCAGTCTACTGCTAAGTCTCCTGTCTGGATGAGTTCTTGCAGACGGTTCAATAATGTATAGGTCCTGAAGAGCGATTCCTGGAATAAAGGATCGTCCTGTTCTTTACTATTCACACCTATTGTCTTCAAAATATCCAGCAGATACTGGATGAGTCTCAAGTTGTATTCATTTTCTGTTGCAGTCTCACCCAAATCTTTGAAAAGCCTCGCGCAGGGCGCGTCGCTGCACTTCGCGCGGCACGGCCGTGCAGGCGGGCCGGGCCGTTCCCTCGTAGACCGGATTCATATAGACGCCCCCGATGTAGCGCATCAGCTGCAAGGCGAGGGAGTTGACGCGCAGAACCATCTCCGTGAGCAGCTCCTCGCGGAACTTGTAGTCGCCGTCGCGGCCCGAAAGCCACCCGTCGCCGTGCTCGGCGACATATTTCAGATTGGCCGATTGCAGCGCCACGCTCCGGAACAGGTCGTCGCCCAGGTCTCCGGCCCCCACGCGGGGATCGTAAGTCCCGGAGGCGTACTGCGCGAAGAAACAGCGGGGGTCTCCCTCCTTCGAGGCGAGCAGGCGGCGCAGCTCCGGAACCTCGTCGTGCGGCGTCACAGCCCCCGGAACGGGCTTGTAGAGCCACTCGACGGCCAGGTAATCGTAAGGACCCAGCGCATCGGCCACGAGCTTCACACCGCGCTCCCTGTCGCCCGGCTGCGCGACGATGTTGTAGAACACGTCGTCGGTGATCGACGCCGCCAGGCCGTTTTCCCGCGTAAACGACGGCGAACGGAGCGAGTCGGTCAGATAGGCCGACGAGGCGGCGTAGTTGGGCATCACGCCGAAAGCCGAGGCCGCACGGCGGGCCACCATGGCCGTTAGGGCGTCGGCGATCTGACGCGCCGAAGGCTGCGTGGTGCGCGCCTCGGGGTCGGCGGCCGACAACGTCAGGAGCAGCTTCTTCTGAATGGCGGCCGTGAAATTGAAGGGCACGAAGATGTCGGTCCCGAGGATTTCACCGCTGCGCGGATCGACCCACGAGGCGGTGTAGAGTTCCGAATTGGAGGTTCCCGTGCGCCGCACGCAGTTGTTATAGAGGCTGTTGTCGTTGAAAGCCGGATCAGCCGGAAAAGGCTCTACCCGCACGACATCCTTGCAGCCGATCTTCGCGAAGGCATCGTTCCACAGCAGAAGCCCCCGCTCGACGGCGGCATAGGCCGAAGCGTCGAAAGCCGTGTCGACGTAAAACACCACGGGACGCACCTTCCCCGCGCTGTCGAGGATCGAACGGCGGCAGACGTAATAATCGGTTTTGGCCTCCTGCTCCCGGTCCGAGAAGCGTTTGAACGCCTTGGCCGCCAGCCCGAGCCGCTGGTCGCAGAGCCGCATCCGCCGTTCGGGATCGCCCAGCACGCGGAGCGTGCGGCGGGCGACGATCGACTGGGGCTTGTCTTTCCACAGGTCGAGCAGGCCGAGGAAGCTGACCGTCGTGCCGTAGGAAAGCTCTCCCACCACCGAAACGCACCCTTTTCCGCCCGTCACGCCGGTCAGCATCGAACGGTCCTTCTTGTAATCGGCCTTGGCCGTCATCCAGCCGCCGTAGGTGTTGCCGCCCTCGGGGTCGATCGGACGCAGGCGTTTGACGTCCCCGACGAAAAGCGCCGTGACGTCGACGACGGACGATTTCCCGTCGGGCGTGCGGGCCTTCACGGCATACGAGGCCACGATCGGACCGATGTTGCTCCGCCCGACGGCCTCACGCATCGCCGGGCTGCCGTCGACGATCACCACCGGAGCGAACTCCCGCATGCAGAGGAGCGTGTCGCTCTTCCCGCGGCCGAACTCGACCATGTAGGGCGGCACGGGCTGCTGGTGGGCCAGTCCGTCGCCGGGATCGCCCGTCCGCTCGATCGTCGTGGTGATCATCAGCCCCCGGCCGAGCAGCGAATCGGGGAGTTCGAGGTAGAGTTTGTCCGCAGTCAGGTGCAGGGTCAGCCCGCCGCCGCGGACAGTCTCCACCCGCTTGTCCTTGAACAGTTTCTCGTAGGGAGTCGCCTTGGCGGCGGTATCGGCCTCCTGCTTCTTTTTCTTGTCGCGCTTCCTGTCCCCGGCTCCGGCTTCCACGGCGGCCGAACCGGCCGCCCGGACGGGCCGAGACGCCGCCGGCAGCAGCAAGATTCCCGCCAGCAGCGGAAGGAAAGCTATTTTAAACAGTTTCATCATGGTCCGGAAGATTTATTTTTTCAACGCTTTCTCGATGTTGCGCAGCAACAACTCGTAGTGCAGGCGCGCTTCGCCCGTCGCCGAAGCGCTCTTCGTGCGGAGCATCGCACGCAGTTTGAGCAGCGCGGCATAATCCCCGGCCTCGGTGTTGCGCGGGTCGTAGTAGTTCAGGCGCGGAGAGCCGTAGCCCAGCAGCGGCGCGGTGTCGACGCGGTGCGCGGCGGAGAAGGTTTCGAAGGGGTCGTGGCCGCAGCGTTCCCCGCAGGCGGTGAGCGCCGCGGTGCGGGCCGCATGCTCCCCAAGGAAGGCGGGAACGGGCATCAGTCCCTCGTCGGAGACCAGCTTCTTCTCCTCCCGCGCCCCCGTCCCGGTGTATTTCAGCCCGGCCGAAAGGCTGAGACTGCGGACGTATTCGCGCTGGAGCATCATCTCCAGTGCATCGGGCGTGCGGCCCTTCAGCGTCGAAGCCCACACGAATTCATAGACATCCCTGCGGCACTCCTCGGGCGTGTAGGCCTCCTTTTCGGCCAGCGCGGCGCTCAAAGCCACACGCGCCGGGGCGGCCACGACGACCGACACCAGCGAAGCCATGATCGACTCGGCGGGCGAACCCATCAGCGGCATGTCGCGGATCAGCTCGGCGTTGTCCAGCCACTTCATGTCCTTGAGCTGCGCGAGACAGAACAGCAGGGCTTCGCGCTGGCGTTCGCGCGGCACGCTGCGGTAGGCTTCCACGGGGTCGCCCTCCATCTTCTCGGCGAAGTAGATGCCGCCGACGTTGGCCAGCACGTGGTTCAGGTAGCGGATATACTGCGTGAGCACCTCGTCGTAGAGGGTGCGCCGCTGGGAGAAATCGGGGTCCTGGGCGCTGATCCAGGCGTTCATGTTGCCGAGAATGTATTTCAGATTGGCGATGCCGTAGCCCGAGGCCTTCACGGCGTCGTCGCCCAGATCCTCCGACTGCGAACGGGGATCGATCGAGCGGCTGAACTGCTGCTTGCCGAAACGGTAGACCGAATCGGCGGCGGCCCCGGTTATCCATTTCGAAGTGACGGCATATTCGTCGGCAGCCGTCGCAGCGTCGGGCACGGGCGTGTAGAGCCATTTCACGGCATAGTAGTCGTAGAGGCCGAAACGCGGCGGGGTGAGCTTCACGCCGCGCTCCCTATCCCCGGGCCGGGCCACGTAGTTGAAGCGAGCGTAGTCCATGATCGAGGTGGTCGTGCCGTACTTCTGCGTGAACGACGGCGAGCGGAGCGAATCGACAGGAATCACCGCCGAGGCGCTCATGTTGTGCATGTAACCCAGGCAATGGCCGACCTCGTGGGCCACGACGTAGCGCAGTCCGTCGCCGATCACCTCCTCGGGAATCGTCACGGCGCGCACGCGCTCGTCGGCCTGCGCCGTCTGGACGAACAGCCAGTTGTTCAGCAGTTTCATCACGTCGTGGTAGACATAGACCGAAGCGTTGAGTATCTCGCCGCTGCGCGGATCGACCCACGAAGGCCCCATGGCGTTGGCGATGGCGATCGGCGCGTAGCGAATGCACGAATACTTGATGTTGTCGGGATCGAATTCGGGATCGTCCTTCGGATAGGGCTTTGCGGCGATGGCGTTTTTAAATCCGATGCGCCCGAAAGGCTCGTTCCACTGGTCGACGGCCTCGAAAATATGCTTTTTCCACATCTCCGGGAATCCGTCGTCGACATAGAAAACGATCTGTTTCTTCGGCGCGACCCGCTCGCCGCGCTTCCAGGCATCCATGTCCGACGGCTCCAGCCGCCAGCGGTGGGCGTAGTAGATCACCTTGGCACGCTGCTCGCGCTCGCTGAAAAGCACCTTGCCGGTCGGGAACACCGACATGCGGCTGTCGGTGATGCGCGGACGGTAAGGCTCGCGGGGCAGCAACACCAGCGAACGGGTCATCACGGCCGTCAGCGGCTGGTCCTTGACCAGCGTCGTGCGGCCGCGGGTGAGCGTGAAAATATAGCTCAACGTACTGCGCACCACCACATTGTCGCTGAAAGCCTTGATTTCGCCCAGCATCGAACGCTCCTTCTGAAAGGTCTTCTTCAGCTCGAAAGCCGTATAAAGTCCGTACTTCGAGAAGGGCGACATCTCCTCCACGTCGGCCACGAACAGGTCCGTGACGTTGACCACCACGGCCGTGCTGTCCCGGTTCCAGGCCTCGATCTTGTAATTGCGCAGGATGGGATCGGCCGTGTTCCGCTTCACCGCCTCGGCCAGCGCGCGGGAGGCCCCCGTCTCGTCGGTGATGTTCTCGCAGTTGACCGTACGCAGCTGGACCGAACGGTCGTTGCGCGTGAAAACCACGTGCAGCGGATAGTCCGACTTGGAGCCGGTCGTCGCCGCAGCGTTGTCCGAAACCTCCGAAATGGTCGATCCGAGCAGCATTTCGCGCCCGAAAAGCGAATCGGGAATCTCGAAATAGAGCTTCCCCTTGACGTCGTGCAGGCGGAACATGCCGTCGGCCACCGTATGTTTCTCCTTGAAGAGTTTGTCGTAATCGCTTTCCTTCGGTTTTTCGGCCGAACTCTCCGCCTTCTTCGAAGCGGAGGATTTGGGCTTCTTCGCCGTCGCCGTCGCCGCCGTGAGGCAGAGCAACAGCACCAATAGTTTTCGGATCATCTGCTGAAATTTAGAATTGTGTTCGAGGTTCTTTTCGTCCCGGTTCCTGCGCCCGTTTCATAATAAAGAGGGAATTTTGCCGGAAACGACATACACGAAGGCCGAAAAAAAATGGGCCGCGTCGTGTGACGCGGCCCGCTCATCCCTGATTTTCAGCGGATCAGTACATATACTCGGTTTTGGATGGGTTGCCTCCCTGCTGCGACCACGACGCGGCGCAGCCCTCGGCCGCACCCTTCACCGCGAAGACGGTGGGCTTGTCGTCCTTCATGCCGTTGACGTAGATCGTGCCGTCGTAGGAGATCGTCGGCGACGAACGCAGCTCGTCGGCCAGCTTGATCTCCGCCACGCGCGAGCCGTCCTCCGGGCGGAGTTTCACCAGTTTGCCCGTAGTCCGGTCGTTGTAATAGACGAAACCCTGATCGTCGACGGCCGGAACGCCGTTGATGTCGCCGTCGGCGGCGTGCTCCCAGCGTTTCACGCCCTGCGCGGAGATGGCCGTGACGTGGGCCGCCACGCTGCCGGTCTTCTGCGTCGCGGCGTAGACCGTGCCGTCCTCGCCCAGCGCCACGCCCATGCCCGACTGGGCGCAGTCGCCCTTGACGGGACAGTACCAGTCCGGTTCGGGCGTCTGCCCGTAGACGGTCTTTGCCGGATCATAACAGTAGACGACACCCCCGCCCAGACTCTTGTCCGCACGCACGCCCTGGTTCTGGAACAGGATGTAGACCTTGCCGCCGGGACCCGACGCAGGCTGCGTGCCGTTCGGCGCCTCGCACGTAGCATCCTTACCGCTGCCGCCGTAGTTGTGCTCGCGGCCGTTCGACTTCACGCAGGAGAATTTCCACTTGCCCGCGCCGTCGGGGAAGAAGACGCGCATGCCGTGACTGCCGCCCGTACCGGCGATCACCATGCCGTTTTTGAGCGGCAGCACGCCGCCGTAGGAGCCGCCGTTGACGTGCCGCTCGTCCACCAGGTCGCCCGACGATTTGTCGTAGACCTGGAAATTCTGGTGCCCCGAAGGCACGTTGCGCGCCACAATGAAGAGGTATTTCTCGGTGACGGCCGGCGAGAGGAACCGGAAGCTGGTGTTCACGCCCGTATTCACATGCCAGACCTGCGAGCCGCCCCCGGCGCCGCCGCTGACGGCGTAGAACGCGCTGCCTCCCGCGCCCTTGTTCGGCTCGTTGAAGCCCGCCAGCGCGTAGACCGTGCCGTCCTCGTCGACCGAAGGCGTCGGCGACTGCACCTTGATCGAACCGCTGTTGTTCTCGGCCGACGCACCGTCCTTGCCGATGTCGAAGGCCCAGAGACGCTCGCCGGCCTTCGTGAAGCAGACCAGCGAATAACCCGTCGAAGTCACATAGACATACTCACCGTCGGGGCTGACCGCGGGCGACGTGCCGAACACATAGGCGTCCTTCGTGTCGTCGTAGGGGTACGACCAGAGCAGGTCGAGGCTGATGGCGCCGCGGCCCACGTCGATGGTCACCGTCTTGGTGTTCCTGCCTTTCTTGTTGTCGGTCACGGTCAGCGAGACCTCCGTAGCCCCCTGCGCCGCGAAGGTGAATTCGGGATTCTGCTTGTCGGAGGTCGTGGTTCCGAATTTCCACTCCCAGGCCACCACCTCGCCGTCCTCGTCGGTCGAACAGTCGGTGAACTGCACCGGTTCGCCCGCCACGACCTTCTCGGGCGACCACGTGAAGTCGGCCACGGGCCGGATGTTGTTGTCCACGACCCGAATGGTCTTCTCGAACGACGACTTCTTCGCCCCGCGGTCGGAGGTGACGGTCAGCTTGATGACATACTCTCCGGCCTGATCGTAGGAGATGTTCTCCGGGGTGGTTTCGTAGGAGACGACGCCCTTGCCCAGCTCCCATTTGCAGATGGCGATCAGGGCGTTTTCGGCCGTCGAAGTGTTGGTGAGCACCACCGGATCGCCCACATCGTAGGACTCCTTGTCGGTGGTGAACGAGGCGTGGACCGCCACTTCCTCGTCCGGCTGGCAGGAGACGGCCCCCATGAGGGCGAAAGCGGCCAGCATATAGATAAATCGTTTCATTTCAATCGGTTTTGAGCTTTGGTTGCAGGATTACTTGAACTCTAACACGGCCGCGATGGGATAGTGGTCCGAAATGTAGGGGACCTTCTCGTAACGCTGGTCGACGGTGGCGAAGCGCAGGGGCGTGAAGCCCGAGCTGAAGATGTGGTCGATGCGCGGGTAGTTGGTCGCCCCGCCGAAGTTGTTGAACGACGCCTTGTTGTCGGTCACGGGAGCGGTCGTGCGCGCGTCGGCCATGAACTTCTTCACGCCGTCGAAAATCGGGCTGTCGAGCATCTTGTTGAAGTCAGCGGTCAGCACCGTCGGCTGGTTGTCGGGGTTGAGCGACCGGATCTTCGCCTCGATCAGCTCCATCGACTTCTGGGCCGCCACCTGCCCCACATGGTCGATGTGGGTGTTGACGTAGAAGAACTTGCGGCCCGACTTGTAGTGGGTGAACAAGGCCCACGTGGCCGTGCGGTAGGTCGAGGCGTCCCAGCCGACCGACGGGACGTCGGGGGTGTCGGAGAGCCAGAAGGTCCCCCACTTTTCGAGCTTCACGGCATCGGCGAGATAGTAGATGGCCATGAACTCACCGGCATTCTGGCCGTCGGTGCGGCCCACGCCGACGCTCTTGTAGCCCGCGCAGTTCTCGTCCATGTAGGTCTTCTGGTCGAGCCGCGCCTCCTGCACGCCGAGCACCGTCGGCTGCTGGTCGGCGAACATCGCCGGAACGGCCTTTTTGCGGTTGTCCCAACTGTTCGCACCGTCGTCGCCCGAGCTGTAACGCACATTGAACGACATGACTCTCAGCTGATTGTCCTCAAGTCCGGGATTGACCGGCTCCTCCGGTTCGTCACCGGGCTGGGGTTTGTAGAATTCCGAGTAATCGGGCTTCGGATCGCTGCACCCGGCGGCGAAAACGAAGGCGAAACTCAACGAAAACGTCAGTAAATAACGGAATATTCTCATGGTCTTGCTTTTTATTTATTCGTTGTCCCACTCGGGGTTCTGCGAGATCGTATAGCCCGCGTTCCTGTAATCGCGGATCACCTTGGCGGGAATCGGATAGAGGTACTGGCGCCCGTCGGGATACCAGTAGCGGTCGCCCGCACCGGTCTTGTAGACCAGATCGTAACCCGACACGGGATTCGCCTCGGCATAAAGCCCCACGCCGTCCTGATTGACGCGGACGGCGATGTTCTTGTAGGCCGCCGGAGCCGACGCAACCTCGCCCTCGGTGAAGTAGTAGTCGTTCACGCCGTCGCCGTTGACATCGACGGGCTGCTCCAACCCGGGGATGTGAATGCCGCTCCACGGCAGGGTCTCCATCAGCGATCCGCACTTCCAGCGGCGCAGGTCGTCGAAGCGCATGCCTTCGGCGACGAGTTCTATGGCCCGCTCGCGGCGGATTTCGAGCAGCACGGGGCTGGTCACGTCCGGATAAAAGGTGCGTTGCAGGTAGCTGTCGACGGTCGTGGGCAGCGTCTCCGTGCCGCCCGTGATACCCGCGCGCTTACGCAGCGCACCGACCGTGAGCGCCCATTCGGAATCGGTGAGCACCCCCAGTTCGGCCTGCGCCTCGGCGTAGTTGAGCAGCACCTCGGCATAGCGGATCAGCGGAATGCTGTTGATGTTCTTCGCACCGCCGTCGTACTTCGATTCGTCGAGCGTATACTTGATCACCTGGTAGCCCGTGAGCGAAAGGTTTTTGATGTCGGCGACCGCCGTCTTGCCGTCCCACAGGAAGTTGCGGCCGCGCACGGTCTGCTCCAGGCGCAGGTCGCGCCCCTCCATCTCCTCGGCGAAGGATTTCACGGCGTAGTCGGCGGCGGCGGTGAAGGGCGTGCCGTCCTGCTTGAGGTAGGTGTGGACGAACGAGCGGACGAGGCTCCAGCACAGTCCGTACGAGCGGGCGTTGAACCACCAGTTCTGCTCGCCGAAGATGCCGGATTTCTCGTTGGCGCAGACGGCGAGGATCACCTCCTGCGTCAGCGGCGTCTCGCTGTAAAACAGATCGCGATAGGCGCCCTTCTTGCCCGCGGCGGTGTTGAGCGAGCAGCCGCTGTTGTCGATCACCAGCTTGGCGGCCTTGGCGGCCTCGCGATACAGCTCCTCGGGGGTTATCTCAAGCCCCGTGAGGTTGTGGTAACGGCGGTAAGCCGCTTCGAAGAGGCAGACGCGCGACTTGAGCGCGGCGGCGGCCCAGCGCGTGAGCGTCGCGCTGCCGGTCGACGAGGTGGCCTGGATGTGCTCGTAGGCGAAATCGAGGTCGGCGATCAGGTTGCGGATGATCACGTCGCGGCTGTCGCGGTCCTTGTACATCACGTCGTTCTGGTAGGACTGGATGTCGTTGGGGAACCAGGGAACTTCGCCGTAGGTGGTCAGCTTGTCGTAGTAGAACCACGCACGGAACCAGCGGGCGATGCCGAGGTAGTTGTCGCGCATCTCGGCTTCGACGGTGCAGTATTTCGGATCATTGCAGCCGTCGATGAAGTAGTTCACGTTCTTGAGCGCGCCCCAGCTCCAGCTGGTCGCCGTCTCGGTGTTGTAGGCCCCCTGCTTGATGAAGGTGTCGGTGTTGCTGACGGCCCCCACGTCGCACATCTTGTCCTGCATGAAGCCGTTCTTGAGCGTCGGCAGGGCCTTGTAAAACGAATTGGAGTAGAGTTCGAGACCCGATTTCGATCCGAAGATCATCGACTTGTCGGCTTTCACCTGCACGTTCTCCGTCAGGTCGCACGACGTGGCGAACGCAACGCAGCCCACGAGCAGACTCCATATATAGGTTGATCTTTTCATAGCACGTAAACAGTTTAATAGGTGATCGAGATGCCGAAGCTGAAGCTGCGCATCACGGGATAGTTATGTCCGTCGCCCTTGCTGTTGGAAATATCCGAGTCGGATTTCTTGCTGGCCACCGTCACGTCGAAATCCTTCGTGTGGCGGTAGAGCGGCGACCAGCTCCAGAGGTTCTCGCCCGAGAAGTAGACCGAGACCTTCGAAAGACCGATCTTCGAGATCCACCGCTTGGGCAGCTCGTAACCGAACTGAAGATTCTTCAGCCGGATGTACGACACGTCCTGCAGGTAGCGCGTATTGACGTTGACCGTATTGGCGTTCATCGGGCCGTAGTAGCCCACGTAGCGCGGCAGGTAGGCGTTCGGACGCTCCTCGGTCCAGTAGTTTTGCAGATGCCACGTCGGAACCTGGTTGTAGGGACGGTTGTACATGCCCCAGAAAAGGCTCTCGTCGCTGGGGAACCACTGCTGTCTGCCCACACCGTCGAACAGCGCCGAGAGGAAGAAACCGTTCCAGTCGGCATTGAGCGAAATGGTGTAGAGGTAGCGCGGCTCGGAGTTGCCGATGATCTTCCGGTCGCCCGGATCGTCGACCGTGCTGCTGCCGCGGTCGATGGCGTCGTTACCGTTCAGATCCTCGAAGCGCATGTCGCCCGGATAGGTGATGTACTTCTCGGAGGTCTGCATGATGTCATTCTTGTAGCCCTTGCCGCCGAACGCCGCGTCGATTTCGGCCTGCGACTGGAACAGCCCGTTGCAGACGAAACCCCAGATCTCGCCCAGACGCTGCCCCTCGTAGTAATCGGAGAGCTTGCGCGAGGCGTTGTTATAGCGGTCGATTATGGAATAATAGTCGGCCAGCGTCGCCTTGATTCCGAAATTGAAGGGCTTGCCCGCCAGCTTGAACGAATCGTTGTAGCTCAACGCGATTTCATAGCCGTAGGTGCTCATGTCGGCGTAGTTGCCCTTGGGGGCCGTCGCTCCGAAGGTGTCGGGAAGCGTCGGGCCGACGGTGTACATGTCCACCGTCTTGCGGATGTAGTAGTCGGCCGTGAGGTTCAGCCGTCCGTTCAGGAAACCGGCGTCCAGTCCCACGTCGAAGGTTTTGGAGGTCTCCCAGCCGATGTTGTCGGGAATCTGGCCCGGGAGGCTCGTGTAGCGCAGCTTGGCCTGCCCGAAGAGGTAGCGGGCCGCGTCGCCCGAACCGGTTCCGAAGGTCGACAGGCCGAAGGTTTCGAGGTAGGTGTAGGGATCGACGTTGCTGTTGCCCAGCGCACCGTACGAGGCGCGCAGCTTGAGGTTCGAAACGGCCTTGGGGCTGACGTCCCAGAACTTCTCCTGCGAAACGCGCCAGGCGGCCGAAGCCGAGGGGAAGAAGCCCCATTGGGAGTTGTTCGGAAATTTCGACGAGCCGTCGTAGCGGCCGTTGACTTCGAGCAGGTAGCGGTCGTCGTAGGCGTAATTGAAGCGGAAGAAAGCGCCCACGTAACGCCAGCGGCTGCCGCCGGCGGTGATCGACATGATGTCGCCCAGCGCGAAGTTGATGTTGTCGGCGTCGGGCATCAGAAGGCCGTTGCGCTCGGAGTAGGTCGACTTGTAGTCCTGCTGCTCGTAGTTGTAACCGGCCAGCGCCTTGAAATAGTGTTTCTCGGCGAAGGTGTCCTCGAACTCGGCGTAGGCGTTGGTGGCGATATAAGTCGTCAGTTGCAGCGACTCCTTCATCACGTCGTCGGTCTCGGGCGTGCCGAGGTAGACGATTTCGCCCTCGTAGGCGCTGTAAGGAATGGCCGTGGTCTTTTTAGTCTCGGTGTAGTCCTTGGTGCGGAACGAGAAGTCGCCCGTCAGGCGCAGGCGGTTCTCCAGCATCGTGACGTTGAGCGTGGTGGTGTTCTTGAGCGTCTTGGTCGTGCGGTCGAGCCAGTTGTTGCCCGTCACCAGGCCGCCGATGGCGTAGGCGCCCGACTTGGTGAGCGTACCGTCGGGATTGAAGATCGGCGACGAAGGGTGCCCCTGGTCGTTGAGCGAACGCCACAGCACGCCTCCGCCCTCCTTCGAATAACCCATCGGCTGACGGTAGTGGTCGTGCGTATAGTCGAAGTTATTGCTGATCTTCAGCCATTTGAACACCTGCGAGGAGACCTTCGAACGGAGGTTCATCGTGCGGTAGGTGTCGGGCGTGAAGTTGAACAGGCCGTTGTAGTCGTACAGACGCCCCGAAAGGTAGTGGCTGATCTTGCCGTTCGAACCGCTGACCGAGATGTTGTGCGTCTGGGCGATCACCGTATCCTTGTAAAGTGCGTCGTAGTAGTCCGTATTGCCGTAGTAGACATACTTGCCGTCGGGTTCGACCGTCGTTTCGAGCTTGTTGCCCGCGAGTTTGCGCTGGCGGAAGGTGTCGAGCCACGCACGCGAAAAGTCCTGCGAGTTGTTGAAGCCCGTCGGCTCGTTGAAGCGGTAGTTGTACCATGCGTCGTAGAAGAGGCGCGAATAGACGTAACCGTCGTCCACGACGTCGGGAATGGCCGTGGGCTGCTGGATGGAGACGTTGCCCGTGTAGTTGATCGTGAACTTGTCGGTGAGTTTGCCCGGGTCCTTGGTGGTGATGAGCACCACGCCGTAGGGTGCGCGCGAACCGTAGATGGCGGCCGAAGCTGCGTCCTTGAGCACCGAGACCGACTCGATGTCGTTGGGGTTGAGCATCGCGGGGTCGCCCTCGACGCCGTCGATCAGCACCAGAGCCGATCCGCCCGCGCCGATCGACGTCTTGCCGCGAATGTTGTACGACGCCGAGCGGTTGGGCTTGCCGTCGGCCAGCGAAATATTGAGGTTGGGCACGGCGCCCTGCAACATCTGCGTGACGTTGGCCACGGGACGGTTCTCCAGAAGTTCCGAGGAGACCTGGTCGACGGCGCCCGTCAGGTTGGCCTTCTTCTGCGTGCCGTAGCCCACGACCACCACCTCGTCGACGAGCGTGGCGTCCTCCTTCAGCTCCACGGTGACGAACGAACGGTTGCCGACCGGGATTTCGGCAGAGGCGTAGCCCAGCGCCGAGACTTGCAGCACGGCGCCGTCAGCCAGACCCTCGAACGAGAACGAGCCGTCGGTCCCGGAACTCACGCCGCGGGTGGTTCCCTTGACGATCACCGCGGCCCCGACAACGGGCTGGCCCGCGGCATCCCGGACGACGCCCTTAACGGATTGCGGCACAGCGGCACTCTGCCGGGGGGGGGAAAGGTAAATCTTGCCGTCGCGGATCTCGATTTCGACCTTGTCGTCCGCCAGCAGCTGTTTCAGCGCCGCACGCACGTCGACATCCGCGACGGCGATGCTGACGACCTTGTCGGGATTGACCGTCGGACGCGCGTAGTAGAACGTGTAGCCCGTCTGCTCGGTAATCCGCCCGAACACCTGTTCGAGCTTGGCATTCCGGAAATTCAACGTCACTTTCTGCGCCCGGGCCGTCAGGGCCGTCCCGGCTACACAAAGCAGCATCAGAAATAGTAGTCTGATTCGTTTCATACAGATTAGTTTAGGTAGTTGTTTACTAAAAAGCCCGTTTGCGCGCTTTTCACAGAATAGACACGCAAACGGGAAAAAACGATGAGCCGAAACTCTTTTTTTTATCTGAAACTTACCTTTATTTCTGTTTTGGTGCGTTCGAAACGCACCGGAGAGATCAGTTCCATTTCACGCAAAACATTATCCAGCAGCGTATTGTCGGTCGCAAAGGTGTAGGATATGGGGCGATCGGGCTGTCCGTCGGTTTCGAAGCGCACGTCGTACCACCGCGAAAGGGTTTCGAGCACCTCTGCAAGGGGCGTGTCGCGGAACGAGATCACGTCGTCCTTCCAGATCGAATAACGCATGGCGTCGGCGCCGCGGACGATCCGCCCCTCGCCCGAGCGCCGGTCGTAGAGCAGCTGTTCGGAGGGCGACAGTTCGAAACGACCGCCGCGGCGGTCGTCGAGCACCACGCGCCCCTCGTCGAGCGTTACGGCGACGATGTCATCGTCGCGGTAGGCCTTGACGTTGAACGACGTGCCGAGCACCTGGATCTCTCCGCCCTCGAACTCCACGACGAACGGCCGCCGGGGATTGTGGGTCACCTCGAAGTAGGCTTCGCCTTCGAGCCGGATGCGACGCTCGAAAAGCCCGAACTTCACGGGATAGTGGATTTTCGACTCGGAATTGAGGTGGGCGACCGTGCCGTCCTGAAACAGGCACTGCGTACGCCGCCCCCGGTCGACGACGAATTCGCCGTACTCCGCATCCGAAAAGATGCCCCCTACCTGACGGTCGAGACGCAGGGCGACGCCCAGCACCAGCGCGACGGGAATCACGACGGCGGCGACGCGAAAAAGAATGCGGCGCCGCCGGCCGCGCGTGAGGGCGGTTTTGATCCGCGCGAAGATGCGCTCCGAGGCGACCTCCTCCCGCTCATAGTCGCCGCAGGACTCCTGCCGGTCGAAGTCGCGGCCGATGTAGCGACTGGCCCATGCCTGGCCCGAATCGGTGGCGAGCCACTCGGCGACCGAAGCGGCCTCGGCGGCGGTGGCGCGGTTTTCGAGCGTCTTATGCAAAAGTTCTTCCGAAGGTCTGTTCATAAAAATAAAGTTTGCAGGATGAAGATAAGCAGGACGATATGGCCGAAACGGCTCTTCAGGAGTTTGACGCCCTCCTGGTAGTGCGAACGGACGGTGTTGACCGAAAGATTGAGCATTTCGGCGATCTCGGGATTCGAATAGCCCGCCTTGCGCAGGTACATGACCTGCCGCTTCTGGGTCGGAAGCCCCGCGATCACCGTATCGAGCTTCTGCAAAAGATCCTCGCGCTCGATCTGCGCGTCGAGCGGGTCCGAGGCCTCGGGGACGAGCTGCGCCAGGCGGTAGCTGTGCACCAGCTCGGTATTGCGGCTGCGCAGGTAATTGAGGATATAGTTGCGGGTCATCGTGTAGAGGTAGTTCCGCAGGCTCAGCATGACGGTCATCTCCTGCCGCCCGATCCAGAGTTTCACGAAGACGTGCTGCACGGCGTTCTCGGCCGCGGAACGGTCCTTCAGCATCTTCAGGGCCACGGCATAGAGTATCCGGTGATACTTCCCGTAAACCACCCGGAAAGCCTCCTCGCTCCCCTGCTTGATCCGCCGGAACAGTTCCCGATCCTCGTTTTCCTGAATGAAATCTTCGGTCATACCGGAAGCAAAGATAGCATTAATTTCAGATTTGCAACCTCCTGCCCCAAAAAACGAAAAAGCCGCATGACCGTTTGGCTCTTATTTGTGAAAACGGTA
>OGYZ01001282.1_pt1 | contig 20295 bp, 14 predicted proteins | sample 1576681 | NCBI WGS metagenome assembly OGYZ01 (sample SAMEA3541480, study PRJEB24748) | human gut metagenome | biome: human gut; feature: human-associated habitat; material: faeces | place: China | collected 2012 | reverse complement strand
AGAGCCTTACAGGCGCATATGAAGAACCACCGGCTTTGCCGGTGGGTCACTTTTTGTCACGATTCCAGTAAAAAAAATTTTTGCTGGACTAATGATTGGTTGTGCGTTATGTTCTTTTAACAGTGGAAAAGATTACCTGAATCTTTTCCACATTTGCTATTTTTCTTCGCGTTTGGCGCGGGCACTTCAACCCTTGGACGGAAATGTTTACATCCGAACAGCTTGTAGTGTACCCAGCTCAAGGAGTGGGCCAGATAGAGCGCATCGACAGCCAGAATATTGGTGGTTCGGCGTGCGATTTCTACATCGTGCGCATCCGGGCCAACAGTATCACCCTCATGGTACCTGTCAAAAATGCCTCTAATGTTGGTCTGCGCACTTTGGTCAGCACCAAGGAAGCAGAACACATCTGGGAAGCGCTGCGCAACAATCCCCAGCAGACCGTCCACACAGGCCAGAACTGGAACCGGCGCTTCCGCGAGTATTCCGAACGCCTTAAGAGTCCTGACCTTTCCATCGTCGCCAACGTCCTGCGCGAACTCCTCCTCATCGGCCGTACCAAGGATCTTTCCTTTGGAGAACGGCGTCTCCTGGAACAGGCCATGAGCCTTGTGACCGGTGAACTGGGCGAAGTCCTCAAGACGGAACAGCGGGACTTGCAGTCCGAGCTCATCTCCCTTTATTCCCCGCCTGCCAAGCAACCTGCGACCACTGCGCATTAACTATTTTTTACTTGCTTCCGGTCACAAGATAGGCTACACGCTTTTCACACGCCTTTTTTCTTCCAATCCCATAACATCTTTTTGCATCGCATTGCCGTTTTTCGGTGATGCGTGCTTTCTACGCCCATGGAAAAAGCACCCCGTAAATACGTCCGTAAAAAAAAGGCTGCACCCGCCTTGCTTTCAGATAGCGGCCTGAGCCTGACAGAACTGAAAACCCGCAGCATGCAGGCCCTGATGGAACTGGCTGAGCAGTACGAGATCGAAAATGCCAGCTCCATGCGCAAGCAGGAACTCATCTTCGCCCTCCTGCAGGCCTGTGCCTCCCAAAACGGTGCCATCTACGGGGATGGCGTCCTGGAGATCCTGCCCGACGGCTTCGGCTTCCTGCGCTCTCCCCTGTGCAGCTACATGCCCGGCCCGGACGACATCTATGTTTCTCCCTCCCAGATCCGCCGCTTTTCCCTGCGTAAAGGCGATATCGTTTCCGGCCAGATTCGCCCCCCAAAAGAAGGTGAACGCTACTTTGCCCTGCTCAAAGTGACGGAGATCGGCTTCGAACCGCCGGAAAATGCCAAAAATCTCGTTCTGTTCGACAACCTGACGCCCATCTATCCTGATCACCAGCTGATCATGGAAAACGGCGAGAAAAATCTTTCCAACCGCGTCATCGACATCATGTCGCCCATCGGCTGTGGTCAGCGCGGTCTCATCGTGGCCCCGCCGCGTACCGGCAAGACTGTTCTGCTGCAGTCTTTGGCCAACGCCATCAATGCCAACAATCCCGACGTCTATCTGATCGTCCTGCTCATCGACGAACGCCCCGAAGAAGTCACGGACATGGAACGTACCGTGAAAAAGGCCGAAGTCATCAGCTCCACCTTTGACGAACCGCCGCAGCGCCACGTGCAGGTCTGTGAAATGGTGCTGGAAAAAGCCAAGCGTCTGGTGGAACGCAAGCGGGACGTGGTCATCCTCATGGACTCCATCACCCGTCTGGGCCGCGCTTATAACGCCGTGACCCCCTCGTCTGGCCGCGTGCTTTCCGGTGGTCTGGACGCCAACGCTCTGCAGCGCCCCAAGCGTATCTTTGGTGCCGCGCGCAATATCGAAGAAGGCGGCAGCCTGACCATCATCGCCACGGCTCTGATCGACACCGGCTCCCGCATGGACGAAGTCATCTTCGAAGAATTCAAGGGTACCGGCAACATGGAGATCTATCTGGACCGCCACCTGGCGGAAAAGCGCATCTTCCCGGCCATCGACATCAACCGCACCGGCACCCGCAAGGAAGACCTGCTGCTTTCCGACGATATACTCAACCGCGTCTGGATCCTGCGCAAGATCCTGGCTCCCATGTCCTCCATCGACAGCATGGAATTCCTGCTGGACAAGATGCGCGGGACCAAGTCCAACAAGGACTTCATGGACGCCATGGGCAAATAGCAACAACGTATCCGCTTTTCAGAAAGGCGCTCTTCGGAGCGCCTTTTTTGTTATTTGCCCTGCTGAACGACACAGAACGAAACGAAAAGACAGGCATTGGGTGTTTTGATGGGCGGTTTTGATTTGTGGCCCGTACATCCGCTCTCCCCTGCTCCGTTTTTTTCCACAAGTCATCCAGAAAAACTCATGACGCGGCACACTTCCCTTGGAGCATTTGCCAGTCCGTGTTTACCGAGGGACATTGCCGTCTTCTTGTGCCACACCATCAGCATCTCTATGATCTTGCAGGCCAGGGACAGTGCTCCCTGGCCTGCATCCGCGGGGAAGCGGCAAGGACAGGAAGGACTCCGGCGAGCGACGACACAAAAAAAGGGCTCCCCGAAGGGAGCCCGGAAGCATCAGAGCAATGGATGGGACCGGTTAGGCCAGCTTCTTCACCGCTTCCAGAACGGCGTCGTAGTCAGGCTCGTTGGTCACTTCGGGCACCAGCTGGCTGTAAGCCAGCGTACCGTCGGGAGCCACCACGAAGATGGCGCGGGCCAGCAGACGCAGTTCCTGGATCAGCACGCCGTAGTTCTTGCCGAAATCCACGTCCTTGTAGTCGGACAGGCTTTCCACGGCCTGCACGCCGGCGGCACCGCACCAGCGGGCCTGAGCGAAGGGCAGGTCGCAGCTCAGGGCCAAGATCTGCACTTTGTCGGACAGGGCAGCGGCTTCCTTGTTGAAGCGGCGCACTTCCATATCACACACGGGCGTATCCAGAGAAGGCACGCTCACCAGGACCACGATCTTGCCCGCGTAGTCTTTCAGGCTGCGGGGTTCGAGGCCGTTGTTGCACACCGTGAATTCGGGGGCCTTCTGGCCAACGACGGGCAGGTTGCCTTCGAGGTGGAGAGGATTACCCATGAAAGTGACAGTATTCATAAAAAGCTCCTTGCGGCTTTTGCGTTCAAGATGCTCTTATGTAGCAGGATGTCTTGTCCTTGTCAAGAACATTTCCTATTTAACGGAATCCCAGACCAGGGCGGCCCATTCGCCGTCGATGATACGGCGCGGTTCAGGCAGTCCCTGGGCCTTGTAAGCCGCAGTCACGCCGTCAGCCTGGATCTCCAAGAGCCCGGAAAGGACGAGGCAACCGCCGGGGCGGCAGGCGCGCACGATATCGGCCGCCATCTCGGTCAGCGGACGGGCCAGGATGTTGACCAGCACCAGGTCGAACTGCTTGCCGGCCACGGCATCGATGCTGCCCTCGGCCACGGTGAAGTTTTCAGGCGCGATGGCGTTGAGGGCACGGTTCTCGACCGCGTTGTCCACGGCCAGCGGATCGATGTCCAGACCTTCGCCCGTAAGGCCGAACTTGCAGCAGCCGATGCCCAGCACCCCGGAACCGGTGCCCAGGTCGAGGAAATGCTGTCCCTGCTGCAGGCGTCCGGCTTCCAGCAGGTCGCTGACCACACGCAGGCACAGGGCCGTGGTGGCATGATGGCCGGTGCCAAAGGCACTTTTGGGCTCGATGAGGATGGGCGTCCGGCCGGGAAAGTCCTGCGTATCCGCCAGCCACGGCGGCAGGACCACAAAATGGTTCCCGCAACACACAGGCGTGAAGAACTGACGCCAGGCCGCCAGCCAGTCGGTCTCCTCCAGCTCGGAAAGAGCGCTTTCCGCAGCCGGGACGGTCTGCTTCAGCAGCTGCTGCAGCCGTTCCAGAAAATCCTTCTGTTCGCAGTGGACCCGGAAGCGCGTCTCGCCGGTGGGCAGGCTCTGCTCTTCCCAGCCAAAGGGCACTTCCAGGGCCATCAGGCCGGTGGCGCAGTCGTAATCACTTTCCGCAACAACAATTTCGAGGCGATGGATGGTTTTCATGCATTCTGCCTAGCCCGCACACCGGGCCCTGTCAAGCCGGCATGTTGATTTGCGGCGCAAATGCCTGTATGGATTGTCGGCATCGGCCTTTTGCCGTCTGCTTCGTGAGTGCGTCCCCGGGCGGGGCGCCTCCTTTTTTTCAGCTTTTCAGATTTTCCTAGTGATCCCCTGAGAATTCCACAAGCCTTTTCCGGCCAGGCGGGACGTATCCGGCCCAGACGGAAAAATATACGGGAGACGACGATGCTGGACCAGATCCTTGCGGACATCCGCAAGACCTTCGATGTGGACTTTGTTCCCCTGCAGCTGGATGACGGCCGGCTGGAGGTCCTGAACATCAACAATATGCAGAGCCATCTGGACGGGCTGCTGGCACGGCACGCCATCCATGACCCGCTGAAAGACCTGCCGCTCTGGGCCAAGGTCTGGCCGGGCTCCTTCGTGCTGGGGCGCTTTCTGCGCAAGCTGGAGCCCGAGGGCAAGACCATGCTGGAGCTGGGCGGCGGTTGTGGCGTGCTCAGTCTGGTGGCCTCCCGTTACGGCTTCCGCCATATCGTGACCAGCGACATCGTCAATGATGCCCTCCAGTTCGCCCGGGCCAACGTACTGCACAACAAGCTGCAGGACCTGATCGACGTCTGCTATCTGGACGTTTCCCGTCCCGGCAAGGACGAGCGCTTTCCCGAAGGCTTCGACCGCATCGTCGCTTCGGAGCTCCTGTATCTCGATGACCTGCACCGGCCGCTGCTGAAGTTTGTGGACCGTCATCTGGCCCCGGGCGGCAAAGCCGTGTTCTGCACGGACATGGCCCGCGCCAAACCGCATTTTGCCAAGCTGGCCGCCAAGACCTTCCAGGTGCAGGAAGGCCATATCGGCGTCAAGAGCCAGGATGCCGACGGCAAGGAACAGCGCCGCATCTACGTCCTGCATATCCTGGAGCGCAAGCAGTAGCCATGAGCACGACCACTCTTCCCGTCATCCGTCTGCAGTCCTGCCCCAAGGGCTATACCCGCGACCTGGACAAGACCATCTCGCCCCAGGAGACCTATGAACGCGTGCAGGCCCGCATGCAGGCCGCCGGTCTGGACATCCTGGCCGAAGTCCGCCGCGTGGACGTGGGCCGTTTGGGCATCCCGGTCTACCTCAGCGTTTGCGGCAGGGACGCCCGCGGCATCATGCCCACCCGCAAACAGATGGGCAAAGGTTCCTCGCCGGAACAGGCCCGTGCTTCCGCTCTGATGGAGCTGATGGAACGCTTTGCCTTCTTCAGTTTCTGGCAGCGCCTGCCGCATATGGTCAGCGCCACCTGGGCCGAGGCCGAAGAGCGCTTCGGCAAGGATCTGCTGCCCATCGAGGAGATCTGCCGCTCCGTGGACGACAGTCTTTCCCCGGAACAGGCCCGCGAAGCCATGAGCACCCTGCGCTGGAACTTCTTCCCTGCCACGCATCTGGCTGACGGCCGTACTGTCTGGCTGCCGCTGGACTGGTTCAAGCTGCTGGGCGAATTCAACGGCACGTCCGCCGGCAACAGCCCGGAGGAATCGCTTCTGCAGGGCCTTTCCGAGCTGGTGGAGCGGCATGTCTGCTGCCGTATCGACCGGGAACGCCTGACCACCCCCACCATCGATCCTCATGAGGTGGACGATCCCACCCTGCGCGATCTGCTGGCCGCCTTTGAACGGGAAGGCATCCATATCGTGCTCAAGGATTTCTCCCTGGGCATGCCGCTGCCCACTGTCGGCGCGGTGGCATGGGACCCGGCCACCTTCCCGGCCCGCTCCGAGATCGTGTTCACGGCCGGCACCGCAGCCTCTCCGGCCAAGGCCGCCATCCGTGCCGTCACGGAGATCGCCCAGCTGGGCGGTGACTTCTGCACGCAGGCCTGCTACGAGGCCTCCGGTCTTTCCAAGTTCGAGCGCCTGGAGGACATCCAGTGGCTGCTGGAAGGGCCCGTCTGCCGCCTGTCCGACCTGCCCAGCGTGGAAGCGCCCGACATCCGCGACGAGCTGCTCCGGGCGCTGCATGATCTGGAACCGGTACAGGTCTATGCTGTAGAGACTACGCATCCCGATCTGGGCGTCCCGGCCCACTACTGCATCGCTCCGGGGCTCTCCTTCCGCGAGCGTGACCGCAACCAGAGCATCGGCCTGTTCGTGGGCCGCAAGCTGGCTGAAGAAGCGGACGAGGAGACGGCCCTGCATGGGCTGGCCGTGCTGGAGCGCTGCTACCCCGGCGCGCATTTCCTGCCCTTTTTCCGGGCCATGCTGGCCCTGCGTGCGGAACGTTTTGAAGAGGCTCGCGACCTTTTCTCCCAGGCCCGCCCCCTGCAGCCCGAAAATGACGCCAAGGGGCTGGCCGCCTTTTACGAAGGCTATGTCTCCACGCTGACCGGCGACTGGGAAAGTGCCCTGTCCCCCCTGCGTGACGCTGTGGCCCTATGTCCGGACATGAAGGAATACGGCAATCTGCTGGGCGTCTGCCTGTTCAAGCTCAAGCGTTATGAAGAGGCTGCCGCGGCCTTCCGTGCCGTGCTCAAGGTGGACAAGGGCTCGGTGATGGACCTGGCCAATCTGGGGCTGTGCGAGAAATTCCTGGGCCAGAAGGAAGCCGCCATGGAACATCTGGCGGCCGCGCTGGAAGTAGATCCTTCGCTGGACTTTGCCCGCACGCATCTGGAAGAACTTAAAGCATCGCTTTAAGTATTACTGTATTCCATGACTACCGGGGAGAAAGTCCTGTACAGGGCTTTCTCCCTTTTTCATCCTCTCAGGCTGACCTGACGACTGCTGCCGTGCCCTGCCCTGTTTCCTGAAAAGACAGGGGGAAAGCGGCTTTACAAGCCCGGCCGGGACGCGTACACCTCTTTTCCTGATACGATTTTTTACCGAGGTACCCAATGACCCGTTTTCTTCTGCTGCTTTGCGCGGCTTTTCTGCTGGCCGGTTGCGGAGCCAAGGGCGTGACCGTTGTGGACAAGCCCGGCTTCGTGACCATGAGCCAGCGTATGCCCCAGGAAATGAAAGCCCGCGGCCTGCTCACCGACGACGGCAGCTATATCTCCCTGCCCGGTGGCGGTGGCGAGAACTATGGCGAGATCCTTTTCCGCCAGCTCTCGCCTGAATTCCTGTTCAATGACAGGGGCCACGTCTATCTGGGCAGCACCTTTGCCGCCACGCGCACGCCGTCCAGCCATGCCACCGTGCGCAAGACCGGCTTCACCATCGTCCATCCCACCCAGACCATCAATCTGGCCATGCTGGGCATCGTGGACTGGAACAACGACGAAAAGGACGAATGGCTCATTGCCTGTGATGTCCGCCCGCACCTGGGCTCCGAAAGCCGTACCTATTACGTGCTGGTACCGCCGCCGCTGCGCAAGGGCGAGCCCCTGCAGGCCACTGTGGCCGCAGTGTACGAATGCTACGGCCTGGCCTGCAAGCTCACCGTGCGTGACAGCCGTGCCATCCCCCGCGTGGGTGAAGGCGAACTGCCTCCCACGGACGTGCATGATGCCCTGCCCGGCATGGAAGGCGTGACCGAGCCGCCTCGCCCCGACAGCACGCCCCGCTCCGGCCTTCAGGAACGGTCGCTGTAGCGGGCAGCGATACAATAATCAAGAATAAAAAACAAAAGCGGGCCTCTCCGGCAGAGAGGCCCGCTTTGTTTTGTTTATAACAATTGCTCTTTTGTTCAAGGGATTGAAGCTATACGAAAAAAGCACCTGCATCACTGCAAGCGCTTGATTGTTCTGGCGTCCCGACAGGGATAAAAATTAAGCAGACTCTGACGCGTATAATTTTGTTGGCCTTGAGTCTCTTGCCCTGCGTGACCGACACATAGAAAAAGTGCATATGCGACGTCTTTTCATCCATGTGAACCATTGTGGAAACGACATTCTCCGCGCCCACAAACTCCGTGAAAAAGGCTTTGCTTTCCTCAAAGAATCGCCTAGGGCGTGTCTGGTAAGAAAGCCTTGTGCGCCTCTTTCCGCATTCTTCAAAACATATCCCTCGTTCCTTCCCCGCCCGCATACGACCCTTTCCCCGTTGCGGCGGAAAAGCGCCTTTCCGTCAGACATAAGCACTGCTGATTCTTTCTTCCTGATCCACGCGGACTGAAGGCTTGCAGAGATAAAATATCATATTGCCTGGAGCTACCGTTGTCATTTCGTATGCCTGTGCAGGCATTCCTTCTGCACACCGTTTCAATACGTCTTTCAGGGAAGTCAGCCCATCCTTCTGAAAAATTTTGACCTGACATTCCCATATAATGATCACATTCCAGTTCATCTCAAGCAGCAGCGCAGTATTTCTGGCGTCCCGTACCACGTTGCCGGCAAATTTTTTCTGCCAGAATGATTTATTTGACGCAGGCTCTGTGGCATAGTGACACCCCGAATGTCGATGCCAGAAACAGCCGTGAACAAAAATAACAGCCCGATAACGCTTTAAAACAATATCTGGACATCCAGGAAGCTCTTTATTATACAATCGAAAACGAAAACCTTCCCTGAATAACAAGGACCGGAGTATTTTTTCAGGTTTTGTATTTACTCCCCTGATCCTCGACATATTTTTTCTGCGTTGATCCGGCGTCAGAACATCAGTCATTATTTCATCCTCTTCAACAGATCATATACAATTTCAGCTATTTTATATGCCAACAGAGGAGGAACAGCATTCCCGATCTGAAGATACTGCTCTGTCCGATTTCCTTCAAAAAAATAATTGTCAGGAAAAGTTTGAAGGCGGGCGGCCTCCCTGACAGTCAGACTTCTGCACTGAAGAGGATCATAATGAATGAAATAATGCCCATCCTTGCGTATATGTGCGGTAATGGTGGTTGAGGGAGCACTCTTCAACTGTACTCGGAATCTATCACTGAAAATACTCTTACTCGGCTCTGCCTCTACATTCTTATGATGGGGAAGGAGCTCCGCCGGAAAGTCCTTCAGTTTCGGACTTCTTCCCGTAAACTCAGAGAAGGACGCAGCAAAAAAATACCTTTTTAGATCAGACGCCATGTGGCTTCGCGCCGCATGTTGAGGAATTTCCCGTATCCGCTTGTCATAAACCCATTTTTTAAAAGTTGTATTTTTTGAAGAAGTTTTTTTTGTACCCGAAAATCCTTCCTGCTCAAGCTTGTCCAAGCAAGCATGAATATGCCGTATCAGACAGGCGTCCATATTTTCAAAGTTGATCTTTCGAAGATCCATGATGGCCTGGATCCACTTCTCCTCCGTTTCATTCTTCATTCTGGAAAGATGGCTTCGCTTGGCGGGAAGATCCTCAATGGCCTCCTGTACCGTGACACTTGTGCTCCCCTGCAGGTGCAGAGGGGCAATGTCGAGATCACCTCTGACCCCGAGAATGAAGACCCTTCTGCGCGCCTGTGGAACACCATAGTCTTCCGCGTTGACCAGAAACTTTCTGAAATCATCAGAAGGCGTCAACTCATCTGCCGTCTCCAGAGAAAAAAGACGATACCCGTGAACTGCGCGAAGATCCTCAATAATTCTGGCGAGCACCGGAGAGTTGTTCAGCTTTGCGGAAAGGAGTCCTTGGACGTTTTCCATGACAAATACAGGGGGGGCGAAATCTTCCAGCATATACAGATACTGCCGATACAGCGTATGACGGGGATCATGCTCAAATTCAGGATCGTTCGTTCTCCGGGAACGTCCGACCAGCGAATAGGCTTGGCATGGCGGACCGCCAAGCAGCACCCATCTGGTCTGATGCCCTATTCGTTTTGAGACAACCTCGTTCAATTCTGCACGATTTTTATCTGACAGCGTCCAGCAAAGCACGGATTCAGCGGCTTTTTCAGCAGCATTAGGATACAGGGAAAAAAGCTCCTGCCGGCTCAATTCGCCTTGGATGTACCTGTAATACTCCTCAGGCACGGATTCCGGTGAGAACTGACAAAAAAAATGGCGTAGCATCAGCGTTTGACATGCTGCAGAATCACGCTCAACGGAAAGCGCAGCATGAAAACACCGGTTACTCCGGAGCTGAAACGAGCTGAAACCTTCCCCGAGACCTCCAGCCCCGGCAAAGACATCCAGATAAGGAAAGCTGTCGTATTTCGACATGATCATCTGACTCTGATTAAAAAATTTGCCAGAACGGGAAACTTCTCCCGCTGTCCAAGCACCTTGATTCTGAATACCAGGAATTCAAAAAGAGTAAAGTTCTTTATGGTTTCCCCAAACGAATCAGACAGACACAGAACTATAAAAAAGAGTAAATATATCAGTAAAAGTCATACTTATACCATGGCATTATCCAGGAGTGACACCATTTCTTTGCCTTCACGGACCGAGAATGTCCTTGGCGTCAATACACCTGCTGTGATACGTTTTTCTGCGAAAGCGGACGGACAAATTCACATCATGATAACGATCCGTCATTCCAATATGCACTTTGCGGGAAGACTATGAATCCCCTGATGAAATTTGCCATTCTCTCAAATAACATTCCGGCGGTCCGGAAACTTCTGGACAGAGGCGAGCTGCCTGACGCCGTTGACAAGAACGGCAACTCAGCGCTGATGCTCGCTGCGCAGAAAGGCTCTGCCGAGCTGTGCGACATGCTTATTCACGCCGGAGCGGATCCTTTGATGAAGAACAAACAGGGAAAAACTGCTCTGACAATGGCTGAAGAACGTAGTCACCCGGAGGCAGCCGGCATATTACGCAGAGCGAAGCAGACAGAAGAAAACACTAGTCCGGCATCACTTGAAGAATTTTTCTCCGCGGAAGACTGGCAGGAAGAAGAGCCGACATCCCCTCCCCCTGAACAGAATGAACAGCTCGCCGGAAAGGCAGCGGAGCTCATGACAAGTATTGCCGGCTTCATTCCGAAAATATCAGGAGAAGACTGGTCAGAAACGGAACTGGAACTTCCTGAAGAACTTTCCTTGTCTGAAGGCCGGCGAACTCTCCGTCTGGCCAGAGAGCAGATCGACACCCTTCAGACCATTGTCTCGAAAGCACTCATGGACGGATACTTCGATGGTTCTGTTCTTGATCTTCATTTTGAAGCGTCTGGCTTCAGAGATCATCTTGTACGGAGAATGACGGAGACGCTTGAAGCTCATGACATTCTGATTCTTCCCGGACCTCCTGACGAGTTCGAAAAAATTTTCGTGACCAATGATAATGAACCAGATCAAGGAGATATTGAAGACTGCCACGATATCTTTCACAATTTCATTCATGCCTATAAAGATGACTGGAATATTCTTGAAAGCTACGTATACGATCTTGAACGATATAAAAAAATTGAAGAAGATGAACTTGAAACACTTTTTACACGCAGAAATAAATCTGTATGGAATCTTATCAAGCTTCTGACAGAACGTCCTTCAGAAATAATACAATTAAATATATTTAACAATATACAAGATCAAAATAAATACTATGCTATTGAAGATGAAAAAAATGATCTCAATGACAATATAAAAAAAATGATTTCAAATCTTGACAATATAAAAAATATTGTGAAAAATTCATATACAGACACAATACTTTTCAGCATTATGGAATATATGAACTGTGACATATTCTCTCTTCATGATTTTTTCAACAGCATTTTGTGTCAGTTGAAAAAATATCAGAGTACCCTTTCTTATGAAAGTCTGACTTGGATGTCAGCAGTCCAGCTGAACGTACGGACACTCACCATCTGCAGAAATAACATTGTCGAAGGAAATCTCCGGCTGGCCTTCTATTTTGCCCAAAAATATCGGCATCTTGGCTGTGAGCTGTCTGATCTGATTCAGGAAGCGGCCATAGGACTGATGAAAGCCTCCTACCGTTATGACGCTTCCCGGGAAGCCAAGTTCTCTTCCTATGCCGTATGGTGGATCAGGCAGAACATGTTCCGGTATATTCAGAACTCATTCAACACCATACGAATTCCTGTCCATATTCAGGACAGAGCCTATGACGGAGAGGCTGCCTTTCGACATGACTGGCCGGAAACGGACGCTTCCGATGCCGGATATACGGAAGTTCCGGTATGGCTGAGCAGAAAAAAACTTATGGAGAATCTGAGAAAAATGCCTCCCGTTATCCGGATCAGGCTGGATCTGATGCCTGACAGCCGGAAGGAAGCATATCTTGCAGATTCCTCCCTGAAGTCCTCAGATACAGAATCTGAAAAAAATACATCACTGCTGGTACTCAGAAAGTTAATCCTCGATGCCATGACCATATTGAAGGAAAAAGAACGTCAGGTTCTCCTGCTCCGTTACGGAATAGGCATGGAGCACGGGCATACACTGGAAGAGATTGGTCTGAAACTTCATGTCACCAGAGAAAGAATACGCCAGATTGAAAGCAAGGCTCTGAGCAAGATGCGTATCAGACTCAGAGAACTGAATATAAAGGACTGTCTCGATGACTGAACATACATGGTCTGTCTACAACGCGCCTCCGGCAGCCGGAAGTATGATCGAATCTCTTAGGGGACTCGGTTACTCTCCTTCCACGGCGCTTGCAGATCTGACAGACAACAGCATTACAGCCGGAGCATCTCAGGTTGATTTGTCACTTGTCTGGAATGATGCCCATCCGTATATTTCCCTCCTTGACAATGGTCATGGCATGACGAAGAAAGAACTTTTTGACGCCATGCGGCTTGGATATCTCAACCCTCTCTGCACCCGCTCCGGAAATGATCTGGGAAGATTCGGCCTTGGGCTCAAAACCGCCTCTCTGTCCCAGTGCCGGAGCCTTACCGTGCTGAGTAGAAAAAAAGGTTATGAAATTTCTTCCCTCCGCTGGGATCTGGATTATCTCGCCGCTGAGGGAAACAATGACTGGACTCTTCTGGAAGAACCCGGCAATGAAGCGGCACTTCTTCTTCCCTTGCTGGAAAAATACGATCAGGGAACACTCGTTGTATGGGAAAAGCTCGACAGAATCATAACGCCAGGATTCACGGTCCAGCATTTTCTTGATCTGACCGACACAGTGGAACGACATCTGGCACTGACCTTCCACCGTTTCCTGCAGACCAGTCATCCGGCTCTCGTGCTGACTATAAACGGACGGAGGATAAAGCCCGCTGATCCTTTCATGCAAGGCCATCCGGCAACCCTGAGTTCTCCGGAAGATCACATGATAACAAGCGGCGGACGCATTTCCATGCAAGGATATGTTCTGCCTCACAAGGACAGGCTTTCACCTCAGGACATCGCTGAAATGGGAGATCCCTCAGGATGGACGGAACATCAGGGCTTTTATGTCTACCGCAATAATCGCCTCATCGTGTCCGGCAGCTGGCTTGGCCTCGGTCACGGGCGTTCATGGAGCAAGGAGGAAGCCTACCGGCTGGCAAGAATACGCCTGGATATTCCCAATACCGCAGACACTGACTGGAAGCTCGATATCAGAAAATCAATAGCTTCTCCGCCTGCCGCAGTAAAAAAACGCCTTCTGCAACTTGCCACGAGCATCCGGAACAGGGCCCGGCAGGTCTTTGTCTATCGAGGCGGTTATAAAAGGCCGCGGCACAAGGCTGAACAGATTGAACCACTGTGGGAGATTTCCCGGAAAGACACTGAAGTGCAGTACCATATATCCAGACATCATCCTGCGGTCACATCCCTGATGGCGGAAAGCTCGGAAACCCGGAACGCCGTTGAATCGCTGCTGACGCTGATCGAAAACACGATTCCCGTTCAGCGCATCTGGCTTGATGCCGCGGAAGGCAGAGACGCCCCCGGCCGCATGTCAGAAACTGCCCCGTCCGGAGTCATGCAGGAAATTTTGCTTACGGTATATCGGAACATGCTTCGCAGAAACGGCCTCCTCCCCGAGGAAATCCGCCAGCAACTGAAACGAACGGAACCTTTCTGTGAATTTCCTGATCTGATCGAAAATCTTCCTGATGAAATCTGAACCCCTGAGAGGGCTCCATGTCGGAAACCGAATACAAAGTCATCAAATTTGTTCAGGAACTGCTGGATGATGAACGTAAATCCGGAGTTAACATCACCCTTGAAATGATAGAGCAGAACATTTCCCGGGTAATTCTCATGAACCCCAAATGGGGCAGGGATCTGGATCATGCCGCCGTGGCCGAGGAACTGATACGTCGGTTCAGCACTTGGATAGGAGAATCCGCCGTGCTGCACAGCGACGAGGGCCACCACGTCTGGCTGGATGCCCCCCGGAAAAAAAACTGGCGCTACTGGCAACGCTACAGAGAATTTCTGGAGCGCTCATGGAACAACGATTCCGTTGAAGAGCTCGACAAAAGCACGGACAACATTCTCGGAAGACTTGAGGACCCTCTTCGCGACGGAGTCTGGGACAGACGCGGACTTGTTGTCGGTCACGTCCAATCCGGCAAAACAGCAAACTACACCGGTCTGATATGCAAGGCTGCCGATGCAGGATACAAAATAGTTATTGTTCTTGCAGGAATGTATAACAATCTGCGTTCTCAGACGCAGATTCGTCTTGACGAAGGCTTTCTCGGCTTCCGCTCTGATGCAGAGGGAGAAGGATTTGATCCTGTTGGTGTAGGTGAAATTGACAGCGATCTCAGCATCCGTCCCAATTTTGCCACAAACAGAAAAGAACGGGGTGACTTCAATACCAGGGCTGCAGCGCATCTCGGTATTACACCGGAACAACGCCCATGGCTTTTTGTAGTAAAGAAAAATAAGACAGTACTAGAAAGACTGTTCAAATGGATATGTGATCATGTGGCTGACAGTCGTGATGCCGCAACCGGCCGCAAACTTGTGACAAAACTTCCTCTGCTGGTCGTCGACGACGAATCCGACAATGCATCCGTCGACACAGGGGAGCAGTTCTTCGATAATGACGGCAGCCCTGTGCCCGACTACGAGCCCAAGGCCATCAACAGAATGATCCGGCGTATTCTCCATGCCTTCACCCGTTCCGCCTATGTGGGATATACAGCGACTCCCTTTGCCAACATATTCATCCATGAAAAAGGTTGTACTCTGAGCGAAGGGCCTGATCTTTTTCCAGCAGCTTTCATTATGAGCCTTGAAGCCCCTTCAAATCATGTCGGTCCAGGGCTGCTGTTCGGTTCCAGAGATGATCATGGAAAAGGCCTGTCTGTGATACGCGATGTGAAGGGAGCGGATCTCTGGCTGCCTGCAGCACATAAAAAGGATTATATCCCGTCCTTCCCGGGGGAAGACGGCCTTCCCCCTTCCCTGTGCGATGCCATTCTGAGTTTTTTCATGGCCTTGGCTATCCGTAAATGCAGAGGACAGGGAAACAGGCATTCCTCAATGTTGATTCATGTCACAAAATTCAATGCTGTTCAAGCGTGCATACGCAAACAGGTTGAAGATTATGTGCGCAGGGCGAAACAAAGACTCCTCCGCAACATGGATTCCGCTGCAATCCATCAAAGAATACACGAACTATGGTTCGACAACAGTGAAGGATTTATACATATAAACAAAGAAATGATGCATCTTCCCAAAGAGTTTGGCATAAGTCCTCTCCCATCATTTGATGAAATGATGCGCGCATTATTGGAAGAAATTCAAAATGTACAGGTAAAAACCATCAATGGATCAGCAAAAGATATTCTTGATTATGAAGATTATAAAGGAAAAGGCCTGAAGGTCATAGTCGTAGGTGGTGACAAACTGTCCAGAGGATTAACCCTAGAAGGTCTGACGATCAGTTATTTTCTTCGTGCATCGAAAATGTACGATACTCTGATGCAGATGGGGAGATGGTTCGGATACAGAACGGGCTATCTTGACGTCTGTCGCCTTTATATTCCTGCAGAACTCACCAGATGGTTTCGTCATATTGCCGAGGCCAGCAAGGAACTGCACGATGAATTCAGGCTTGCTGTGGAATGTGGCATGACTCCCAGAGAATACGGGCTCCGGGTTCAGTCTCATTCCACTCTGATGGTGACTTCCAGGGTGAAGATGCGCAACGCAAGAGAATTGAAGCTCTCCTTCAGCGGGCAGCTGGTTCAGACAGTGGCCATGTACCGGGATGCTGAAAAACTTTCCCACAATTATAACGCCCTGAAAGATCTGCTCCGTCCCCTCGGAACTCCGGATGAAAAATCACCGGTGATCAGAAACAGAAACGGTAGTCGCAATCAGTGGGACGGTTATCTCTGGAACAATGTCCCCTCCGAGGGAGTGGTAGAATTTCTCGGCAGATACCTGTCTCACCCGGAAGCGTACAGAGTCAACACAACCCTGATGGCGGAATTCATTACAAAGATGAACGGCTGTGGAGCCCTAACATCATGGACTGTCGCTCTCATCGGTTCTTCCACCGCGGAAAATTCTCACGACCTCGGCTTTTCCGGCCTCAGCATCGGTCTTCTCAAGCGCTACGGCAACCCCGAAATCTCTGACCGATACTCCATAGGAACTCTTATAAGTCCTCGGGATGAAAGCATTGATCTTGACGACAAGGCTTGGAATGCTGCCCTAGATCTCAGCCGCAGCATATGGGAAAACAGCCGGGGGTCCTCAAGAAGAAGTTCCCCCCCTCAGGAGCCTTCCGGTCCAGGCATCCGGCAGATCAAAGGACTCGGATCCCCAGAAGCCGGAGTTCCGCCACACCCGGACCGAGGTCTTCTACTTCTCTATCTGCTTGACCCCGTGCACGCTAGGATGGATCATGGCATTCCGGTGGTTGCGCTCGGGCTGAGCTTCCCGAGCAACAATCATGACGTGAAGGTCAGCTACAAGGTGAACAATATCTATTGGGAGCAGGAATATGGAGCCTGACGTTGAGGAAAAACAGCTTCGCAAGGCCTGGAAAGCTCTTTCCGGAGGAACTGCTTTCCGAAAGGGCTGGCACGCCATTCCTCTCGGCGAAGATAACAGCCATTTCTTTCAGGCTGCCGTCCGTTTTCCCGAAAAACATGAATCCATTCTGATGTCCTTTGACCTGACGGAACTTCCCCGGGATGTCGCTCTTCCCAAAGGAAAGGGATTCTCTCTAATCCGTCCCGATTTTCTGCAGAAAACATCCGGGATCTGGCTTGCACTCTGTCGCCATGACTCCGGTGATATCGAAATGTTCAGCCGCATGGCTGCAGACATTCTCAACGTATATTCCAGGTGTCTGCCTGACAGAGGGGAACTGACGTTCAGAATGGTTCTTCACAGAATAACGGCTTGGCAGAGTTTCATGAAAAAAGCAGGAGCCCCACTCTCCATTCAGGAACAGCTCGGCCTGTGCGGAGAACTGGAAATACTCAAAGACCTGATTGTCGCCGGCATCGGCTCCCGGGCTGCTGTCTCATTCTGGCGCGGCCCTTACGGCGAACTTCATGACTATGTCTTCCCTGCTGGAGCCCTTGAAGTAAAAAGTACCACGAACCCCCTCAGCATACGAATATCATCCGCCGGGCAGCTAGACACTGCAATTACCGCGCCCCTGTTTCTTGCCGTCCTTGACTTTACGGTTGACCATACCGCAGGAACTTCCCTTGCCGAACGTATTGACGAAACAAGGCTTCTGCTGTCAGACAATATTTCAGCGCAACAAATGTTTGATTCCTGTCTGATCAATCTCGGCATGGCGGCCGTACGGCCTTCATGGACGACAGAAAAGTTCCTGCTGGAAAAAAAGCAGTTCTTCAGCGTTGGTTCAGACTTTCCGACTCTTGCGGCATCAAGGATTCCACAGGGAATCAGTGATGTACACTACTGCATTTCGCCATTATTTTTCAGTAAATTTTCAACAACTCTTCAAAATATTCTTTCGTACACAGGAGTATTTCAATCATGGAACTTATAGATTTTTTCCAGCAACTTCAATATGAAATAAAAAGTTCAATTTCTGATTCCCTGGAAACGGACAGTGAATACCCATTCCCTGAATTTGTATTTACCGATCATATGATACAGCATATGATTTCTGCAGGAATGACTTTTGATCAGGCAGCAAGATGCTACTATAGTGGGAAGTCCGGCAATGCACATCTGAAAATTTCAGGATATGCTCTTTCTGAAGAAGCAGACCAGCTCGACCTTTTCATTGCTCTTTACAGCGGCTCTGAATACCTTGAGACCATTACAGATACCGAGACAAAAACAGCTGCAGAACAATGTTTCCGCTTTTTTTCCAGGAGTATAGAAGGAAAATTGAGCAAATATCTGGAGCCTTCCAGTGATGCCGCCATTCTTGCTACCCTCCTTCAGGAGGCATACGCGTCTCTTGATCAGATCCGCATCTATGTTCTGACAGACAGAATTTCACGAACGAAAAATTTCGCGCCCCGGCTGTTCATGGATAAAACAATCAAACTGGAAGTGATGGATATTGAAAGACTGTATCGTCATACAGTTGCCGGAAAACCCAGAGACGAGCTGGTTGTGAACTTTCCCGAAGTATGTGGTTCCGCACTTCCATGCGTATATGTCCCTAGGGGAGAAACTGATTATGACTATGCTCTGACGGTTTTTCCTGGTGAAGCCCTGCGTTTTCTCTATGAGAAATATGGATCCCGACTCCTTGAGGCCAACGTCAGATCCTTTCTCAGCGTCACTGGCAAGGTAAACAAAGGAATCCGCGATACTCTCCGGGAAAAACCTTCCCGTTTCATGGCGTATAACAACGGACTCGTTATTGTTGCCGATGAAATGAGGCTAAGCAGTGACAATAATGGAGGAACCGGTATTCTTTGGCTGAAAGGTATGCAAATTGTTAACGGCGGACAGACAACGGCCTCACTGTATTTTACGAAAAAAAAATATCCCGATACCAACCTGAGCAAAGTCTTCATTCCAGCAAAGCTCATTATTTTGAACACTGATGACTCTGAAGTTGAGGAATCTCTTATCTCTGAAATTTCACGCTGTGCAAACAGCCAGAATGTCGTGCGTCAGGCAGATCTGACTGCAAATCGCTCATTTCACCGGGAGCTGGAACAAATTGCAGGTTCTCTCTTCTGCCCTGATGGAACAGGTCAGTGGTTCTACGAGAGAACCACCGGAAGTTACAATGTATTGCTGGCACGGGAAGGCACAACCCCGGCACGTCTGCGCAAGCTCAAGGAGCGCATTCCTACGTCCAGGAAAATTACCAAAACCGATCTGGCCAAGTATATCAATACTTGGGAACGGAAACCTTCCGTTGTCGCTCTTGGTGCACAAAAAAACTTTATCGATTTCATGACGATGATCGACTTGTGGGAAGAACAAGGATTTAAACCGGACATACCATGGTTTAAACAGAGTGTTGCCAAGGCTATTATCTTCAAGCAGGCAGATCGTATCGTAGCGACCTTGGGAACTGCTTCCAAAATTCATGTCACTGCACATCTTGTCTCTACTATCGCAGAAAAGCTCGGTTCACGAATAGACTTTGACAAGATATGGCAGAATCAAGAAATTTCATCACCATTCAAGGCGCTGATTGCCCAATGGGCTCCTGAAGTAAATAATATTATGACCAAAGGAAGCAATGGAAAACTCCTGAGCGAATGGGCGAAAAAAAATGAGTGCTGGGCACAGGTAAAGTCAGGAAACTATCCTCTGCCTTCGACCACAATACCAGAAATAATGAATACAGGATTGCGCTAAACCTTGCATTACATATTTATTAAATATTTATGGGCAGATCACTTCTGAAAGGAGTGGATTGTCCTGTTATGCAGGGGGTTGTAATTTTCAAACTTTACGGGAACCGGCTTGAGCAATACCAGAGTCGGTTCCCTGTTTCTTATAGGTTACTGATACAGCCCTCAACGGTTGACTTATATTACACACATAACTAACTTTCCCTCTTTCATTCTGGACAGATCGCATATTCTTCGTTCATTTTTATATATATCGAGTATTGCATTCTACTATGAGTGTCATAATATTCTTGATTGTTAATTTGTTTATATAATTAATGACACAACATCTCCTCTCCATAATATCCGATTGCATACTTATTTTTAACTGAAAAATCCATAAAGTGACCAGGAAACTTTTTATTTTAAATACTCCATAAGTTATACTTGGTAAAATCTTGACTTTCACAGGTATATTATCCAGACAAACATTTGCTTCTACTATTCCTACTCCTTTGTATTCACACAGTTTTCTCAGAATTTTTCCTGTCGCTCTGCGATACATTCCATATATCAGCCTGCGTCTAAATTGATGAAGCGCTTCGGAGACTCCTGCTATCTAGCCCTTATTGCCTAGAAGTCATTTCATAATTCCTTGATGACTCTTCTGAGTAAAATCATGGAAAATGCCAAATGAACAAAGGCGGTAAAGTGTTGGT
>OGYZ01001276.1_pt1 | contig 20315 bp, 11 predicted proteins | sample 1576681 | NCBI WGS metagenome assembly OGYZ01 (sample SAMEA3541480, study PRJEB24748) | human gut metagenome | biome: human gut; feature: human-associated habitat; material: faeces | place: China | collected 2012 | reverse complement strand
CAGTCGCTGTAATGGGTATAGAAAGTAGCCCGGTTGATCTGGGATAGTTCGCAGAGCTCCTTTACTGTGATTTTATTGACCGGTTTCTCCTTCAGCAGCTTCAAAAAAGACTGCTTGAGTATCATCTGCGTATAGCGTTTCCTCGCATCCAGTTTCGCCATCCGGAAATCTCCCTCAAAAAGATCATCACGTTCCTCAACACACCGGCGGGCTGTGTTGATTTAATTTCAGCTGTGCAGTAAGTGCTGATTGTTTCTGTTTTTCACTTCAAGTATACTATACTTGTGAAAGATAATCAACACTTGTGCAATTATTTTGAGAGGAGGCTTTTTGAATGTTTGATAAATACCTAATTACAGGCGCTACCGGCTTCCTCGGCAGAGCCGTTGCGGCGGAGCTGGTACGCCACGATGCTCAGGTGCGTGCGCTTGTGCTGCATAACGACCCCTATATCAGCCTGCTCCCGAAGGAGGTCCGTACCGTCGCCGGCGATGTGTGTGATAAAAGCTCTCTTGCGGACTTCTTTGCGGACGCCGACAGCCGTACCTGTGTGATCCACTGCGCAGGCATTATCTCCGTCGCGTCCAGACCCGGCCCGAAGCTCTATCAGGTCAATGTGGGCGGCACATGGAGGATCCTCCGGCAATGCATGGAGCACGATGTGGGAAGATTCATTTATGTCAGCTCCGTCCATGCCATACCGGAAAAACCGGAGGGCTGCGTTATCACGGAAAGCGCTGACTTCTCCCCGGGTCTTGTAGACGGCGATTACGCAAAGAGCAAGGCGGCCGCAACCGAACTGGTCTTTGCCGCGGCGGAGCGTGGGCTGAATGCCGGCATTGTCTTTCCCTCCGGCATCATCGGACCGGGTGACGTACAGGGAGGGAGTTTTACTTCCATGGTAAGGTCTTTCCTGGCCGGAAGGCTGCCCTTTGCCGTTCGCGGTGGGTATGACTTCGTGGATGTACGGGACGTTGCAAAAGGCATTCTGGCCTGTTCCGAAAGCGGAGAGCCCGGCAAGGGCTACATCCTGTCCGGCCACTACATTACGATCCGTAAGATGCTTCAGCTTGTCGGAAAGGCCGCAAAGCTGAAATATCGCCCCGTCTGTCTGCCATTGGGCCTTGCAAGGTTGGCAGCTCCATACTGCGAACGCCGGAGTCTGAAGGATCGAAAGCCGTTGTTTTTCACCCCCTATTCCGTTACGGTCCTCGCCTCAAACGGGCAATTCAGCCATGCCGCCGCATCGGAATGCTTCGCGTATCAGCCGCGCCCCGTGGGGGAGACTTTGCGGGACATGACAGTCTGGCTTATGGCGCGGAAGGAAAAGGGCGAGCTATGAGTTCGCCTCTGCGTCATGATGCCCCGCCTCTTGCGTAAGGAGCGAGCCTCCCGCTGCCATAAAGGATATCTTGACGGGCCTGCTGCGGGAGGACGCTCTCAGGAGCGTCCTCCGCTTCCTTTCCCGCCCGGCAGGAAAGAGTTGCGGCGGGCGGCGTTTTATGCTATATATTAAATAGCCATAAGGCGGCGGACAGGTGATGTCCGCCGCCTTATGGCGCGTATTCCTCCTTGCGGAGATACCTTTGTTTGTCAGCCCCTATCGGCGGCCAGCGCCTTGTCGATTTGGGCTTGCAGCGCCTCCGCCTGATTCTTTTCCGTAACAGCACCCACGATGGGATCGCCCACGATATTGCCGTTGCGGTCAACCACATAGGTGGTGGGGTATGCAAAGATGTTGGCGGTGAACTTGCCTGCCTCTCCATCGGAAGCAAAATACACGTTCTGATAGGTCGCGCCCTTCTTGGCAAGCACATCCTTGGCCTCGGAAATGGCCGTCTCGTTGCCGTCCAGCGTGAAGGTGTTGACGCCGATGAGGGCGCCGCCCTTCTCCGCAAGCTCCTTGTTCAGCGCGTCCAGCTCGGCAAGCTCCCCTACGCAGGGGTTGCAGGTGGTAAACCAAAAATTCACAACGGTGACGGCGTTTTTGGCGAACAGTTCGCTGCTCTTCACCGTGTTACCGTCCAGATCCTTGCCCTCAAAGGCGGGAAACTTCTGCATACTGCCATCGTCAGGCGGCGTGGTCATATCGCTGCCCGCCGGTACGCTCGTATTGTCATCACTATCAGGCGTCTCTGACAGCCAGGGATACTTCGTCTCCAACTCTGCCCGCTGGTTCTCAATATCCTTGATCTTGGTGGCCTCGCCGGTGAGCAGCGTCAGCTCCTCCTCGGTGAACTGATCCTTGGCATTCTCGATGGTCTTGAGCAGAAAATCGCCGTAGTTGCCGCCGTCCTCTATCATGGCCATGCCCTTATCGGCTGCCATAAAGACCTTTTCCCAAAGAGCTGTGTTTTCCGACAGGATGGCATTTTCCTGCGCCATCAGCTGCTCATACAGCGCTTTTGCCTCTTCACTGCCATCCTTGCCGTCCGTGTCCTCCGCGGGCTTTGTGCCACAGGCGACCATACCGGCGGCCAGCACCAGCGCCAGCAGCAGTGTGATGATTTTCTTTACGTTCATTTTGTTTCCTCCGTTTTTAATGTATTTGCAGGTTCTACAGGTTCTTTTTTGCCGTCTCCAAAGCCGTAGCGGAAACTGACGGCGTTGGTGGGACAGGCGCGGATGCACATCCCACAGCGGATGCACTCGGTATGGTTGGGCGTTTTTGTCACGTCCACATCCATTTTGCAGGCCTTGGCGCATTTTCCGCAGGAGACGCATTTGTTCCTATCCACCTTCATCTGGAACAGGGACACCCTGTTAAACAGCGCGTAAAACGCACCCAGCGGGCACAGCCACTTGCAGAAGGGCCGGTAAAATACGATACTCAGCACGATCACTGCCAGCAGGATGCTGAATTTCCAGGTAAACAGGCTGCCCAGCGCCGCCCGGATGCCGGAATTGGCAAGGGACAGTGGGATGGCCCCCTCCAGCACGCCCTGGGGGCAGAGATACTTACAGAAGAAGGGGTCACCCATGCCTACGTCGTTGACGAGAAACGCCGGCAGCAGGAAGACCATCACCAGCAGCACGGCGTACTTGAGGTACGTCAGGGGCTTGAGCTTTTTTGTTGAGAGCTTCTTCGTGGGGATCTTATGCAGCAGCTCCTGAAACCAGCCGAAGGGACACAGGAAGCCGCAGATGAAGCGCCCCAGCAGTACTCCCAGCAGAATGAGAAAGCCTGTGATATAATAAGAGAAGCTGAACTTGGAGGAACCCACCACCGCCTGAAACGCCCCGATGGGACAGGCGCCGGAGGCCGCCGGACAGGAGTAGCAGTTCAGCCCCGGCACGCAGACGGTCTTGCCCGCGCCCTGATACAAGCCGCCCTTGAGAAAGTTCGGCAGGTGCAGATTGGTCAATAAGGTTGCCCCCGCCTGTATCCAGCCCCGAAAACGGGCCAAAAGATGGGACGCGCCCGAAGTATTCTTCTTATCCAATGCCCACACACTCCAGACATAATTTGATCGCTTTGCTCAGCACCGTGGCGGCCTCGCCCCGCCAGACACCGAAGCACAGCATGGCGGCTCCTGTGAGCAGCAGCGCGACCTGCGCTGCTGCCTTCTTCCTGTGACTCATTTTGATCACCCTTTCCTGTTTCTGTGGCCTATCATAGCGCAGGCGGGTTAAAATCTCTGTTAAGAACAGAAATTTAACACAAATCTTATCCGGCTCTGCTATAATAGGAGACAACCTGTTCATTAAGGAGGCGACTATGCACCTTTTGATTGTAGAGGACGAGCGCGCCCTGTGCGACACCGTCGCCCGCAGCCTGCGGCGGTCGGCCTACAGCGTGGATTGCTGCTACGACGGCGAGAAGGCGCTGGAACTGTTGGAAACGGAGCGGTACGATCTGGTGCTGCTGGATCTGAACCTGCCGAAAAAGGACGGAATGACGGTGCTGCGCACTCTGCGGCAGACCGACAGAGAGACACCTGTGCTGATCCTCTCGGCTCGCGGCGAGGTGGAGGATAAGGTGACGGGCCTGGATGCCGGCGCCAATGACTATCTGGCGAAGCCCTTCCATCTGGCGGAGCTGGAGGCGCGCATCCGCAGCCTGACCCTGAGGCAGTTTACCCAGCAGGATGTGGTACTGCGCTGCGGGCAGCTCACCTTTGATGCCCGTGCGCGGGCAGTTTCCGCCAACGGGCAGCCCCTGACGCTGACCCGCAAGGAGACGGGGATCCTGGAATACCTGATGGCGCATCAGGGGCGGCCTGTGAGTCAGGAGGAGCTGATGGATCACGTCTGGGACAACAGCGTGGACAGCTTCAGCAACTCCATCCGCGTCCACATCTCCGCCCTGCGGAAGAAGCTGCGCACCGCGTTGGGCTACGACCCTATCCGCAACCGCATCGGCGAGGGCTATCTGATGGGAGGGGACGAAGAATGAAGCGGCTTTCCCTGCAGTGGCGCATCACACTGATGTCCGTCCTGCTCATCGGCATCACCTGCGTGGCCATGAATCTGCTGCTCTGTTCCTCCGGTGTGTACTATATGGACACCATTGCAGACAGCTTACAGGGCAGCGGCACGGTGATTCTGAATGAGGAAGGTACGGCAAGCTTTGACCCGCAGCTCGTTGCGCCCAGCGAGGAGCTGACCATCGTTGTCGATGGGGCGCAGGGACGCTTCCGCACCACCAACTGGTATATCACGGCTGCGGTAACGCTGCTCAGCGGAATTTTGGCCTATTTCGTCAGCGGGCGAGCCCTCAAGCCCCTGCACAGCTTCGCCTCTCAGGTAGAGAAGGTGCAGCTGAACAATCTGGCGGATGTGAGGATCGATGAGGACGTGCTGCCGGAATTCCGGCAGCTCAGCCACTCCTTCAACCAGATGCTGGAGCGGTTGAACAACGCCTTTACCGCCCAGCGGCAGTTTACCGGCAATGCCGCCCACGAGCTGCGCACGCCGCTTGCGCTGATGCAGGCACAGCTGGAGCTGTTTTCCGCAGAGCACACCGATGTGCTGCCGGAGACAGCGGAGTTTCTCCTGCTTTTGCGGGAGCAGACGGAGAGGCTGACGCAGATGACCAAAACGCTGCTGGAAATGAGCAATTTGCAGCAGGTGGCGCGGAACGAGCAGATTCAGCTTATCCCAATGATCGAGGAGATCTTCACAGACCTCGCCCCGCTGGCAGAAAAGCGCGGTGTCACGCTAAAAGCGGAGGGCGACGGCGTTATGACCGGCAGCGACGCGCTGATCTATCGGCTGATCTTCAACCTGACGGAGAACGCCGTCAAGTACAACCGGCAGGGCGGCTCGGTGCGGGTTTCTGTCACACAGGAGCCGGAAAAGCTCTTGCTCCGCGTTTCCGACACCGGCCGCGGCATTCCGGAGGAATTTCAGCGGAGCATCTTCCAGCCCTTCTTCCGGGTGGACAAGTCCCGCAGCCGTGAGTACGGCGGCGTGGGGCTGGGACTTTCGCTGGTGTGGGAGATCGCCGATCTCCACGGCGGCTGCGTCCGGGTAGAGGAGAGTTCAGATGAGGGCACTACTATTGCGGTGGAGCTGCCGGTACAGTGAAGCTGCATCTCACATAAAGCAATAAGCCGCGCAGCGGGAGCACCCTTCGGGCGCTCCCGCCTTATCTTAGCATTTTGAATGACTTTGTATTTTCCCAAAGGCCCCCGCTTCGGCGGGGCCCTTGTCTTTTCACCTTTCGTTTCCCGCTGCGTAGGATAGACTGTACGGAGCCGCCCGGCTCCGCATACTACGGATACGGAAAAGGGAGTGTCTATGCAATCATCTGTCCTTCAGGGGATATTGCTCCCCTTCTGGGGCACGTCGCTGGGTGCGGCGTGCGTATTCTGCCTGCGAAGAGCGCCCTCCGCCGTTCTGCGCCGTGTGCTGGAGGGCTTCGCCGCCGGGGTGATGACCGCCGCCTCGGTGTGGAGCCTGCTGCTGCCCGCTATCGACTGGGCGGACATGGGCCGCTGGTCCTTCCTTCCGGCGGCGGGCGGTTTCTGGCTGGGGGTGCTGTTCCTGCGGCTGCTGGAGCGACTGCTGCCGGAGGCTGTTACCGACCGTTCCACCACCTTGACCCTTCTGGCGGTGACGCTGCACAACATCCCGGAGGGGATGGCGGTGGGTGCGGCCTATGCCGGATGTGTGGCGGCAGGAGCCGCCACGCCCGCTGCGGCGTTTACGCTGGCGCTGGCCATCGCCATCCAGAATGTGCCGGAGGGCGCCATCGTGGCCCTGCCCCTGCGTACCGCCGGTGCGGGGAAGGGGAGAGCCTTTCTGGGCGGTGTGCTCTCCGGCGTGGTGGAGCCGCTGGCCGCCGGCGTGACGGTGCTGGCGGCGGCGCTCATCGTTCCGGCGCTGCCCTGGCTGCTTGGCTTTGCCGCCGGGGCTATGCTCTATGTGGTGGCCGCCGAGCTGCTGCCTACGCGCGGCGACCCCGGCCCGGGGGCGCTGGCTTTTGCCGCGGGCTTTACCGTAATGATGATCCTGGACGTGGCATTGGGGTAGGGAGGAGGGTTGACAACGGCCAATTCCTGTAATATAATGTCGCTGACAAGTAAATAAACAGTCTGTTGATCCAATGTCGCCGGCGGCCGTACAGCCCACCACGGGCCAGGCGTCGGCATAGAAGGAAAGGGGTAGCCAAACCCCGCACGACCGGTACTGTGAGCGCAAGGATGCACCGAAGCGGCGAGAGCCGCCGGGACGAAAGTCCGCCATTGTGGGTAAGCCCATGAGAAGGTAGGCTGCAAACGAGGCGGGATGTCTGTCCCCCGCGGCGCGAGCCAGGAGAATTGCATTGTGTAGGACAAAGTTGCAGCGGGCGCGCTCTCCGTGTGCGGGAACCTTGTACCACCATGTAGATGTACCACGCTGACCTCCTGAACGGGAGGTCGGTGTTTTTTGCACCACCTTTTTCGCGGCCGGCCCTTTTGGGCGGGCGGCGGGGGCGGCGACGTCTTTCCGTGGTGCAGGGGTCGTATCTATTGCGTTCGCTGTCCGGCTTTGCGCCGGGCAGCGTTTCATTTTCGCGGGACAGAGTGCACTCTGTCCCGTTTTTCATGCCCTGCATGAAAAATATTTCCCTTGCCAGGCTGACACGCTGCCATACACAGCGAAGCGGTGCGGAAAACTCGACTGTCAAGCTGAGGCGCCGTGCGCTTTCCATCTGACCGTGAAACTGTGCAGACGAGTCCCCTTTGTCAAGCTGAGGCGGCCATTGGCCGCGTGCTTTTCCATAAGTGGGGCGGGGATGTTGCCGCATCCCCGCCCACCCCCTCACGTCGACAAAAAATTTACATAAAGGAGAAAGAGACATGAAGAAGAGAGTCATAAGCTGGCTGCTGACCGTTGTGATGGTCGTCAGCCTGCTGCCCACCTCCGTGTTGGCCGACACGCTGGCCGCGGATCAGGAGCAGCAGACCCAGCAGGAACAGATAGCTCCGGCGGACACGGAGAACACCATCCCCACCGAGGATGAGGAGACGCAGGAGCAGCAGGAGCCTGCTCCGGAAACGCCTGTGTCCCGGTCTGCCCGCAGCGGCGGGACGGACAGTGCGCCGACAGCCATCAACGATGCGGATGACTTCAAGAATATGGTCGCCGGCGGCAGCTATAAGCTGACGGCGGACATCACCGTCACGGCGCCCTATGCCAACGAATTTACCGGCACCTTTGACGGCAACGGCCACACCGTGACGCTGGCGATCAGCGGTGATAGCGACTATCAGGCGCTGTTTGCAAAGCTGGCTGCCGGTGCAGTTGTGAAAAACGTTATGGTGGACGGTGAAGTGACTGGCACCGATAATATAGGCGGCATTGCCGGTATCGCCACCAACGCGACTATTATAGCTTGTGCAAATAAAGCCACTGTGGCTGCAACTGGCCGCTATGTTGGTGGACTTGTTGGCAAGGGAACAGGTTTGACCATGACCAGCTGCTACAACCAAGGCGCGGTTTCCAGCACCAGAACAAGACCCATAAATATGGGAGGGATAGCTGGTTATGTAGATGGCGGAGCGAGTGTTGAGAATTGCTACAATACTGGAAGTATCACTGGAAGTGGAGACAATACAGCCGCAGTTGTCGGATGGAATGCTGCTACAGTTAAGCACTGCTACTACTTGGAGAGCACATATAAAGTGGGGTCTTGTGGAAAAAAAGGCGGCTACACCGACCCCACTGTGTCCAAGACCGATGCAGAGATGCGCAGCGGTGATATTGTTACCCTGTTAGGCAGCGCCTTCATGGTCAAGAGCGGGGACTATCCTGCCCTCAGCTGGGAGACCCCCACCGCGGCGGTACGCTTTACCATTCAGCCCGAGAATGCTGTGCTTACGATAAACGGCGGCACTTATACCGGTTCCACCACCGTGGCGCTGCCCGCCGCCGATGCACCGTATTCCTATACCGTGTCCTGCCCCGGCTACACGCAGCAGACCGGCAGCGTGACCGTGACGAACAAGGACAACCCCGTGGCTGATCCTGCCAATGTTACTGTTACGCTGGCGGAGGACACCTCTGCTTGGGTGAACGTGACCTTCAATGTCACGCCCACGGGTGCGGCCCTGACCGTCAAGCGGGGCGACACGGAGATCGAGCCGCAGAGTGACGGCAGCTATAAGCTGCTGAAAGGCGTCACGTACACCTATACCGCCGTCAGTGACGACGAGAGCTATGAGCCCGCCTCCGGCGAAGTGACTCCCACCGCAGACGGCACCCAAACCGTGGCGCTGAAAAAGGTGCAGAGCATTGCGGTGACCAAGGCTCCCACAAAGACGGAGTACTACAAGGGCGATGCCGAACTTGACCTGACCGGCGTGGTCCTCACGGTGAACTATGATGGCACCAATGAAACCCGCACCATTGAAGGCGACTATGCCGCCGCCGGTGTGACGTTTGAAGGGTTTGACACCAGCGAGCCGGCGGAATCGAAAAGTATTACCGTCAGCTATAGAGGCAAGACCGCGAGCTTTGCGATCGAGGTCAAGGACAAGCTGCAATTCTCCGATTTCTTTAGTGCCATCAGTGACAGCGTCACGGCAACGAATAGTACGTCCCGTCCATTTGAGCCGGTACAATCTGAGGGATGCCTACAACCGGCAAGTAACGCGAGTTCCTATTCCCCCTCAACGATAACGATTGCGGCTATCAAGAATGTAACTGTATCTTTTGACTATTGCGGCGGTACAGGTTATACGGACTTCTATGTCAAAAAAGGCAGTAGTCAACTGTTAGCCTCCTATTATAGCTCCGAGTGGAAGAATTTTTCTGCTGATCTGAGAATTGGGGAGACACTGACGCTGAGTTATGGTTCCTCAAGCGGACTCAAGCTCAAAAACTTTACCGTTTCCCCGCTGTACACGCTGACCATAGCGCCGGACCAGACGGACGCGACGGTCACTCTGAAAGATAAGGAAGACAAAACCGTCTCCGGCAGCAATGGCGTATTCGCCGTAAAAGCTGCGGCGGACTACACCTACACCGTCACCAAAAAGGGCTATGAGCCCGCCACCGGCAAGGTGACCATGAGCGCCGAAAATCAAACGGTCAATGTTACCCTTGTCAAACTGCCGGTCATTACCCTGCAGTTTACCCCCGATGATGCGGCGGTAACACTGAAACAGGGAAACACCACCGTTTACAAGGAGTCTGCGGACAGCGAAAAAGGCAAGAATGTCTATATCGCCGCCAAGAATACCGCCTATACCTACACCGTCAGCAAGTTTGGCTATGAGACGGCCACCGGCACGATCAGTGTTGCGACCGCCGATGTGAACAAGACCGTCAAGCTGACCGAGTTGGCAAAGCAGACGGTGACCTTCAACATCACCAAGCCGGAGGGCGTGACCGCCGAGCCCACCATCACCGTGCAGTCCGGCAGTATCACCGCCTACACGGGCAGCGGCGCGAACTGCACTCTCCCCGCCGGGGACTATACCTACACGGCCAAGTTGGATGGCTGCGATGACCTTTCCGGCAACTTCACCGTTGCCGCTGCCGCCGTCACCGTGAACTTGCCCTTTGCAAAGAAACTGACCTTTGCGGATATGTTCCAAGGCATCGAGGGCATCACCGCCAGCAATGGCGAGGGTTACGGTTTTGAGGCGGTGAGATCTGACAACGAAAACTATTTAGAGAGTGCCAACAAAGGAAAGAGCAGTTCTTCTGCGTCTATGACGCTGACTGCAAACGAAAAAAGACTGGTTTCCTTCCGCTACCGCGTCAGTTCCGAGGCAAATTATGATAAGTTTACCGTTAAAGTCGGCAGCAATGTGATACTCACGGAAAGTGGTAATTTAGATTGGAAATCGTACTCTGTAGTCCTTTGCCAAGGAGAAACACTGACTTTAACTTATAGTAAGGATAGTTCCGGAGACCGCAATGATGATGTAGTGCAACTGAAGAACTTTGCCGTTTCTCCGGCTTATACCATCACCCTTACCGCCCCGGAGGGCGCACGGGTGGTGCTGAAGGATAAGGACGGCAATACGCTGACCGGAAGCGGCGGCAAATACGCCGTTGCCCCCGGAACTTACGCCTACACCGTCAGCAAGACGGACTATGAGACCGCCACCGGCGAGATCACGGTGACCGATGCGGATGTGACCCAACCTGTGGAACTCACCGCCAAGCCGGTCATCACCCTTGCCGCAACTCCCGCGGATGCCACGGTAAAACTGGAAAAGGGCGGGAAGGCTGTCAAACCCAAGACTATTGACACGCTCACCGGCGTATATACCTATGTGGCCGAGAAGGGCGCGGAATATGCCTACACCGTCAGCAAGTTCGGCTACGAGACCAAGACGGGGGACATCACCGTGAGCGCCGATGTGAACGAGACCGTCACGCTGAGCGAACTTGCCTCCTGCACCCTGACCTTTGCCGTGAAACCGGCCGAAGACGCCACAGTGACCGTGACCCACCCCGTGGGCGTCACCATCAAGCCCGAGACCGACGGCGGCTACAAACTCTACCTCGGCGAGACCTATGCCTATACCGTCACCAAGGCGAACTATATCCCCGTTCACGGCAGCATCACCGCCGCCGAGGACAAGACGCTTTCCTTCACCTTAACTTACGCCGGTGAGGGATGGGACGGCACGACCAAGACCGAGCCCAAAACAGAAAACGGCGTCTATCAGATCGGCACCGCCGCGGAACTGGCATGGTTTGCCGATGCGGTCAACAAGGGCGACACGACCATCAGCGGCAAGCTCACCGCCAACATCAACCTCAACGGCAAGACCTGGACGGCCATCGGCACCAGCAGCAATAAGTTCGCCGGCACCCTGGACGGCGATAGTCACACCGTTAGTGGTTTGGCAGGAACTGGCGGATTAGTCTATTATTTGAGCGCCAATGGAACTGTCAAGAGTTTGTGTGTGGATTGCGCCATTGACGGTACAAGTAATGTCGGAGGTATTGCGGATAAGAGTGAAGGCCGGATTGAAAACTGCCTCGTCAGTGGTTACATCAAAGGCGGCGATGACGCGATCTTTGGTGTTGGCGGTATTGTTGGTCATGGTGTGGCAGGCAATGTCATTAGTGGCTGCGTGAGCACAGCGGATATTCTGTTCAAGTACTCCCGGTATGCGGTGCAAAATGGCGCGGGAGGTATCGTGGGTTATACTTACGGTACCGTAGAGAACTGCTATTTTGCGGGGAACGTCCACACTAACGCAAAGAGTGTTAGCGCTGGCGGATTTGGCGGACTTGTCGGCTGTGCGCGCAGTAATGCTGTTATGAAAGACTGCTACACTGTAGGTGCTGTCACCGGTCCGGAAAGCAGCTTCGGTGCGGTGGTAGGCAAGGTGAACTCCGGCGCCACCATCACCAACTGCGCTTATCTGGACACCATCGCACCACAGGCCGCGGCGGATGGCAGCACCAGCGGTATGACTGCCCGCACCGCGGACTATATGCGCACCCCGGAATTTGCGGCGGAGATGGGGATGCACCTTGACAGCGGCAACAGCAACGGCGGCTTCCCGGTGCTGCCCTGGCAGGGCGGCACCCCCGTGGACAATGCCGACCTCAAGGCCGCTGCCGCCGCCGCAACCGCCTTGCAACTTCGCGGCATGACCGCCGCCGACGCCGCCAAGAAAGCCAAGGCCGACTGGTACGCCAAGAATGTGCTGGGACTCTATGACCTTGCGGACTATAACGATAAGGCCGACCTCTGCGAGAAATACGGCATCGAAGAGCCCGGCGAAGAGGTCACGAACCCGCACGACTATTTCCTGACCGCCCTGCAAAAGCACTTCTATAAGGAACTGGGGCTCGATGCCGAGAATGCAGACCTTCTGAAGGCCGATGCCACCGGCGTCTATCAGCTCCGCGGCCTTACCCCGGTGAGCGGCGACCCGGAGGAGGAAGAGGAGACTGCGCAGACCTATACCGGCTTCCTGACCCTGCCCGCGAGCGTCACCGTTCCCGTGGAGGGCAGTGGAGAGAAGACCGTTTCCCTCACATGGACGGCGGATAACGCTCTGGTGAACACCGCCACCGGCGCGCTCACCGCGCCTGCGAAGGATAAGGTCACGGTGACCCTCACCGCCACTCTCCAAAGCGGCGCGGCCACGAAGGTCAAGACCTTCAAGTTGTGCCTTTGGTCCGAGAATGCGGAAAAGGTGCAGACCCTGGAGGACATTGCCGCCGAGTTTACGCGCAAAAATATTGCCGTGCAGCCCCTGCAAGGCGTGGGGCTCTATGATGAAACCAACATCACCCAAGCCTTCCGCCGCCTGCTGGCAGAGCAGGGCTATGCGGATGTGGCGGACAGGGCCGAGATCACCTATGTCAACGGCAGCGCCAAGGCAAACGGCTTTGACGATACCAAGGTAAAGTACATTGCCGACAACGGCGACATCACCTACTTCACCGGCGACGGCACCGCCCGCCAGACCGTGCAGTACACGGGATTGAAGTTCCGCATCACCTATGCCGGGGTCACCAAGGAGATCATCCTGCGAGGCACCGTGGGACGCAGCGCCGATGCTGTGCAGCAGCTGGTGGAGAGCGCCGCCGGGTCCCTGAACTGGGAACTCATCCGCGGCGAGAACACCAACGGGGCCACCCAAAGCGAGGTGGCGGGCTGGACGCTCTACACCGTGAACGACCGCATCACCTCCAACCTCACGCTTCCCTCCGGCATTGCGGGGCGCTATGATGTGAAGGTGCAGTGGGGCACCCGGAACACCGAGTGGCTCTACATCACCAACGGCACCAACGGCACCGGCGTGGGCACCGTCAACCGCCCCCTGCAGCCCGCCGACGGCACGGCGCTGCCCGAGAAGGCCGGCAAGTTCCGGCTGATCGCCCGCGTGACCTATGACGGCTTCGATGACTACACGCTGGCGCACATCACCGGCGACGACGGCGTGGAGGTCTATGCCGATGTGCTCTTTGACGCCACCGTTGCGCCCTTCGACAGCAGCGTGACCAGCGAGATGCAAAACGCTCTGGCGGAGAAGTATCAAGCCCTCCTGCGTGACTTTGTGGATAAGACAAAGCCCGTGGACACGACTGCCGTCAGCGACGATATGCAGATGCCCAGACCCGCTCTTCTGGAGCAGAAGGGCATCATGACCGACAGTTATAACCAGAAGGTCACGATGGTGAGCCTCACCCCGGATGTGCTGGACTTCAACGGCTATCACGCCATGGTCTACCGCCCACTGCCCGGTGAGAAGCCGGTGGAGGCGAAGTATGTGGTGACCATCACCACCCGCAGCTCCGGCCTTCTGCTGGCGCGGCAGGAGTTTACCTTCACCATCGCGCCCTTTGAGGAGCAGGAACTGAAGGCTGCCGCCGACTTTATGACCGAGGCGCTGACCGAGAACGCCTACTGGAACGGCATCAGGAACAAGAATACGGATAAGACCAAGGTCACCTCCGACCTGTATCCCTTCGCAGAGATCTGCAAAAACGAGGACGGCACGCTGAAATACGTCCGCGGTACGGTGAATATGACCTTCGACGGCATCGAGGCCGACGATATCCCCGGCTGGCTCGATACAGAGAAGTACCGCTGCTTCCGATCCTCCCGACCCTCCGTCATCGAGAATGAACTGCTGCGTGTGCACCAGCCGGAGTACAATACGACAGTTACGCTGGACAGCGTTCTGACCTACACCAAGTACGCCCAGTATTGGGAAAAGTTCGGCATCAACGGCACCGAGGAGACCAAGGAACGCTACAAGGACTTTGCCCAATTCTACAAGCAGCCCATCCACATCGATCTGACGGTGATCGGCGAGAAGAACGCCGCTGACCCCAACGAAAATCAGACCCTCACCGTGAAGGTCAAGGTGGACGGCTACAACAAGAACGGCCATACTTTCCGGGGAATCTCCGGCTTTACCTTCACCGGCAAGGCCAACGAGGATCCCACCGCTTGGGACGCTGTGAAGGCGTGCCTTGACAGTGCCAAGTACACCTATACCGGCAGCGGCGCCTACATCAAGAGCATCACCGATGCGGCGGGCCACACCCTCAAGGAGAAGGGCGACGGCAAGTCCTCCGGCTGGATGTTCGGCCTCGCCGTCAAGGGCGGCACCGAGACTTTGCCCAAGACCACGCTGGACAACACCTATCTCAAGGACGGCGACACCCTGCGCCTGTTCTTTACCGACACCTATATTCCGCTGGACCCGACGGATCCCGTGGTGCCCGGTACGGAAGTACCCGGCTTCGATGAGGCGTATGCCGGCGCCAAGGCGTATATCCAAAGCGCGGTGAGCGCCCCGGTCGTCAGCTATCTCTTCGGCGAGTGGGCGGTGCTGGGACAGGCTCGCGCCAAGGTGCCCCTGTCCGAGGCATATATCGCGGCCTATTATGAGAAGGTCGTGGCCTATGTGCAGAAGAATATGGGCGCGGACGGCGTTCTTGTCGATCCCGAGAGCCGTAACCCCACCGTCACCGACAACGAGCGTATCATTCTGGCCCTTACCGCCATCGGCAAGGACCCCGCCAACGTGGGCGGCAAAAACCTGCTGAAGGCGCTGCAGAACAAGGATATCATGAAGGTCACCGATACCAGTAACACAGATATCAACGGCCTCGTCATGGGTCTGCTGGCGCTCAACAGCCGCAATTACACCTCCGACACCTCCTGGCTGGTGCAGGCTGTTCTTGCACAGCAGAACGAAGACGGCAGCTGGAGCGCCAGCGCCGACACAAAACCCGTCGGCGACGTGGACATGACCGCCATGGCGCTGCAGGCGCTGGCACCCTACCATAAGGACAGCGGCAATGAAACCGTGAACACCGCCGTGGAGAAAGCCCTCAACTGGCTCTCCGGCAAGTATCGAAGCGGCTACGACTCCTCCGAGAGCTGCGCGCAGGTGGTCATCGCCCTTTCCGCCCTGAATTTGGATGCCAACACGGACGTGCGCTTTACCAAGACCGTGGAGGGGAAGACCCTGAGCGTGCTGGGGAACCTCCTGCAGTACCGCGTGGCGAAGAACGGCGGCTTTAAGCATCAGTTCGCAGACAAGGCCGTCAACGAGATGGCCACGGAGCAGGCGCTTTGCGCCATGGCCGCCTATGCGCGCTTTACCGAGAAGGCCAACGCCCTCTACGACATGACTGACGCCGCCTGCGCCCATCGCTTCGGCGAGTGGAAAGTGACCGTGGCCGCCACCTGCACCAAGGACGGCGTCAGCCGCCGGATCTGCTCCATTTGCGGCGCCGTGGAGGAAAAGTCCGTTCCCGCGCCGGGACACAAGTTCGGCCCTTGGAACGTGACCGCGGCGGCCACCTGCACCGAAAGCGGTATCAGCACCCGTAAGTGCAGCGTCTGCGGCACGGAGGAGACGATGATCGTCCCGTCTCTGGGGCACAGTATGACTGCCACGGCGGGCAAGGCTGCTACCTGCACCGAGGCAGGCAACAGTGCCTACTGGTCCTGCTCCCGCTGCGGCAAGTTCTTCAGCGATGCGGCGGGCAAGACCGAGATCGCCAAGGACAGCTGGGTCATCGCGGCCCTGGGCCACGATGAGGCCACCCGCGCTACCGTGGCGGCTACCTGCTACGCCTCCGGCCGTACGGCGGAGACCTACTGCAAGCGCTGCGGGCTGGTTCTCACTGCCGGCACGGTCATTCCGGCTACCGGCAAGCACACCTATGAGAACGGCGTCTGCTCCACCTGCGGCGTAAAGAATCCCTTGGCGGACGTCAAGGGCGACACCATCAAGGTGGACAGCAAAGACAACAAGACCGCCGCGGGCGGCGGCTTGGTCATCAAGGCCGACAGCACCATCACCGACGAAGTGCTGGCGGATATCAAGGCGGCGGTGAGCAGCGGCGCGATCACCGTGACCGTGGCGGATACGCTCCAGCCCACCAACGAGCAGAAGGCCGCCGACGGCGGCAAGAGCGCCCTGACCGAGGCGGCCAAGAACGTCACCGGCGATGCTAAGCAGGAGCTGACCAAGCTGGCCGAGAAGCTGGACGCCCTGCGCGGAGACAAATCCCGCAAGAACGCGCAGTTGGAGAAGGTCGTGGACGTGAGCGTGGCGCTGGTCAAGACGGAGGGGGACGAGAGCAAGACCGTGGCACAGCTTATCGAGCTGCCCCACAGCGTCACCGTGACCATCCCCATCACCGACGAGCTGTACGCAGCCCTTCAGGGCAAGCGCGTCTGCGTGGTGCGCAGTCACACCGACATCAACGGCAACGTGACCACTACCGAGCTGTCCGCCACACTGGGCGGCACCAAGGGCAATTACGTCCTGACCTTCCAGACGGACAAGGCCTCCGCGTTCGCCATCGTCTCCTATGAGACGGTGTCCTCCGGGTACTACTACGGTGGAAACGGCTCGGCCGACAGCGGCAAGAAGGACTCCGCCAACACGGCGGACGACAGTCAGATGGTGCTGTGGCTGGGCAGCGCGGTCCTGGCGGCGGCAGCCGTTGTGGTGCTGACCCGGAAGAAGCGCGTTTCCAAGTAACAACAGAACAGCCGACGCAGGGGCGCGAAAGCGCCTCTGCGTATGGCGCTTTTATGAGGAATGAGAGATATGAAGAAAAACCACCGATTTTGGCTGTTGGCGCTGGCACTGTCCCTGCTGCTGACCTGCGCCGCCTGCGGGGAAAAGACCGTATCGTACGCCCCCGGCAACATTCCCACGGCAACGCAGGAGCAGACCACGGACACCAGGAAGGACGACACAGCTGAAACGGGCACCACCAAGGCTGACGGCAAGCAGGACGCGGCAAAGACTGAGGATAAGACCGCGGACGATAAGAAGCCTGACAAGCAGAAGCCGGCTGGTGAAGCCAAAAAGACCGAGGAGGATACCAAAAAGCAGGAGGAAGCCAAGCGCCTGGAGGAGCAGAAGCGGCTGGAAGAAGAGAAGAAACAGCAGGAACAGGAGCAGCCTTCTGCGCCGGACCCGGACCCTGCGCCTGCACCTGACCCTGCGCCGGCGGCATCCGTATCGCTGTACATCTCCTGCGCCACGGTGCTCAATAATATGGACAAGTGCTCCGACGGCGTGAAGGATATCATTCCCGCCGACGGCGTGATCCTGTCCACCACGGTGACCATCACCGAGGGTGAGTCTGTCATGTCCGTACTGAAGCGGGCCTGCGGTGACGCGGGTATCCCGGTGAGCTACAGCGGCAACTATGTCAGGGGCATCAACGGCCTGTTCGAAAAGAACGTAGGCAGGAGCTCCGGCTGGATGTACTGCGTGGGGGGAACCTTCCCCAGCTATGGCGCGGACAGCTATACGCTCTCCGGCGGCGAGAACATCCAGTGGCTCTACACCTGTAATATGGGTGCAGACGTGGGCAATACCTATATGGGCTGACAAAAGGGCGGCTTTTGCCGCCCTTTTTCCGCACGCAGGATTGACGTATCCCCTGGCGGCAGGGTATAATCAAAAGGTTAAGACATCATGTATGCAGGAGGTGATCCCATGGACGATACGCTGCGCACTTGCCATCCGGCGGTGAGCTTTGCCTATTTCGCCCTGGTCATCGCCTGCGCGATGCTGCTGATGCACCCGGTGTGCCTGGTTCTGTCGACGCTGGGCGGCGGGGGGTATGTTGCCCGTCTGCTGGGCGGCAAGGGCCTGCGCCGCCACCTGCTGTGGCTGCTGCCTATGGCCCTCCTGGCGGCGGCCCTGAACCCGGCCTTTGTCCACCAGGGCGTCACCATTCTGGCCTACCTGCCCTCCGGCAATCCTTTGACGCTGGAGAGCCTGCTCTACGGTCTGGCCGCCGGCGCCATGCTCAGCGCCGTGGCGCTGTGGTTCGTCTGCGTCACCGATGTCATCACCTCGGACAAGGTGGTGTACCTCTTTGGCCGCGTCATCCCGGCGCTGTCGCTGCTGCTGAGCATGATCCTCCGCTTTGTGCCCCGCTTTGTCCGGCGGCTCCGTGCCGTGGCGCAGGCCCAGCGGCATCTGGGCCGTGATACCCAGACCGGCTCCCCGGCCCGGCGCGTCAGAAGCGCCCTTCGTGTGTTCTCCATCGTTGTCACCTGGAGCCTGGAAAGCGGGCTCATTACCGCCGATAGTATGCGCTGCCGGGGCTATGGCCTGCCGGGGAGGACCTCCTTCTCCCTCTACCGCTTTGACCGGCGTGACGGTGCCGTCGCCCTCTGGCTGGCCTTCTGCGGCCTGTATCTGCTGGGCGGCGGTCTGGCCGGCGGCTTGCGCTTTCAGTATTACCCCATGCTGATCAGCGGCCCCGTCACACCGCTGACGGTCAGTTTTTTCGTCGTTTACAGCCTGCTGTGCTTTACGCCGGTGCTGCTGGACACCCTGTCCCGGCGCCGCTATCTTGCCCGGAAAGGAGGGACTCCCCGTGCCTGAACTGCTGCGCTTGGAGCATTTTGGTTTTACCTATCCCCAGCAGCCCCGCCCCGCGCTGGCGGATGTGTCCCTCACGGTCCGTCAGGGCGAGTTCTGGGTCCTCTGCGGTGCCTCCGGCTGCGGCAAGACCACTCTCCTCCGCCAGCTGAAGCCCGCCCTGCGCCCCCACGGTGCGGCCGAGGGCCGTATCCTCTTCGACGGTCAGCCGCTGGATGACCTGCCGCCCCATCGGCAGGCCGCTGATATCGGCTTCGTCCTCCAGTCCCCGGAGGAGCAGACCGTCACCGACAAGGTCTGGCACGAGCTGGCCTTCGGACTGGAGAGCCTTGGCTGCGACACGCCCTCCATCCGTCGCCGCGTGGCGGAGATGGCCTCCTTCTTCGGCATCCAGGACTGGTTCCATAGGAAAGTGGACGAGCTCTCCGGCGGCCAGAAGCAGCTGCTGGCCCTGGCCTCGGTCATGGTGCTCCAGCCCCGTCTGCTGATTTTGGACGAGCCCACCAGTCAGCTGGATCCCATTGCCGCCGCCGACTTTTTGCAGACTGTGGGCCGCCTGAACCGCGAGCTGGGCATCACCGTCCTCCTGACGGAGCACCGTCTCGAGGAGGCGTTGCCCCTGGCCACCCACGCCGCCGTGCTGGACGGCGGCCATCTCCTCTGTGCCGGCGCGCCGGAGGCGGTGTGCCGTTCCCTGCGGGGCCGCGGCCACGATATGTTCCTGGCCATGCCCGCCGCCGTCCGTATCTGGGCTGGGGTGGACAGCGACGCGCCCTGCCCCATCACCGTCCGCGAGGGCCGCGATTTCCTGTCCGGCTGGTGCGATGAACACCCCCTGTGCCCGCTGCCGCCGGAGCCGGTGTATCCCGCCGGGGATACCGCCCTTGCCGGCGCGGGTCTCTGGTTCCGCTATGAGCCGGACCAGCCGGACGTGGTCCGCGGTCTGGACCTTCAGGCCCGCCGGGGTGAGCTGCTGGCCCTGCTGGGCGGTAACGGCGCGGGCAAGTCCACCACCCTGGGCCTGCTGTCCGGTGCGCTGACGCCCCAGCGGGGCACCGTGACCCATACGGGCCGCATCGGCGTTCTGCCCCAGGACCCGCAGGCTCTGTTCGTGAAAAACACGGTCCGTCAGGACCTGTACGAGTCCTTTGACGGCACGGACCTCCCCAAAGACCAACGTGACCGCCGGGTAGAACAGGTGACGGCCCTTTGCCGCCTGACCGAGCTGCTGGACCGTCATCCCTATGACCTCTCCGGCGGCGAGCAGCAGCGGGCCGCCCTGGGTAAGGTGCTGCTGCACCAGCCGGATATCCTGCTGCTGGACGAGCCCACCAAGGGCCTGGACGCCGCCTTCAAGCAGTCCTTTGCCGCTATTCTTTCCGCGCTGACCGCCGCCGGCACGACAGTGGTGATGGTCAGCCACGACGTGGCCTTCTGTGCCCGGTATGCCCACCGCTGCGCCCTGTTTTTCGACGGCAGCATCGTCGCGGAGGGCACACCCCGTGACTTCTTCTCCGGCAA
>OGYZ01001248.1_pt1 | contig 20594 bp, 22 predicted proteins | sample 1576681 | NCBI WGS metagenome assembly OGYZ01 (sample SAMEA3541480, study PRJEB24748) | human gut metagenome | biome: human gut; feature: human-associated habitat; material: faeces | place: China | collected 2012 | reverse complement strand
GCTCACGGTCACTTCCTTGACACACTTGAGCTTTGCCACGTGCCGCTCGATGGTCGCCGCGCAGTTGGCGCAGTCTACTTCGATCTTATAGGTCTTTTCCATGATGATGTACGCTCCTTCATCTGTCATTGAATGTTATTTGAAAAGATGGCCGGGCCATCATTTTTCCAGCACATGCTCCATGCCGAGGGCCAGCACGGACCGGACGTGATCGTCGTCCAGGGAATAAAACACGGTCTTGCCCTCCCGCCGGAAGCGGACGAGGTTCGACGCCTTCAAAATGCGCAGCTGGTGGCTGACCGCCGACTGCGTCAGGTTCAGCAGCCGCGCAATGTCGCACACGCACAGCTCGCTCTCGAAGAGCACATAGAGGATCTTGATGCGCGTAGAATCGCCAAAGACGCGAAACAGCTCCGACAGGTCGTAGAGCGTCTCATCGTCCGGCAGGGCCGCAAGCACCTGCGCCACCGCGTCCTCGTGCACGTTGAGATATTCGCACACCGGTGCACTGTCGGGTCTCGGTTCTGCCATGGGATCTCCTCACTTTCGTTTGAACATATGAATGATTGTTCATGTGTTTATATAACCACTTCTCACCTTCTTTGTCAATAGCATATTTATGTTTTTTCCAAACCGGGTCGTCGTTTTTGTCCAGCAGCGCCGAAACCGGCCCCGCGGCCATGATGCCGCCCTCCACCTTGGTGATGACGTCCTCCCCCGCGCCGGGCATCAGCTGGATAAGATATCCGCCGGCGGCCTTGACGCTCTGGTCCCGGTCCACCAGTACGCCCAGGGCACAGGCGGTGGGGATCTGCTCCGATTCCACGAAATAGCCCGCCACGTCCTCGGCGATCTCGCCGCCCAGCAGATCGATGGTGCCCACATAGGGCTCCTTCATGTGCAGGTCCTTGATGACCGTCAGCGTACCCTCGCGGCCCACGGCCGTGCCCACATCCAGCTTGCCGTCCGGCCGCAGAGGCAGATCCACATGAGGGTTCGTCACATACCCCCGCACATTGCCCTCGTTGTCGCTGACGGCCAGCACCGTGCCCAGCGGACCGCCGCCCTTGAATTGCAGCGTCAGGCTGGCGCCGTCGCTTTTCAGTGCGTTGCCCATCATGGACGCCGCCGCCAGTGTGCGGCCCAGCGCCGCCGTGGCCACAGGCAGCGTCTTGTGTATCTGCCGGGCGCGCTCTGTCAGGTCGCGGCTGCAAATGGCCGCCGCCTGCACCATGCCGTCGGTGGAAATAGCTCTTACGATACGATCTGCCATAGATATAACCCTCTTTCGCCTCACACGCCCCGCCCAAAAGGGCGGGGCGCGGTCATTCCTTTTGATCCGCCCGAGTACCGGGCCGCTTTATTTGCGGACACAGCTGATGTAGACCCGTTGCTCATCCGCACGGGGCCGGCGCATACGCATATCGCCGTAGACCCGAACATCGCCAAAGCCCGCCGCTGCCAGCCAAGCGGTCAGTTCCTCCACAGAGTAGGCCCGCTGCCGGTGCACCTCCGCGCTGCGGCGCCATGCGCCGTCGCCGCGGCGGCGGAACAGGTCCATGTAGTAGGTACAAAGGCCCCTGTGGTACTCCGTCCGCCACACGCAGTAGGTATCCTCCGTCTCATCCAGGAATACCTGACCGTCCAGCGCCGCCAGCTTAGCCGCGGTGTTCACGTCGAACACCAGCATCCCGCCGGGTGCCACAAACAGATGCAGCCGCCGGAATGTCCGCTGTACGTCCTTTGGGTCCGTCAGGTAGTTGAGACTGTCCAGACAGCACACCGCCGCGTCCACCGTGCCGTACAGGTCCAGCCTCGGCATGGACTGGTGCAGGAAAACAGGCGGCACACCAGACGTCTCCCCGCCCTTGCTTATGGCCGCCGCCAGCATATCCTCGCTGCCGTCCACGCCGATGACCTCGTAGCCCTGCTGCGTCAGCAGCCAGCTCATGGTCCCGGTGCCGCAGGCCAAGTCCAGCACCAGCTTCACCGGGATACGGCTGCGGCACAGCAGCTTCTCGATGAAATCCAGTCGCTTTCCATAGCCCACATCCTCGGTCAGCGCGTCATATGAACCGGCCAGCGCCTCGTAGCAGCTCATTTCTTCTCTTTCTCCTTCATCTTCTCCAGCACGCTCTCATACCCGCCGTTGCCGTAGATCAAGCTGCGGTTCACGCGGCTGATGGTAGCGCTGGATGCGCCGGTGCGTTCCAGAATGTCGTTGTAGATCATCCCGTCATTCAGCAGCGTGGCTACCTCATAGCGCTGCTCCATGCTCCGCAGCTCAGACACCGTGCACAGGTCCTGGAAGAAGTTATAGCACTCCTCCTCCGTCTCCAGCATCAGAATGGCCTTATACAGCCGGTCATTCTTTTCTTTCTTTCCGATCTTGGACTTTGCGGTTCGAACCATGATCGTCTCTCCTTCTTTCTCCCTTTTCGGGTACTGATGCCAGTATAGCATTTTAGTCCGCGAAAGTAAACCACCTTATCAAAAATATTTTTGTCGACTAAAGCTGTAAAGCGTCACAGCAGCTGCCCACCTCCGCCACCTTCAAAAACGCTTTGTATCGATGCATGCTCAAATAACACTTCTGCATGTTCATATAATGAACATCAATTTTACTTATTTGTAAGACAAGCATATAATGAGGTCACCAAAAAGTCCAGGAGATGGTAACGATAGGGAAAAACGAGTTTGCCCCCGGCGCGAAGGCCGCGCTGTACTCCGAAGCGGAGCTCCATGTATAAACCACACATTACCATGCCTTCCTCTCCCCCAAAAAGACAGCGGCGGACGCTTCGCGTCCGCCGCTGTCTTTTTCACATATTCATGCTTCCGTCTTGCCGTGCAGCTTCTTTTGCAGCCAGTCCTTGCCGTCCACATACCGGGACACGATGAAGGACACCACATAGTCGCCTGCGGCATTGACCATGGTGGCGGGAGGATCCACCAGATTGCCGATAGCCAGCGCGATGGGGTACGCGATGGCCAGCTGGTCAGGGAAGAAGATAGTGCAAACCACCAGTTCGCCGGTGCCGCCGCCGCCAGGGATACCACTCATGGCCACAGAGGAGAACACCGCCACGATGATAGCCAAAATAGCCTTATCCGTGGAGAAGTCCATCCCGAACACGCCGAACAGAAATGCCACCTTGATGATGGCGGACATGGCCGAGCCGTCCATGTGCATGGTAGCGCCCAGGGGCAGCACGATGTCCGTCACGTCCTTGCTGATACCGGACTCCTCCGCTACCTCCATATTGGTGGGAATGGTAGCCACGCTGGAGCAGGTGCCGAAGGACACCGCCGCCGGGCGGAACAGCTTGGAGAACATCAGCTTGGCGCCGCCTTTGCCGCCGCCGAACCGGGCATAGATGGGGAAGAAGATAAACATATAGGCAAAGCTCATCACATAGTAGATGATAAGCGTACGGCTGTAATCGCCGATGAGCGTCGGGCCATAGGTGGCCACCAGGCTGGCAAAGAAGCCGAAGAAGCCGATGGGCGCATAGTAGGTGACCAGCTTCACAGTCTTCATAATGCAGTTGGTGATATCCTCCAGGAACTGCGCCGTCTTGGTCTCGGGACCGCCATTCATCTGGACACCGAAGCCGAACAGCACCGCCGCCACGATCAGGGGCAGAATGGCCCGGCGGCTCAGCAGCTCCACGAAGTCGGGCTTCGTAAAGAAGTTCACGATCATGTCGCCAAAGCCCAGCGCTTCGCCGACCTCGCCCTCCACAATGGTGTAATGTCCATCCACCAGCGGGAAGATGCGGCAGACAATATACATCAGTACACCGGCAATGGCGGCGGTGACGAGGAACGTGGCGATGGTCACGCCCATGATCTTACCGGCGCGCTTAACGCTCTTCATATTGGCAATGGCGGAGGCAATGGAGCAGAACACCATAGGCACCACCACGCAGAACATCATATTGATGAACAGCGTGCCCAAAAACTCGATCTTGCTGCCGAAACTGGGCGCAAACGCGCCTACCAGGCAGCCTGCCACGATTCCGGCAAGCATACACAGAATAAACCAGTAGTTCTTCAGAAATTTTTTCATAGTGACCTCCAACTCTCTCAAATAAAGTCTTACAGCCCCTATTATACGGGCATTTTTCGCAAAGTAAATCAGAATTCCTGCGTTGTTATTTGCAAATCCTGCTGTTTTCCTTTGGCGTCCGCCGAAGGCCCATGGCCAAACTGCTTTTTATAGGCCCGAGAAAAGGTAGAGTAATCCTGATACCCCGCCTGTGCCGCCGCCTCCGCCGGGGTGCAGCCCTGGCCCAACAGCTGCCGGGCCAGCAGCAGCCGTTTCTCTGTCAGGTATCCATGCACGGAATACCCCGTCTCCTGCCGGAACCGGCGCATCATGTGGTACTTGCTGATATAAAACCGCGCGGCCAATTCATCAATGGTCAGTGGATCGGCCAGGTGCAGGTTCAGGTATTGCAGCAGTGACACCACCTTGCTGTCGCCGCCGGCGGCGCCCACCCTGTGGCCGCCCCGGACCACCCGGTTCACCTCCACCATCAGCTCCGTAAACTGCGCCTGCGCCAGCAGTGCTGCCCCGTAGCCGCCCTGCCGTACCGTCTCCGCCAATGCCTGGAACAGCGGACGCACCCGGCTGCCGCCCTCGTCCCGGTATACATATTGAAATGTCTCCTGTGCCTGTCGGAAGCACTCGGACGGATCGCAGTCCCCTGCCGTCAGTGCGCGCAGATAGTCCGGTGCGATATACAGGATCATCCTCTCATAATAATCCCCCGTCTCCACCACCGGCCGGTGGATGCTCCCGCTGCCCACCAGCACGAAATCCCCCGGCGCCAGCTCATACCGTTCCCCCTCCACCGCATAGCCAGCTCTGCCGGCCAGCAAAATGATGATCTTGTGGAACGTATGGTAGTGATATTCGATATATTCCCCCCGCCCGTCCGCCAGATGAAACAACCGAAACGGCTCTTTCAGGTAGCCGCGCACCTCATATTGCAGTGGTTCCATGCGCTCACCTCCGCATTTTTTGCCGTTATTATAGCACTCTCTATGCAAATATTGCAAGTTTTCTTTTCAATTATAACCATTCTGAAAATTTTGTTTCCATTTTGTAATTTTTGTGTAGCTTTTTTGATAGACTTGTGCTATGATACTTCATGTTAGATGTCGGGGGAGCCATTTCCCCGCCGACTGACGGTGTATGCCGGGAGCCTTACCCCGGCAGATCCTATGCGAACGGAAGGTAATAACCCATGCTTGGAAAACAGATCGCAGCGCTGAGTCTTTCCGGCCTGCTGCTTTTCTCCGGCGCTGTCACCGCCGCTAACGCGGACGAGGCCACGCCCATCGACACCACTGGCTACGCCGCCGCGGCCGAGGTCCTGGCGGACAACGGCGTGGCATCCAGCGCCGCTACCGCTATGCAGACCGGCAGCGGCCTGCGCCTGGCCCAGGCCTCCGGCCTGCTGGACGGCGGCGAGACGCCCACCCTCAATCAACTGGCCGCCCAGGCCCTGCTGCAGGAAACGGCAGCCCTGGAAAAGCAGAACTTTCTGGCAGAGTATGACGGCGTTCTGGTAGACTGCGGCTCCTACCTCTCCCTACGCGCCGAGCCGGACACCTCTGCCGATCGTCTTCGCATCATCTTTGACGGCAAGGCAGCCCAGCTGCTGGACGTTACTGACGACGGCGAATGGTACAAGGTCACCTATGGTACCGACACCGGATACGTTCTGGCCGAGTACTGCCAGCCCGTGCACTACGCGGACTATGAGGGCACCGCCGCCACCAATACATTGCTGGAAGATGTCATTTCTCAGGCGTACACATATCTGGGCACCCCCTACCGCTACGGCGGCACCAGCTACAGCGGCATCGACTGCTCCGGCTTCACCATGAAGGTCTTTGGTGCTTTCGGCATCAGCCTTCCCCACGGCGCCACCAGTCAGTATTATATGTGCCGCGGCGTCACCACAGAGGAACGTGCCCCCGGCGACCTGGTGTTCTTTGCCACCGGCGGCAGCGGTATCGGCCACGTGGGCATCTATCTGGGCAACGGGCAGTTCATCCACGCCAGCACCTCCAGCGGTGTCATCATCAGTTCCCTGTACGAGAGCTACTACGCCCGCACCTACCTGTATGCCGCACGGCTCATCGAAATGTAAACACGGCAGCTTCTTCATGGCCCTCTTTTTGGATCCGAAAGCGCCAGTCAAAAGGCTGGCGCTTTCGCTTTTTCTTCCTGCATTCCGTATATTTGCATATTTATTCAATTATACGATTGGCGCATACAGCAATATGAACAATCAAACAGTATTTATCCCCTGTTTTATCATGTGCTTCTTGTACAAACTTATATTATACGTGGATTTTTATGCAAATCCATGTTGACATTTATTCACATCAGGTGTATAGTAGCCACTGTCAGGAGGGACACCTCCGAGAATACATGTCTATATTCCGGTTCCCGGTATAGGACCATATATGTTTTGAAAGGAAGTAAGTAACATGAAAAAGTTTATGGCAATGCTGCTGGCGCTGGTCATGGCGCTGAGCCTGGTGGCCTGCGGCCAGAAAGCCGACGACACCAACAAGGATGATGCCAACACCGATAACACCGATGATTCTCTGGTGGTTCTGGAGAACGTGGTGGATTGGGGCGAGACGGAGCCCTACCGCGTCCTGGTGCAGAAGGGCGACCCCAAGGGTCTGTTGGAGGGCATCAACAAGGCCATCGCTGAGCTGACCGCCAATGACGGTGCCTTGATCAAGGAGATCGAGAACAAGGTCGCCTCTCAGGAGACGTACACCCCCGATTCCGTTTCCTCCGATCTGGCTGCCGCCGATGAGGATGCCGCTGCCAGCGACAAGCCCGTTCTGGTCATGGGCACCAGCCCCGATTATCCCCCCTATGAGTTCTTCGCTGATGCCGCTATGACCGAGTACGCCGGCATCGACGTGGAAGTAGCCAAGTATATCGCCGAGTCCATGGGCATGACCCTGCAGATCGAGTCCATGAACTTCGACAACCTGGTGACCTCCCTGAGCAACGGCGACTTTGACGTGGTGCTGGCCGCTTGCGAGTACACCGAGGAGCGTGCCAAGGCTTGCGACTTCTCCGAGCCCTACTACACCGATCTGCCTCCCGTCATTCTGGTGAAGGCTTCCGACGCCGACAAGTACAAGACCGTTGACGATATCAACCAGGCCTCCGTCATCATCGGCGCCCAGAAGAACACCACCAAGGCCATGGCCGCCGCGGATATGTTCCCCGAAGCAGCCAACGGCATGGTTCTGGAATCTCTGGTCCCCACCCTGGTCACCGAGCTGAAAAACGGCACCATCGACCTGCTGGTATTGGACGGTAACGTGGGCCTGAGCTACGTGGGCTGATCTCCCTGTCCCCTATCGCAAACGTGCAAGGCGGCCGCCTTGCACGCTTGCGTGTTCTTAAGAACTTTTGAAAGGATGCTTCGTCTATGTCGTGGAATGATCTGTTTGTCAACATGGACAACACCAACTTCTTCAACTTCTCGTTCCTGCCCAAGTACGGCTCCGCCTTTGTCCGCGGCTTTGAATACACGCTGCTGCTGGCGGTGGTGTCCGTGCTGCTGGCCGTGATCCCCGCCCTGCTGCTGGCCATGATGCGCCTGAGTAAGATCAAGCCCATCAAGTGGTTCGCCGGCGCGTATATCGCCGTGTTCCGTTCCACCCCCATGCTGGTGCAGCTGTCCATCATCTACTTCGGATTGTTCCACTACATTAGCCTGCCCCGGACACTGTTGTTCGGCTTCATTGCCATCAACCGCTTTATCCCCGGCGTGGTGGCGCTGGCACTGAACAGCTCGGCGTATGTGGCGGAGATATTCCGCGCCGGTATACTGGCCGTAGACAAGGGGCAGACCGAGGCGGCCCGTTCTCTGGGCCTCAGCAGTTGGCAGTCCATGCGTCTGGTCGTGCTGCCCCAGGCCATCAAGAACGTGCTTCCCGCCCTGGCCAATGAGGTCGTTACCATGGTGAAGGAGTCCTCCATCTGCTCCGTGCTGGGCATGGCAGAGATCATGTACACCGCTCAGACCGTCTCCGGCAACAGCTACATCACCCTGGCTCCCTATGTACTGGCCGCGCTGGTCTACTTCTGCATCAACTACCCGGCCTCCAAAGCCATCGAGGCCATAGAAAGGAGAATGCGCCGTGGCGATAAGCAGTAAAGTTCTCATCTCCGTAAAGCACCTGGTCAAGGAATACAACCACGGCACCGTTCACGCATTGGACGGCTGCGATCTGGATATCCACAAGGGTGAAGTGGTGGCCATCATCGGCCCCTCCGGTTCCGGCAAGTCCACGCTGCTCCGCAGCCTGAATATGCTGGAGGAGCCCACCTCCGGTGCAATCTACTTCGACGGTGTAGACCTGGCCAGCAAGTCGGTGAACATCGACCTCCACCGCCAGAAGATGGGCATGGTGTTCCAGCACTTCAACCTGTTTCCCCATAAGACTGTGCTGCAGAACATCACACTGGCACCCATCACCCTGAAGAAAAAAACACCCGCTGAGGCCGAGACCCAGGCCCGCACCCTTTTGGAGCGCATTGGCCTGTCCGACAAGGCCAACGAGTACCCCAATATGCTCTCCGGCGGTCAGAAGCAGCGTATCGCTATTGTCCGTGCTCTGGCCATGGATCCGGAGGTCATGCTCTTCGATGAGCCCACCTCCGCCCTGGACCCCGAGATGGTGGGTGAAGTGCTGGACCTGATGCGCGACCTGGCCAAGGACGGGATGACTATGGCCGTGGTCACCCACGAGATGGGCTTCGCCCGTGAGGTAGCCGACCGTGTGGTCTTCATGGCCGACGGAAAGATCCTGGAGGAAGGCTCCCCCACGGACATCTTCGACCATCCCCAGGACCCCCGGCTGCAGGATTTCCTCAGCAAAGTGCTGTGACAACGATAAAAAGCCCACCTCTTCGGGGTGGGCTTTTTTATGTTTCTTATGATTTTCCGTGTATCTCATTGCCGCAGCGAGGGCAGGTGATGACGATGCGTCCTTTCCCTCTGGGCACCCGGCACACCGCGCCGCAGCCCGGGCAGGTAAAGTAGCAGTGCTCTTTATCCATCCGCTGCTGCCTTTTCCCGGCCATACGTCGGCTGATGGGCCACCAGACCTTCTCCATGAACTTCGCGTTCTCCGCCCGGCGCTTCTCCAGATTGCGGGAAAACATCCGGAACAGTGCCAGCAGGGTGATGATCCCGGCCACGGTGCCGATGATGCTGTATGCCAGCGGCACCTTCTCCCGCAGAAAAATGTTGATGATATCCAATACCAGAGCCGTCCAGACCATGGTCAGCGTCAGCCGGTCCACACCGTTGCGCCCATACATGAAGCGCGACAGCGCGTTGCCAATACGTTGCAAGAAGTTCATAAAACCGTCCCTTTGCCTTCCGCGTCCACACCGCAGGTTTTCTGACAAAGTATTTTACAGGAAAAGTCAGCAAAGGTAAACCCCTTTTATTCAAAATTCACAGAATGGACAAATTTTTGTTTTTTTACTGCCGGTGCAAAACCAGTCCCGCCGCCTTGCAATTCGCCATAAACCTATGCTATAATAAATTGATTATGCACCGCGAGCCGGCGGTCACCCGCCGGCTCGCCGCAGGCCCCAACCTCTCCGGGCGGGATCGGCTGCGCTGTCTGCCGCACTGCGGGGCCTGCATATCCCATACTATGCCGCCGCACCGCTGCCAGTGCGGCGCGAAAGGAAGCTGCTCTATGATCAAGATCGCCCCCTCCATCCTGTCCGCGGATTTTGCCTACCTGGCCCGTGACATCGAAAAGATCTCCACCGCCGACTACGTCCATGTGGACGTGATGGACGGTCTGTTCGTACCCAACATCTCCATCGGCATCCCGGTGGTCAAGTCCATTCGTCCCACCACCGCCCTGCCGTTGGATGTCCATCTGATGATCGATCGCCCGGTCCGCTATGTAGAGCAATTCTGCGACGCCGGCGCGGACATCGTCACCTGTCATGTGGAGGCGGACACCGAGGAGAATATTCTCTCCGCCCTCGACAAGATCCACGCCAAGGGCAAAAAGGCCGGCGTGGTCGTCAAGCCCAAGACCCCGGCCAGCGCCGTCCTGCCCTTCATCGATAAGGTGGAGCTGATCCTGGTCATGACCGTAGAGCCGGGCTTCGGCGGTCAGAAGTTTATGGCCGATATGATGCCCAAGGTACAGGCCATCCGCGGTTATATCGATGCCATGAACCCTGCCTGCGAACTGGAGGTAGACGGCGGCGTGGATGGCGACACCTGCAAGCTCTGCATCGCCTCCGGCGCCAACGTGCTGGTGGCCGGCAGCGCCGTATACAAGGCTGCGGACATCCCCGCCAAGATCAAAGAACTGAGAGGGTAACATCCTATGGAGTATTTTCCCGCTCCGCTGGAAAAATTAGTGGAGCAGTTCGCCCGCTTGCCGGGCGTAGGCTATAAATCCGCCCAGCGGCTGGCCTTCTATGTGCTGTCCCTGCCGGAGCAGGAGGCCCGGGCCTTTGCCGACGCCATCATGGACGCCAAGCGCAGCGTGACCCTCTGCCCCGTGTGTCAGAACCTGACCGCCGGCGGCCTGTGTCCCATCTGTGCCGACCAGAAGCGCGACGACGCCACCATCTGCGTGGTGGCTGACCCCCGGGACGTGATCGCCATCGAGCGCAGCCGGGAGTACCGCGGCCGTTACCATGTGCTTCACGGCGTGCTGTCCCCCATGAACCACGTGGGGCCCGATGATCTGCACATCAGATCCCTGCTGGACCGCGTGGCACAGGGCGGCATCACTGAGGTCATCATGGCCACCAACCCGGACACCGAGGGTGAGGCTACGGCGCTGTACATCGCCCGGCTGCTCAAGCCCTTCGGCGTCAAGGTCACCCGCCTGGCCTATGGCATTCCCGTGGGCGGCCACCTGGAATTTGCCGATGATGCCACGCTCATGCGGGCCCTGGAAGGGCGGCGGGAGCTGTGAAACGATTTGCCTGCCTTATCTTGGCCGCGCTGATGGCCCTGTCTCTCGCCGCCTGCGGCACACAGAAGCGTGAGACGCTGGAGCTCTTCGCCATGGACACCTACATGACCTTCGTGGCCATCGGCGACGGCGCTGATGACGTGCTGACTGACCTGAGCCGCACCGTCAACACGCTGGAATCCTCCCTCTCCCGCACGGTGGACACCAGCGAGGTCTCCCGTCTGAACCGTGACGGCTCCGCCGTCTGGGACGAGGACGGTGCGCAGCTGCTGTCGTGGGCGCTGCAGCACAGCCAGGAAACGGACGGTGCCTTCGATATCACCATCGCCCCGCTGGTGGAGCTGTGGGGCATCACCTCCGACAGTCCCCGCGTCCCCTCTCAGGCGGAGATCGACGCACTGCTGCCTCTAGTGGGCTATGAGCACGTCCACCAGTCCGAATTTTGCAGCATCTCTCTGGATGAGGGCTGCTCCGTCGATCTGGGCGGCATCGCCAAGGGCTACGCCTCCGACTGCGCCGCCGTTCTGTTCCACCGCAGCGCCCTCACCGGCGGCTGCGCCAATCTGGGCGGCAACGTATACGTCTACGGCACCAACGCCCAGAACAAGCCCTGGTCGGTGGCCATTCAGGATCCCGCCGACAGCGAGGGCTATGTCTGCACCCTGAGCCTGTCGGATGCCTTTGTGGTCACCTCCGGCGGCTACCAGCGCTATTTCACCGCGCCGGACGGCACGGTGTACCAGCATATTCTCGACCCCAAGACCGGCTATCCCGTCCAAAGTGACCTGACCAGCGTCTCCGTCGTCACACGGGGCGGCTTCGGCGGGCAAGGCACCCGTGCCGACGCCTACTCCACCGCCCTGTACGTTATGGGTGAGCAGGCCGCCGTGGACTTCTGGCGCGCCCAGGATATGTCCTTCGACATGGTGCTCATCACCCGGGACGGCCGCGTGGTCTATACCCCCGGCCTGGCTGACTGTTTCAACGAAAAGGACGGAACCACCTATGTCTACCAACTCCTCGCCGCCTGAACTGAAATGGAACCGCTTTGATGCGCTGGTGGCGCTGGCGGTCGTGCTGCTGGCCGTCGTCTCCGCGCTGTGCTTCTATCTGCCCAAAAACCAAAGCGGCGCCCTCACCGTGGTCATCGACATCTCCGGTCAGGAGGTCCGCCGTGTCCCCCTGTCCGACTTCACCGAGGCCACCGTCACCAGCCGCGGCTATACGCTGCACATTGCCGCCGAGGGCGGCGCCGTCTCCGTGACCGACAGCGACTGTCCCACCCAGGACTGCGTCCACACCGGGGCTATCTCCCGCGCCGGGCAGTCCATCGTGTGCCTGCCTGCCCAGGTAGTCGTCCACCTGGAGGGCGCGTCCGCGCCGGACGCGCCTGACGTGATCGTGGGGTGAGCACATGAAGTGGACAACGAAGAATATCGCCCTCTGCGCCGTGCTGGCAGCGCTGGCGCTGGGGCTCAGTACCCTGGAGGGGCTGTTCCCCATCTCCCTGCTGGTGCCCCTGCCCGGCGTGAAGCTGGGCCTTGCCAACATCGTGACGGTGTTCGCCCTGTATCAGTTGGGTGCCGGCGCGGCGCTGGCCATTCTGCTGACCCGCTGTCTGCTGGGCGGACTGTTTGCCGGAAATCTGTCGGCCATGCTGTTCTCCGTGCTTGGCGGACTGACCGCCATGCTGGTGATGATATTCCTGCGGCGTCTGCCGAAGCTCAGCGTCTACGGCGTGTCCATCGGCGGCGCGGCAGCGCACAACATCGGCCAGATGGCCGCGGCGGTCATCACCCTTGGCAGCACCATGGTCCTGGGCTATCTGCCCTTCCTGCTGGCCGTGTCCCTTTTCACTGGTGCGCTGACCGGCTTCATCACTGCGCTTCTGCTGCGTGCCACGCGGCATATCCGATTTCACTGAGAGGTGCCACTATGGATAAGAAAGATCAGATCATTTTGCAGCAGCTGGACGTGATACGCTCCATGACGGAGAACAACGTCCGCCGCATGGGCAGTGACTTCTGGGGCACGCCCTTCCAGGACGTTGGCAAGGCCCCCACCGCACCCGGAAAGCCTGCCGCGCCCGAAAAGCCCGTCCCCCCCACCGCCGACGCCAAGCCCGGCGATGCCGCGCCCGAAAAAGCCGAGGAGCTTCCGCCTCCGGAAAAAATCGAGGACCTACTCGCCGAGCTGGACACCTACATCGGCCTGAACGTGGTCAAGGACGAGGTCCACGACCTCATCAACATGGTCCAGGTCTACAAGCTCCGCGAGCAGCACGACCTCCCCACCACCGATATGTCGCTCCACATGGTCTTCACCGGCAACCCCGGCACCGGCAAAACCATGATGGCCCGCATGATGGCCCGCATCTACCGCAGTCTGGGCATTCTCAGCAAGGGCCAGCTGGTGGAGGTGGACCGCAGCGGTCTGGTGGCCGGCTACGTAGGTCAGACCGCCCTCAAGACCCAGAAGGTCATTGAAAAGGCCATGGGCGGCGTGCTGTTCATCGATGAGGCTTACGCCCTCAACGGCAAGTCCGAAAACGACTTTGGTCAGGAGGCCATCGACACTATCCTCAAAGCCATGGAGGACCACCGCGATGACCTGGTGGTCATCGTGGCGGGCTACACGGAGCTGATGGACAAATTCATCCACTCCAACCCCGGTCTGGAGAGCCGCTTCAACCGTTTCCTGCTGTTCGAGGACTACACCCCGGAGGAGATGTTCGAGATCTTCAAAATGCGCTGCGGCAAGGGCTACGTCCTCGCGCCGGAGGCCGAGCCCCTGGTCCGCGACTACATCGCCGAGGAGAGCGCCGACCCCAGCTTCGGCAATGCCCGCGGCGTCCGCAACCTATTCGAGCACATTCTGGTGGCCCAGAACAACCGTTTGGCCAAGCTGCCGACCGTCACCCGCGAGGACCTGATGACCATCACCCCCGACGATGTGCTCCATGCCCGGGGCAAGCTGGACGACTGACGCACAAAAAAAGAAAGCCCATACGGGCTTTCTTTTTTTGTGCGCTCAGTGCCGCTTTTTGCCGACCCAGGCCATGCCGGTGACGGACAGGACAGCCATCACGGCGTGGATGCCCACACCCGCGTCGAAGGTCTTGGGAGAACCCTTGGTCTCGTCCGCCTTGGTGTCGGTGGTGGGGTGGTAATAATACCCGCCGGATGGGGTGGACTTTGTAACGCTGTACGTACCATTCTCATTCCTGGTCATCTGGCTCCCGGACGCAACGTAATCACTGACATCACTCTGGAAAGAACCCTGGTTAATGACTACTTGGCCACTATCCTTTGTTTCCACAGTGCCACTGCCATTGACCGTCACATCGTTGACCGTCACCTTACCGCCCCCCGCAGAGATTGCCTTCGCGTTTGAGGTTATGGTTGCACTGTCGATAGTAACTTCACCTCCCTTAGCGTTGATTGTTTTTGTTGTCGGATGGTTGAGTGTCGCATTGCCTTTGATAATGATCTCGCCGGCCTCATCATTCTCAAACATCAAATTCGCGCCATTGCCGTTCACGACCAAAGAAGCATCAACGTCTGCGTTTGTATCAAAAATATTCGCCCCGTCAATGATAACGGTTCCACCGGTAAAGGTTTTATCCAAGATAGTTTCATTGGTATTAGGATCTTTATGGCTCTCAAATCCATCGTTGGCAATAACATACTGCCCGCTGTGCTTGCCATCCCAACTGCGGATCATTGCTTCAGCATTGCCGTTGACATTGACCTTTTCTATGGTCATTGTTCCGCCAAAATTATGCAGCACTGCACCACTGCAAGAAACATAGCCGTTGCCTTTAAGGGTGCCAGGCGTGTTCGAGGTATCCGTGATAGTAATCGTGCCATAGTTCCCGATAAGGTTTGTACTGGTATCACTCCAATCACCATGCGTTGCGCGAGCGTCTTTTGCAATTGTATACCCATTCAAATCCAGCACAATCTTCTGGCCTTCTTTGACCACCAGTCGGGCAATGCTTTCATCCCCGGCGGCCATATGCTTTTTTGCGCCATATGCAGCCCTTTGCTCCAGAGTTTGGCTCGTCACACTTGTACTCCACTGATTTGGCGCTCCTCCATCCGGATGAACGCCCATTTTATATCGGGACAGCGTATCTACACCATTCTCATAGTCTTTGTGAGCCGCGCATCTGCTATCCTGTGCCATTTTTTCTGCCGCCTCACTCGTATATCCATTGCTTGTCCAGGTACCCGCCTCATTAGAGTGATCAAACAGTGTCGCTGTATACAGCATTTCCAGTGTAATACTATTTGTCAGCTTAATGGTTCGGGTCGTTCCGTCTGTCGGCGCAAAATACAGCGCTGTACGCAGCTCCTGTTCATTTTCTACATTGTACACCCCATCGCTGTCCGCCGTAAGGTCAGTATACGTTGGGAATGTATAATCATTATTTCCCTCCGCCCAGCTCACGCTGCACAGTCCCAGCGCCATCACCAGCGCCAGTATCGTTGCCAACAATTTCTTCATGTCTCCTACCCCGTTATGTTTAGATTTCCGCAGGTGCGCTCGTTTTAATAACCATTAAAACGCTAATGCAGAGGTACCTCTGCATTAGCGTTTTAATAACCATTAAAACGCTAATGCAGAGGTACCTCTGCGGATAGCTTCATTATAGCAAGAATTTTCGGTTTGTCCAGAGCATTTTGTGAAAAAAACCAATTTTATCATTCCCGGTAACGGCGCTTACGTTTGATTTGCAAAAATTGGAAATTCCTTCCCCGCGGGCAGCGTCGTTACCGCCTCGGCGGGAAGCGCGGGAAACAACTCCCCTATCCGCCCCGGCGCGGCGGCAAGCGTTTCCTTCTGCCCGTGGGTCAGCTTCGCCTTGATGGCGTATTCCAACCGCGACGCCGTCACCTTGTCACCGCAGCGCCACAGTGCCGCCAGTGCCTCCGGCGGGTGTGCCCGGGTGTACTTGGCGCCCCTGCCGCTGCAATGCATGGCCATCCGCCGCGCCACGTCGTTAGTCATCCCCGTGTACAAGCTTCCGCCACGGCACCGCAGCATATAGACATAGTACGCTTCCATAGGCGGCTCCTTTCACGGTTTTCCCCTATCATACCCGATATTTCTTGCATTGGCAAGCGCTGTATGGTACAATTCCAATTTGGAAAGCGAGGGAGAGCTATGACCCTTTTTGATTACTATCTGCGCTATATGACCGAGGTATGGGAGGGCACGCGTCCTGCCCCGGAGGGAATCACCCTGCCGGAAGGCGGCGATGAGAACGCCCGCATACAGGCGCTGGGCCAGCAGCTACAGGATATGGGCATGGCCGCCTTTGTCCGCGCCTGCGCCGCCCAGGACGGCACGGTGCTTCCGGAGGAGCTGTTCGCCGAAAGCGGCGACCTTGGCGGTTTTGAGCTGTTTCTTCAAAACGCGGATAAGGCACAGGAAGCCCCTGCCGCGGAGAAAAAGTCCGCGACCCCCGACCCCGATGCCAACAAGCACGCCTTTGAGGTGTTTCTGGACTGCATTGCCATGGATGACGGTCTTGTGCAGTACCTGATCGATGTGCTGAAGCGCATGGACCGCAAGGAGTTTTTCAAGCTCAGCCAGATCACTACCAAGCTGGACCTGGACCCGGAGGAGTTCCTCTACTGGCTGGGCCGTCGGGAGACGTATGCCGACGAGGAGGAGCAGGGCTGTGCCGCCGCTATGGACCACGCCCTGCTGCGGCTTGCGGATGAGGGACGGCTGGACGTGGTGGCCGCCCTGCTCAGCGGCGACAGAAATACCTTCGAGACCTTTCGCTGCGAGGCACCGGAGCTTATGCACGCACCCATCGCCACCTTCGAGTGGTACGAGAAAAACTATCTGGATCGGGACTATCCCATCCGACTCATCATGCGCCTGAACGGCGTACAATTTCCCAACTGAGGTGAACTATGAACGAAGCATATAAGGCGCTGGGCGTCAGCGAAAACGTGCTGGCTTTCAGCGAAACGATCCTGTCCGACCTGAAGGACCGCTTTGCGGCCATCGACGCCATCGCCGAGGCTAATCAGCTGAAGGTCATCGCCGCCATGCAGAAAAACCGCGTGGCCGCCAATCATTTTAACCTTTCCACCGGCTACGGCTACGACGACGAGGGACGCGACACGCTGGAGCGCGTCTACGCCGACTGCTTCGGCGCGGAGGCCGCCCTGGTTCGCCCGCAGATCACCTGTGGTACCCACGCGCTGGCGCTGGCGTTAGGCGCGAACCTGCTGCCGGGGGACGAACTTTTGAGTCCGGTGGGGGGGCCGTACGACACACTGGAAGAAGTCATCGGCATTCGGGAGTCAGTGGGCTCACTGAAGGAATACGGGGTAAGTTATCGTCAAGTCGATTTATTGCCGGACGGATCGTTTGATACCGATAAAATTTGCACGGCAATAAGCAATAAAACAAAACTTATCACGATGCAGCGTTCAAAAGGCTACGCTACAAGGCCCAGCTTCTCGGTAGCGCAGATCGGCGAGTTGATTGCGTTATGTAAACAATGCAAGCCGGACGTGATCTGTATGGTGGACAACTGCTACGGCGAGTTCACAGAGCTGATCGAGCCGGTGAACGTGGGCGCGGACCTGATGGTGGGCAGCCTTATCAAAAATCCCGGCGGCGGGCTGGCTCCCACCGGCGGCTATATCTGCGGCCGCGCCGACCTGATCGAGCGCTGCGCCCGGCGGCTCACCGCCCCCGGTCTTGGCCGGGAGGTGGGCGCAAATCTGGGGCTGCTGACCCAATTTTACCAGGGCTTTTTCCTGGCGCCGGCGGTGGTGGCCTCTGCGGTGAAGGGTGCTGTATTCGCCGCAAATTGTTATGAAAAACTTGGTTTTCATGTCATTCCAGGCGCTTCTGAGGTGCGGCACGACATCATTCAGGCGGTAGAACTGGGCAGCCGGGAAGGCATGATCGCCTTCTGCAAGGGCATACAGGCCGCCGCGCCGGTGGACAGCTATGTCACCCCGGAGCCAGCCCCTATGCCGGGCTATGACAGCGACGTCATCATGGCCGCCGGTGCTTTTGTGCAGGGCAGCTCCATAGAATTGTCCGCCGACGGCCCCACACGGCCGCCCTACGCGGTGTATTTCCAGGGTGGGCTGACCTGGTACCACGCCAAGCTGGGCATCCTGATGAGCCTGCAGAAAATGCTGGAGGCCGGCCTGATCTCATTATAATTATGTAAACCACGGAGGAAATCGTATGTTTCTCCCCAACCATCCCTTTCGGCGGCGTCCGCCTCCTTTTTCTGTGCATTTTATGTTCGTTGTTTATACTTTTACTTTCTGAATAATGTACATTATCGTATAGCAGGTCTTGCTATACATGATAGAATAAGGAGTTTTTTATGTGGTTTTGGTTTTCTCTGATCGCACTGATCTGCTGGAGCGGCTCTGACCTGTTCAGCAAGATCGGCTGCCAGGACGCAGACGACAAATACAGCCATCTTAAAATGGTGATGGCAGTGGGCCTGGTGATGGGTCTGCACGCCGCCTATGAGATTTTTATCAACGGCACGGAGATCAACGGCAGCATCATCCTGACGTATCTGCCGGTGTCCCTGCTGTACATCAGCTCTATGACCATCGGCTACATCGGCCTGCGGTATATCGAGCTGTCCATCTCCTCCCCCATCTGCAATTCCAGCGGCGCACTGGTGGCGGTGCTGGCGCTGGCTACCGGCGGCCTGGGCGAGCTGGTGCCGGCGCAGCTGGCCGCCACAGCACTGGTATGCGTGGGCGTCATCGGTCTGGGCATCGTGGAGGCCCGGGAGGACGATGACCTGCGGGCTGCACGGCAGCAGGCCAGCAACCACCGCTACGCCAAATCGGCGCTGGCGCTGATCCTGCCTGTGATCTATTGCCTGCTGGACGCACTGGGCACCTTTGCCGACAGCCGGGTGCTGGAGACATTGAACGAGGATAGCGCCAACTGCGCCTATGAGCTGACATTTCTGCTGGCGGGCATCGTATGCTTCGTGTATGTGGTGCTCATCAAAAAGAGCCGACTCGTCCCCAAGCGGGAGGGCCCCAAGTATGTGGGCGCCGTGTGCGAGACGGCGGGCCAGTTCGCGTACATCTACGCGCTGGCGGACACGGAACACGTGGCCCTGGCCGCGCCCATCATCTCCGCCTACTGCGTGGCCTCGGTGCTGTGGAGCCGCATTTTCCTGAAGGAAAAGCTCAGCTGGAAGCACTACGCCATGATCGCACTGGTGGTGGCGGGTATTGTGATACTGGGTGTCTACGACGCATAACAACAAGATATCCCCCGCCGGGTCCGGCGGGGGATTTTTTGTATCCCGAAAACCACTCGCTGGGCGAGTGGTTTTCGGGATACAAAAAGGGACCGCTTTCGCGGTCCCTTTTGTTGGCTCGTAAGAGGTTCGGCTTAGAAGCAGCCCTGCTCCATCATCGCCTCGGCGACCTTCTTGAAGCCGGCGATGTTGGCACCAGCCACCAGGTCGTAGCCCAGGCCGTACTCGGCAGCGGCCTCGGCGGACACCTTGTGGATGTTCTCCATCATCTTATGCAGCTGATGGTCGACTTCCTCGGCAGTCCAGACCAGACGCTCGGAGTTCTGGGCCATCTCCAGGGCGGAGACGCCCACGCCGCCGGCGTTAACAGCCTTGGAGGGAGCGACGATGATGCCCTTCTGCTTACGCAGGAAGTTCAGTGCATCGTTGGTGGTAGGCATATTGGCGACCTCGATGTAGTACTTCACGCCGGAAGCAGCGATCTTCTCAGCGGACTCCATCTTGACGTCGTTCTGCATGGCGGCGGGCATATACACGTCCACATCCTTGACGCCCCAGCACTTCTCGCCGGGAACGAACTCGCAACCGAACTTGTCGGCATAGGGCTTGCAGTGCATGGGATCCTTGGCGCGCATCTCGAGGATGAAGTTCAGCTTCTCGTCGGTGATGACACCGTCGGGATCGTGAACGTAACCGTCGGGACCGGCGAAGTAGGTGACCTTAGCGCCCAGCTGGGAGGCCTTCTTCATGATGCCCCAGCCCACGTTGCCGTAGCCGGAGATGGCGATACGCTTGCCCTCGATGGTGTCATTCTCGTGCTTCAGCACTTCCTGCAGGTAGTACATAGCGCCGTAGCCGGTGGCCTCGGGACGGATCAGGGAGCCGCCGTAGCTCAGGCCCTTACCGGTGAGGACGCCGTTCTCCCACACGCCCTTCAGGCGGCGGTACTGGCCGTACAGGTAGCCGATCTCGCGGCCGCCCACGCCCATGTCACCGGCGGGAACGTCGATGTCCGGCCCGATGTAGCGATACAGGGCGGTCATGAAGCTCTGGCAGAAACGCATGACCTCGGCGTCGGACTTGCCGGCGGGATCGAAGTCGGAACCACCCTTGGCACCGCCGATGGGCAGGCCGGTCAGGCTGTTCTTGAAGGTCTGCTCAAAGCCGAGGAACTTGATGATGCCTTCGTACACGTTCTTCTGGAAGCGCAGGCCGCCCTTGTAGGGGCCGATCGCGCCGTTGAACTGGCAGCGCCAGCCGCGGTTGGTGTGCCACTGACCGTTATCAT
>OGYZ01001247.1_pt1 | contig 20620 bp, 19 predicted proteins | sample 1576681 | NCBI WGS metagenome assembly OGYZ01 (sample SAMEA3541480, study PRJEB24748) | human gut metagenome | biome: human gut; feature: human-associated habitat; material: faeces | place: China | collected 2012 | reverse complement strand
AAAGAGTGGAACACCCGACTCCACGGCCGCGGCCATGTAATCCAGGTCACGGCGCTGCAGATTTTCGATGAGCGCCAGCAGCGCCGCGTCCTCCTCCCCTACCTGGGCCACCAGACAGGGCACCTGCCGCAGTCCGGCCATCCGGGCGGCCCGCAGCCGCCGCTCCCCCGCCACCAGCTCATACACGCTGCCCCTGTCCCGCACCGTCAGCGGCTGTAAAATCCCGTAGGCGCGGATGCTGTCCGCCAGCTCGCGCAGCGCCGTCTCGTCAAAGCTGCGGCGGGGCTGCTGCGGATTGGGCCGCACGGCGCCAATGGCGATATAGCGGACGCGGCTGGACAGAAACTCCCCCTTCTGGTTTTTCCTCATGGTCTCCCCCTCCTTTCCCTCCATTTTACGGCGTATTTGCCGCGAAATCAGGCAGAAACCGTCGGGAAATCTGAAAAATCTGTCCCTGCGCGCAAAAAAAGACGCCCGCAGGCGTCTTTTTTATGTCCTATTCATATCATTGCCTCATTGCCGCTCCCGCTTCAGCCGCCGGATGTCCTCGCCGAAGAAGGGCAGGATCTCGTACTCCCCCTCCAGACGGGACAGCACGGACCGGCCGTAGCGGCTGCCGATCTCCTCCGGCGCCAGATTGGTGCTGATGATGGTAGAGCGCTTTTCCATCAGCCGCCCGTTGACGATCTGGTACAGGGCGCTCTGGACGAAGGAGGTGGTCATCTCTGTACCCAGATCGTCCAAAATCAGCAGGTCGCAGCGCATGCAGCGGTCCGCGTCCTCGCCGCCGTCCTCGTCCCGCCGGAATTTGGCGTCCTCGAACCGTGCGAACACGCTGGCCGCCGTGTCGTACACCACGGAGAAGCCGTTTTCGCTGACCACCCGCGCGATGCAGGCGGAGAGAAACGTCTTGCCCAGTCCCGTACCGCCGGACAGCAGCAGGCTGCCGCCGCCCTTGGCGAACTGGTAGGCGTAATCGCGGCAGACGTCGAAGTTCCGCTCCATATTGGCCCGGGGCGACACGCCGAAGGCCGGCTGCACCGCGCTGTCATACCAGTCGAAGCTGAACGTCTCGAAGCTGTCCTCCCCCAGGGGCAGCAGGCGGGACAGCTCCGCCAGCTGCTCGCGGGCGTAGTAGGCCCGCAGGCAGCCGCACACGCGGCCGTTGGCATAGCCGGTGTCGCCGCACAGGCGGCAGGCAGGCTTCTCCTCCAGATAGTCCGCAGGATAGCCCATGGCTGCCAGCAGCTGCGTCCGCTCCTGCTGTAAGGCAAGGTTCTCGTCCCGCAGCACCCGAATGGCGGGCAGCGGGTCCGTCCCCCGGGCCAGTGCGGAGGAGATGATGCGGCTCATGGTGCCCCGCAGCTCCGTCTCGATCTCCGCCAGCCGCGGCTCACGGGCGTAGAGCGCCCGCCGCCGCTGATCCAGCTGGGCGGATCGGCGCTGCTTGTCCTCGTCGAAGCGGGCCAGCGCCCGCTGCATGATCCTGCCGTCGTATGCCATGTCGTCACCTCTTGATGTACCGGCGCATCCACGCGTTCTGCTCCGCGCCCCCCTGCTGGCCGCTCTGGCCGCCGCTCTGGGCCGGTGCGCTCTTGCGCTCCTCGCCCTTTTCCACCTGCTGCGGCGTGTGCCAGCCGTTTTCGTGCCAGCGGCGCAGAATGCCGTTGAGATAGCGCCAGTTCATGTCCTTCTTATAAAACACCGTCCGCTCATAGGCCATGGCCACCGTCTCCGGCGGGAAGCCCATGTCCATCCAGTCTGTGATATAGCGGCTCTCCGCTTCCACAGGCGGGCGGTCCGGCAGCTGCATCGCCTTCATATACGCCCCCATCTTCTGGCGGCGGCGGCTCCACGTCCGCAGGTAGGCGGCGGCGCTGTCCTGATCGAACAGGCCCAGCTGGGCCCAGTGATAGCCCTCCTTCTCCACCTGCCGCATGGTGGGCCGGCGTCCCTCGCCCCACTGGGCCCTGGCCCTGTCCACACAGTGGCACAGCAGCAGATAGATCACGTCCGCCGGCAGGCCCAGATCGTCGTACAGACCTGCCAGTATCTGCAAGTCTGCGGTGCGCAGCTTTTTGCCCAGCTGCTGCTCCGCCTGGGGGATCAGCAGGCGGAAGCCCTCGTTGTCCGTCAGCAGGGCGGTGATGTCCTCTGCGGAGTAAACGGGCTTTTCCGCCGCCGGTTCGGGGCCGGGCGTCTGGGGCCGCGGCAGGAGTCCCAGCTCCTGCAATACCCGCTCCGCTGCGTCCAGCCGCAGGCGGCTCATGGTGGGCAGCACCTTTTCCAGCTCCTCCGGCGTTACGCCGCGGCCGAACCGCTGCAGCGCCAGATACAGCAGGGCGGCATCGCCCTCCCCGCGGCGCAGCAGGCTCTCCACTGCGGCGGCGGGCAGCGTGATATTCTCTTGTCCGCCCCGCAGGATATAACCGCTCATGGCTCCGGCCTCCCTTTTCTCAGTGCTCCCTATTTTACATGAAAAGTCCGTCGGCGTAAAGCAGGGACGGTCACATTTTTACAAATTTCCGCTTTTCGTCAAAATAGGCTTTCCACAGCGGGAAATTGTGCTATAATGGATGCTGTATTGATATCTTTACCGATAGAGACAACATAATTTTTGCGAAGATACAGAGGAGGTTGACCTATGGCGAATCGGGTAACAATGACCATCTGCGGCACGGAGTACACGCTGGTGGCAGAGGAGGACGCGGCCTATATGGAGAAGGTAGGCGCCATGGTGGACGGCGAGATGCGCCAGCTGATGGACGGCGCTCACATGAGCCGCGACAACGCCGCCGTACTGGCCGCCGTGAACCTGGCGGATGAGCTGTGCAAGGCCCAGGAAAACGCCGACAATCTGCGCCGCCAGCTGAAAACCTATCTGGACGAGGCCAGCCGCGCCAAGAATGAGGCCGCCGAGCTGCGCCGCAAGCTGCAGTCCCAGCAGAACCGCAAGGGATGATGGAGCTCCTCTCCCCCGCCGGCGGCCTCGACTCCCTCATTGCCGCCGTCCAGACCGGCGCGGACGCGGTATATATGGGCTTCGGCGCCTTTAACGCGCGGCGCAGTGCCAAAAACTTCACCGATGAGGAATTTGCTTCGGCAGTGGCGTACTGCCATCTGCGAGGCGTGCGGGTCTTTCTGACGCTGAACACCCTGCTGACGGACCGTGAGCTGGAGCAGGCGGCAGAGTCGCTGCGCAAGGCCAGTGATATGGGCGTGGACGCCGTACTGGTGCAGGACTGGGGTCTGCTGACCCTGGCCCGTGAGATCGTGCCGGACGTACCGCTCCACGCCAGCACCCAGATGAGCCTGTTCACCCTGGGCGGAGCCAACGAGGCCGCCGCGCTGGGACTGGAGCGGGTGGTGCTGGCCCGCGAGCTGGCCCGCGATGAGATACGCGAGATCTGCGCCGGCTGTCCCGCCGAGATCGAGGTTTTTGCCCACGGCGCACTGTGCATGTGCTACTCCGGTCAGTGCGAGATGAGTGCCGTGGTGGGCGAGCGCAGCGGCAACCGCGGCGCCTGCGCCCAGCCCTGCCGCCTGCCCTACGGGGTCAACGGGCCCTGCCGCGGCGGCCATCCCCTGAGCCTGAAGGACGCCAACCTGTCGGCGTATCTGGCGGAGATGGAGGCCATGGGCGTGGCCTGTCTCAAGCTGGAGGGTCGGATGAAGCGGCCGGAGTATGTGGCGGTGGTCACCGGCATCTACCGGCGGCTTTTGGACGAAAAGCGGCAGCCCACGGCAGAAGAATCCCGTCGGCTGGAGCAGGCGTTTTCCCGCAGCGGATTTACCGACGGCTACTGGCTGGGCAAAAAGGGTCCCCAGATGTTCGGCACCCGTCCGGAGAACGCGCCGGAGCCGAAGGAGCTGTTTGCAAAGGCCCGTGAAATGTATGAAAACGGGCGGGAAAACAGAAAAATACCGGTAAATCTCCGTCTGTCAGTACGGCGAGGCGAACCTGTGCGGCTGGGCGGCGCCTGCGCCGTCCACGGCGGCGCGGCCTTCGCCATGAGCACGGGCGCTGTACCGGAGGAAGCCCGGAACCGCGCGGTAACAGCGGAGGAGCTGCGGCAGCGGCTGAGCAAGACCGGCGGCACCGTATTCACAGCAGACCGTATCGAGATCGAGCTGGATGAGGGACTGACGATACCCGCCAGCGCCGTCAACGGTCTGCGCCGGGAGCTGCTGGAGGAGCTGGCAAAGCGGCGGATGGACATCCCACCCCGCCGGAAGCTGCCTGCCCTTCCCCTGCCGGATGCGCCGGAGGGCGGGCAGGCTATGCGCTTCACCTGTTCCGTGCAGAAGGCAGAGCAGGTGACGGCGGCGCTGCTGGCAGAAAAGCCTGCGGCGGTGTATGTTCCTGTGGAAGAACTGGAGCGGCTGGACCCTGAACTGGACTGGGGCGAGACGGAGCTGTGCGCCGTGCTGCCCCGCATTTTCCGGACGGCGGACGAGACGCCCCTGCGGCAGCTGCTGGAGCAGCACCCCGAGGCGTCGGCAGTGGCCATAGGCAATCTGGGCCACCTCCCCATCGTGCGGGGACTGAACCGGACGCTGCGGGGCGACTTCGGACTGAACATTTTCAACTCCCGCGCCCTGCTGTTCTGGCAGGGACAGGGGTTGGCCAGCGCGACAGTCTCCTTCGAGCTAAGGTGGCAGCAGGTGCGGGATCTCCGGAAGTACCTGCCCTGCGAGGCCATCATTTACGGGCGGCTGCCGCTGATGGTGACGGAGAACTGCGTCACCAGATGCAGCGTGGGCTGCACCCACGGGGCAGGCAGCGTCCTCACCGACCGTACCGGCGCACGATTCCCTGTGCTCTGCGGCTACGGCTGCCGGTGCGAGATCCAGAACAGCAAGACGCTGTTCCTCGCCGACAAGCCGGAAATGCGGCGCTGCGGCCTGACCTATGGGCGGCTGCGGTTCACTACGGAGACACCGGAGCAGTGCGTGCAGGTGCTGCAGCGGTATCAGAACGGCGGCAGCTGGGCGCCGGAGGACCTGACCCGCGGCCTGTTTTACCGCGGCGTTGAGTAAACTCATAGTATAATTACAATAGTATATTACAGATAGTTTTCAATATTTGAGGAAAATTTGCCTATGGAACTGAAGATCAAAGCTCTGTCCCCCAAAATCGGGACGGACATCCCCCTGCCCCGCTTCGCCACGGCGGGCGCAGCGTGCATGGACCTGTACGCCTGCATCGACCAACCGGTGATGCTGGCCGCCGGTGAGCGGCGGCTCATCCCCACCGGCATCGCCATCGCCCTGCCCTCGGCGGACTATGTGGCGCTGGTGTTCGCCCGCAGCGGGCTGGGCATCAAGCAGGGTGTGTGCCTGTCCAACGGCGTGGGCGTCATTGACAGCGACTACCGCGGCGAGATCGGGGTGGGTCTGGTGAATCTGGGCGGCGAAGCCTACACCGTCCAGCCCGCCGACCGCATCGCCCAGCTGATGGTGACGCCGGTGGTGCAGCCCACGGTGGTGCCGGCGGACACGCTGGACGAGACGGACCGCGGCACAGGCGGCTTCGGCTCCACGGGGCGGTGAGCGGTATGGCGAGGATCATACTGGCCTCCGGCTCTCCGCGGAGGCAGGATCTTTTGCAGCGGATCGGCATCCGTGACTTCACCGTCCGCGTGCCCCAGGTGGAGGAGTGGTATCCCGACGGATTGACGCCGGAGGAGATCGTGCGCTACATCTCCCGCGAGAAGTCTCAGGCCGTGGCGTCCACGGAGGATGAGATCGTCATTACCGCTGACACCATGGTGTTTCTGGACGACAAGAAGCTGGGTAAGCCCGCTGACGAGGCTCAGGCGCTGGCCATGCTGACGGCGCTGCAGGGGCGGCGCCACACGGTGTGTACCGGTGTCACGGTACGTCAGGGGCAGCGGACGCTGACCCGCGCCCTGTCCACGGATGTCTATTTCCGCACCGCATCAGAGGCAGAGCTGCGGGCCTACATCGCCGGCGGCGAACCCATGGACAAGGCGGGGGCCTACGGCGTGCAGGGCCAGGGTGCGCTGCTGGTAGAGCGCATCGACGGCGACTTTTTCAACGTGATGGGGCTGCCGGTGCTGCTGCTGAGCCGGATGCTGGTGGAGTTCGGCATCACCCTGCTGGGCTGAAAGGAAACGGTCAATGAAGCGATTTTTTACCAAAACAGGTATCTGGCTGCTGGGCGGCGCGGCGGTGATCGCCGTGGTACTGTGCATCATCTCGGCCATGGGCTCCGGCACCAGCTTTCTCCACAACGCATTGGGCGTTATCGCGTCTCCCTTCCGCGCAGCCGGATCGGCTGTGGTGAACTGGGTGGACGGCATCAGCGACCACTTTGCCAGCGTGGAGGAATTGCAGGCGGAGAACGAGGCCCTGCGGCAGGAGAATGCCCAGCTGCGGCAGGAGCTGCAGAGCGCCCAGCCCGCAGCGCAGGAGAACCAGCGGCTGCGGAAGCTTCTGGGCCTGCGGGAGCAGCGATCCGACCTGAAGTTTGAGGCGGCCCGCGTCACCCAGCGGGACGTGTCCAACTGGGCCAGCACACTGGTGCTGAACCGCGGCAGCCAGCACGGCGTGGCGGAAAACGACTGCGCCGTGGACTGCTACGGCAATCTGGTGGGTGTGGTGACGGAGGTGGGCCTGAACTGGTGCCGCCTGACCACCATCCTGGACACCGGCTCCCAGCTGGGCGCTATGGTGTTCCGCACGGAAGAGACGGCCATCGCCGCCGGAGATCTGGCGCTGATGAGCCAGGGCAAGCTGAAGCTCACCTATCTGCCGGACTCCTCCACCCTTATCACGGGGGATCTCATCGTCACCTCCGGTCTGGGCGGGTACTATCCCTACGGGCTGACCATTGGCTCCGTGGAGGATGTGCGCACAGACGACGGCGGGCTGGCCCGCTACGCGGTGCTGGAGCCCCGCTGCGACCCGGAGGGATTGACGGACCTGTATATCATCACCGACTTCGACGTGGTGGAGTGACCGCGGGAAAGGAGACGCCATGACTCGGCGCGCTATCGTGCAAAAATGGATACTCTACTGCCTGTGTGCGCTGGTGCTGCTGGCGGTGCAGGACCTGATCCTGGTACGCATCCGCATCGGCGGCGTCCACCCCTTCCTGCTGCCGGCGCTGGCGGTCATTCCCGTAACGCTGGAGCGCAGCGGGCAGTCGCTGCTGTACGCCCTGTTCTTCGGGCTGGCCTGTGACCTGCTGATGCCCACCGGCGTGTTCGTGTGCTTCTACTGCCTGGTCTTTCTGGCGGCGGCGGTCATCGCGCAGCTGCTGTCCGGTCAGGTCATCGTGGCGGGATTTTTCTGCTCGCTGGCAGCGAACGCCGTGGGCCTGCTGCTGTGCGGACTTTTGCAGATCCTGCTGCGGACGTACCAGCAGAGCATCTCCACCGGTCCGGCGCTGATGCTGATGGGCAAGGAGCTGCTGCTGTCGCTGGCGGCCACGCCGCTGGCACATATCTCGTTTTACAAGGTGTTCCGCCTGACGCGGAGCGTATGACCAAAAGGAGTTTCCCATGATGCAGAACCCACATCCGGCCAAGCGGCGGGTCATTGCCCTGCTGGTATTTTTCGGCGCGTTCCTGCTGCTGTTCGCGGCGGTGCTGTACGACGCCCAGATCCTCCACGGCGGCGAAAACCGCGCCAAATCCATCTCCAGTAATGCCGCCAGCGAGACGGTGACGGCCTCCCGCGGCATCATCACCGACCGCAACGGCAAGGTGCTGGTGTCTAATCGGCTGGCCTATACGCTGGTGTTCGACCGCAGCGGCTTTGACGATGATGCGGCGCTGAACGCCGCCATCCTGCGGCTGGTGCAGCTGTGCGAGGAGACGGGGACCGGCTGGAACGACACCCTGCCCATTGGGCGGGTGGGCAACTTCCTGCGGTACTCCAACGCGCGGTCGGAGACCTTTGACAAGTTTATCGAAAAAAACGATCTGACCTCCGGCGCCAGCGGGCGGCAGCTCCTCTCGGAGCTGCGGGAGCTGTACCACGTGGACGAAAGCCTGTCGGAGCGGGAGGCGCGGCTCATCGTAGGCGTGCGGTATGAGCTGCACAGCCGCGACAGCTACACCTTCGCCGAGGATGTGTCCACGGAGGTGCTGAGTCTCATCACCGATGGACGGTACGAGGGTGTCACCATCCGCACCGCTTCAGCGCGCGTATACAACACTGCGCTGGCGGCCCACATTCTGGGCACTATCGGCCCCATCTGGCAGGAGGAGTGGAGCAGCAACGAGGACACCGGCTATGTGGGGTACGCCGACAAGGGGTACTCCATGAACGATCTGGTGGGTAAGGACGGCGTGGAGAAGGCATTTGAGTCCTACCTGCGGGGCACGGACGGGCGGCGGCTCATCACCACCGACGAGACCGGCAAGATCACCGGTGAGCTTTACACCCGTGAGCCGCAGCCGGGCGGCACGGTGGCGCTGACGCTGGATATCGATCTCCAGGCCGATGTGGAGGCGGCGCTGGCGGAGACCATCTCCGGCATGATCGACAAGGACAGCAACGAACGCGGCGGTGCGGCCGCCGTGGTGAGTGTAGGCACCGGCGAGGTGCTGGCGCTGGCCAGCTACCCCACCTACGACCTGTCCACGTTCAACGAGGACTACGATGAGCTGGTGAACGACCAGCGGCTGCCCATGTTCAACCGCGCTACCCAGGGCATTTATGCCCCAGGCTCCACATTCAAGATGGTGACGGCGGTGGCGGCACTGGAGAGCGGCATCATCACGCCGTCCTCCATCATCCAGGACCGCGGTATCTACACCTATTACAAGGATCCGCAGCCCATGTGCTGGATCTACAGCCAGACCGGCTCCACCCACGGACGCATCAATGTGTCTCAGGCCATCACCGACTCCTGCAACTACTTTTTCTATGAGGTGGGCCGGCTCACCGGTATCCGGACACTGGACAGCTACGCCTCCCAGTTCGGGCTGGGGCAGTCCACCGGCATTGAGATCGGCGACTCCAGCGGCGTGCTGGCCTCCCCCGAGTGGGCGGAAAGCCACGATCAGGAGTGGACCGACGGCCAGACCATTACCGCCGCCATCGGCCAGTCCTACAACCTGTTCACGCCGCTGCAGCTGGCCAACTACGTGGCCACGCTGGTGGGCGGCGGCGATCACTATCAGGCTCATCTGCTGAAGAACGTCAAGGCCTACGACAACTCGCGGCTGCTGTACATGTACGACGATAATCCGATAAATACAGTCGAAATGTCCGATACTACGTTGAGTGCTGTGACCAGGGGCATGCACGAGCTGACGGTGTCCGGCTCCGTGGCCTACGCCTTCGAAAACTGCGTGGTATCCGCCGGCGCAAAAACCGGTTCGGCTCAGGTGGGTACCGACATCGCCAACGGCGTGTTCGTGGCCTATGCGCCCTACGAAAAACCCGAGATCGCCGTGGCCATCGTCATCGAGAAGGGCGGCAGCGGCGCGGCGCTGGCCAACACGGCGGTGGAGATCATCAACTCCTGGTTCAGCCGCGCCCAGGACGGCACTGCCATAGGCGAAAATACCCTTTTGAAGTAAGTGTGAGGTCTTTCTATGTTTCCTGTTTTTGATCCGCGGGACGCCGCCTGCAAGTCCCCCTTCGGCGCGGTAGCCTGCGGCGCTGAGGTGTCCTTTACCCTGCGGGACGGTGACTACTACGCCTGTGAGCTGCTGGTACACCGCGAATTCGCGGGGGTGGACGAGGTATGCCCCCTCCCCCCTGCCGAGGGCGGCTTCTCCGGCATATACACCGCTCCGCAAGAGCCGGATCTGTGCTGGTACGCCTTTCGGTTCACCCGCGCGGACGGCAGCACCGTGTGCTACGGCCGCAGCGGCTGGTGCGGGCAGGACGCGCTGGCGCGGTGGCAGCTGACGGTGTATGAGGACACGCCCACCCCCGCATGGTTCGGACAAGGAGTGACATATCAGATCTTTCCGGACCGGTTCCGGCGCACCTCTGTGCCGGATGTCGGCGGTATGGTGGGCCGGCGGTGGGTCCACGACAACTGGAGCGACCAGCCTGTGTTCCTGCCGGATGAGCAGGGACAGATCACCAACCGCGATTTCTTCGGCGGATCGCTGGCGGGTATCACGGAGAAGCTGGACTATCTCAAGAGCCTATCGGTGTCCACCATCTATCTCAACCCCATATTTGAAGCGGACAGCAACCACCGCTACAACACGGCAGATTACCACGCCATCGACCCCATGCTTGGCTCCGAGGAGGACTTCCGCACGTTGTGCCGCGAGGCTCACGCACGAGGCATCCACATTATTCTGGACGGTGTGTTCAACCACACCGGCTCCAACAGCCGGTACTTCAACGCGGAGGGATTCTATCCCGAGCCGGGCGCGGCCCAGAGCACGGAATCTCCGTATTTCAACTGGTACAGCTTTCACCCGTGGCCCACGGACTACGATGCCTGGTGGGGCGTACACACCCTGCCGGCGGTGAACGAGGAGCAGCCGGACTACCGGCGGTTCATCATCTCGGACAAAAATTCCGTGGTGCGGCACTGGCTCCGCGACGGGGCCGACGGCTGGCGGTTGGACGTGGCCGACGAGCTGCCGGATGACTTTATCGCCGCCATCCGCGACGCCATCCAAGCGGAGAAGCCCAACGGCTATCTGCTGGGTGAGGTGTGGGAGGACGGCAGCAACAAGATCGCCTACTCCCGACGCAGGCGCTATCTTCTGGGGTGGGAGACCCACGGGCTGATGAACTATCCCTTCCGGACGGCGCTGTTGGTGTGGCTGGGCGGCGGTGACGCCGCTGCCTTCCGCGACGACATGGAGACCATACGGGAAAACTATCCCCCCGCGGCGTTTTACGGGGCCATGAACTTTCTGGGGACCCACGACACGCCCCGTATCCTGACCCTGCTGGGTGTGGAACGGACGCCGGAGGACAAGGGGCAGCGGGCGGCATACCGCCTCTCCCCCGCCGAGCTGGCGCGGGGACAGAAGAAGCTGCGTCTGGCGGCTATGCTCCTGTACAGCTTCCCAGGCTCCCCCACCCTGTACTATGGCGATGAGGCGGGAATGCAGGGATTCGAGGACCCGCTGAACCGCGGCACCTATCCCTGGGGCGGTGAGGATGGATCGCTGCTGGCCTTCTTCCGGCGGCTGGGACAGCTGCGGGCGGAACGGGTATCCATGCAGTGCGGCATCATCCGCTATCTCCACGCCCAGGGCGGCGGACTGGTGGTAGAGCGGCTCCACGGGACGGAGCGCACCGTGACGGCGCTGAACGCCGGTGATACGCCGCTGGAGCTGACGCTGCCGTGGGACGGACGGCTGTGCATCGACGCCGTGACGGGTCAGCAGTTCCTATCGCAGAACGGCACGGTACACTTGACGCTGCCGCCGCTGGATGGCGTGATACTGGTGTGAGTAGATAAGCAGATACGGATGGAGGGTGTTTCACGTGAAACACCCTCCCCCTTTTTCTGAGGCGGCATGTTTCACGTGAAACATGCGTCAGGGCGCGCAGTTCGACGTTTCACGTGAAACAGTTTCTGTTTTTTGCAAATTCTCTATTGAATCCACAGGCGCACCTGTTATATAATACTCCCAAGGCGGCGCTGTCCGCTGCCTTTGCCGCGCCCCCACACGGGGCGAGACCGCTGTTTACGGCGGCGTCGGGCGGGATACTATATAGAAAGAGGAATTTGCTGTGTCCAAGATCATCGCCATCGTCAACCAAAAAGGCGGCGTGGGTAAGACCACCACCTGTGTCAATCTGGCCGCCGCTGTGAAGGCCAAGGGTAAGCGGGTGCTGCTGTGTGATTTCGACCCGCAGGCCAACGCCACCAGCGGCATGGGCGTGGACAAATCCGTGTCCAACGGTGTGTATGACGTGCTCATCAACGGCACGGAGACGGCAAAGGCCATCATCTCCACCCCCTACGGAGATGTGCTGCCCAGCAGCAAGGCGCTGGCCGGTGCGGGTGTGGAAATGATCGAGATGGAGAACCGCCAGTTTCTGCTGAAGGCCGCGCTGCGGCAGGTGGTGGAGCAGTACGACTTCATCTTTATCGACTGTCCCCCGTCGCTGGAGCTGCTGACGCTGAACGCGCTGTGCGCCGCCAACAGCCTGCTGGTGCCGGTGCAGGGCGAGTATTACGCGCTGGAGGGGCTCAGCGACCTGATGAACACAGTGCGCATCGTGCGGCGCAGCATGAATCCGTCCCTGGACATAGAGGGTGTGCTGCTGACCATGTTCGACGGGCGCACCAACCTGTCCATTCAGGTGGCCCAGGAAGTCAAGCGATTCTTTGGCACCAAGGTATACAGCACCGTCATCCCCCGCAACGTCCGACTCAGCGAAGCGCCCAGCCACGGGCGCCCCATCACCGCTTACGACCGCAACTGCCGCGGAGCTGACGCCTACATCGCGCTGGCGGAGGAATTTTTGAAACGAAACGCCTGAAAGGAGACGCAGTATGGCAAACATATCCAAGGGCCTCGGCAAGGGTCTCGGCGCTCTTATGGGCGACGATATGATGGCCCTCCACGAGGAAAAGACCAGTCTGATGCTGCCCATCAGTCAGGTGGAATCCTGCTCCTCTCAGCCCCGCAAGCTGTTTGATCCTGATGCGCTGGCCGACCTGGCCGACTCCATCCAGCAGCACGGCATCATCCAGCCACTGACGGTGCGGAAGCTCCAGTCCGGCTATTACCAGATCATTGCCGGTGAGCGCCGGTGGCGCGCCGCCCGTATGGCGGGGCTGACTCAGGTGCCCGCCGTGGTCATTGAGGCCGACGACCGCAAGGCTATGGAGCTGGCCATGATCGAGAACCTACAGCGCGAGGATTTGAACCCCATCGAAGAGGCCGAGGGGTACAAGGTGCTGATGGAGCAGTACAACATGACCCAGGAGGAAACGGCCAAACGTGTAGGCAAGTCCCGTCCCGCCGTGGCCAACGCCCTGCGGCTGCTGAACCTGTGCGAGCCGGTGCGGGCCATGGTGGAGGACGGCAGGCTGTCCGGCGGGCACGCCCGTGCGCTGCTCCCCCTCCCTGCCAAGCAGCAGGAAACGGCGGCGGCAGCCGTGCTGAAAAGTGAGCTGTCCGTGCGGCAGACGGAGCTGTTGGCTAAGAAGCTGATGGCGGAGACGCCGAAAAAGCCGGCCAAGGACCCCTTGTCCGTCAACTACGCCGAGGAGGCCGCCCGAGAACTGGGCGAGCGGCTGGGCCGCGGCTGCCGCATCGTCAGCGGCCGCAAAAAGGGACGCATTGAGCTGGAGTACTACGGCACCGACGATCTCAACGATCTGCTGGACGCGCTCCACGCCATCAAAAAGAAATAACTGGGCTGTTTCACGTGAAACAGCCGGAAATCGAGGTTCACAATGCTTGATATCAAATTTGTGCGGGAAAATCCCGAGGCGGTAAAGGAGAACATCCGCAAAAAGTTCCAGAACGCCAAGCTGCCTCTGGTAGATGAGGCCATCGCCCTGGACGCCGAGCGCCGCCAGGCCATCGCCGATGGCGAGGCGCTGAAGGCGGAGCGCAACAAGCTGTCCAAGGCCAACGGTCCCCTGTTCGGACGGCTGAAAAAGTGTACCGATGAGGCGGAAAAGGCCGCCATCCAAGCGGAGATCGATGCCAACAACGCCGCCGTCAAGGCGGACGCGGAGCGTATGGCCCAGCTGGAGGCCAAGAAGGAGCACGCCGAGTCCGCGCTGAACAAGATCATGCTGGTCATTCCCCAGATGATCGACCCCTCCGTGCCCATCGGGCCGGACGATAGCTGCAACGTGGAGGTGCAGCGGTTCGGCGAGCCAAAGACGCCGGACTTTGAGGTGCCCTACCACACCGACATCATGGAGCGCTTTGACGGCATCGACATGGACGCCGCGGCCCGCGTGTCCGGCAGCGGCTTCTACTACCTGCTGGGCGATGTCGCGCGGCTGCACGAAGCAGTGCTGGCTTACGCCCGCGACTTCATGATCGGCAAGGGCTTTACCTACTGCATCCCGCCGTTTATGATCCACGGCAACGTGGTGGAGGGCGTCATGAGCCAGACGGACATGGACGCCATGATGTATAAGATCGAGGGTGAGGATCTGTATCTCATCGGCACCAGCGAGCACTCCATGATCGGCAAGTTCATTGACCAGATCCTACCGGAGGACAAGCTGCCCCAGACGCTGACCTCCTACTCCCCCTGCTTCCGCAAGGAGAAGGGCGCCCATGGCATCGAGGAGCGCGGCGTCTACCGCATCCATCAGTTCGAAAAGCAGGAGATGATCGTGGTCTGCAAGCCTGAGGACTCCAAGAAGTGGTACGAGCAGATGTGGCAGTACAGTGTGGAGCTGTTCCGGTCCCTGGACATCCCCGTGCGGCAGTTGGAGTGCTGCTCCGGCGATCTGGCAGACCTGAAGTGCAAGTCCTGCGACATCGAGGCCTGGTCCCCCCGCCAGCAGAAGTATTTCGAGGTTTGCTCCTGCTCCAATCTGGGCGATGCGCAGGCCCGCCGCCTGAAGATCCGCTACAAGGACGCCGACGGCAAGATGCAGCTGTGCCATACGCTGAACAACACCGTGGTGGCTCCTCCCCGCATGCTCATCGCCCTGCTGGAGAACAACCTGCAGGCGGACGGCTCCGTGCTGGTGCCCAAGGTGCTGCAGCCCTACATGGGAGGCAAGGATCGTCTGGTGCCCCGCCACTGAACGATTTTCGATAACATCTTGGAATATTTATCACGTATTATACAACCCGTATAGGAGAGTTGACCTGTGAAGAAGTTTTTCAGCGAATTTAAGACCTTCGCCATGCGCGGCAACGTAATGGATATGGCCATCGGCGTTGTCATCGGCGCCGCCTTCGGCAAGATCACCACGTCCATCGTCAACGATATCATTATGCCCCTCATCGGGCTGCTCACCGGCGGCATCGATCTGGCAAAGTGGAACATCCTGCTCAACAGCGCCGCCGTGGAGGCGGGCGCCGACCCCGTCACGCTGGGCATTGGCAATCTGCTTGCCGTTATCCTGGACTTCATCATCGTGGCGTTCGCCATGTTCCTGCTGGTGAAGGGCATGAATAAGCTGGCCAGCCTGAAGAAGAAAGAGGAGGAGCCCGCCCCCGAGGAGGAGCCCAAGCCCACCTCCGAGGATCTGCTCACCGAGATCCGCGACCTGCTGAAAGAGCAGCAGAAATGAGAGAGTTCCTGACACGGGGACTGGCCCAGCTGGGACTGTCCCCCGATGCCGTACCCCAGCTGGAGGCCTACGCGGCAGCGCTGCTGGAAAAGAACAGGGTGATGAACCTGACGGCCATCACTGCGCCGCAGGATGTGGCCACACTGCACCTGCTGGACTGCGCGGCGCTGCTGACTATGGCGGACCTGCGGGGCAAGCGGGTCATTGACGTGGGCACCGGCGCCGGCTTCCCCGGCATGGTGCTGCGCATCCTGGAGCCGGACTTTGATCTGACGCTGCTGGACAGTCTGGGCAAGCGCATCGACTTTCTGAAGGAGGTGTGCAGCCAGCTGGGACTGGCACGGGTGGATTGCGTCCACGCCCGAGCCGAGGAGTACGCCGCCGGACACCGGCAGCAGTACGACATCGGCGCGTCCCGGGCCGTGGCCAACCTCAACGTATTGTGCGAGCTGGCGCTGCCGCTGGTAAAGGTAGGCGGCCAATTCCTGGCCATGAAGTCCGTGTCCTCCGATGATGAGATCGCCGGAGCGCGGGGCGCCATCGGACAGCTGGGCGGCCGCATCGCGGACATCCGCGACTACACTGTACCGGAGACGGAGGTGCGCCACCGGCTGGTCATCGTTGAGAAGGTCAAGGACACCCCCGCAATCTATCCGCGGAGCTTTGCCCGCATCAAGAAAGCGCCGCTGAAATAGCGGCAGCACGCAGAAGGGAGGGTCACATGGGAAAGATCATCGCCGTTGTCTCCGGCAAGGGAGGCACCGGTAAGACATCCTTCACCGCCAATACCGGTCTGGCGCTGGCATCGCTGGACCAGCACGTGTTGTGCATGGACTGCGACATCACGCTGCGGAACCTGGATCTGGCGCTGGGGCTCAGCGATCGGGCGCTGATGGATTTCTCCGACGTGCTGGCGGAGCGCTGCACACTGGAGCAGGCCGTGGTGACCCACGAGAAATACCGGTCGCTGGACCTGCTGGCCGCACCCATGGCTGACAGACCGCTGGCCCTGACGGTACGGCAGCTGGCAGCTCTGGCCCGCGAGATACGGGAGAAGTACGACTGGTGCCTGATGGATGCTCCCGCCGGACTGGGCCAGGGGTTCAAGATGGCGGCCTGCATGGCCGATCAGGTCATCGTCGTCACCACCACCGATATCTCCGCCATGCGGGACGCCCAGCGCACCGCCATGGAGCTGTCCGCCTTTCCCGCCAACGCGGTGCATCTGGTGGTGGGCCGCGTGTCCCGTAAGACGCTCCGGGCCCTGCACACCACCATCGACGACGCCATCGACACCGCCGGTCTGCCCCTGCTGGGGGTAATCCCGGAGGACGAGGACGTCCCCTACTGCCTGAATCGCGGTCTGGTTCTGCGGGATCGGAATTTCTACGCCGCCCGCGCCTATGAAAACATCGCCAAACGCATCATGGGCCGAAAAATGCCCCTGATGAAGATATAACAGAGAAAGGAGCGCCCCTCTATGAATATTGCTTTGATGGCGCATGACAACAAAAAAGAGCTGATGGTGCAGTTCTGCACGGCTTACTGCGGTATCCTGGCCAAGCACACCCTGTGCGCCACCGCCAGCACCGGCCAGCAGATCGCAGATGCCACCGGCCTGACCATCCATCGGTTCCTGTCCTTCACCCACGGCGGCGGCCAGCAGATCGCGGCCCGCATCGCCTACAACGAGATCGACATGGTCCTGTGCTTTGACGACCCCAACCAGAAGGCCACAGATGAGGACGTGACCTATATCTCTCACCTGTGCGACCAGAACAATATCCCCTTTGCCAGCAATCTGGCTACTGCGGAGATGCTGGTGCTGGGCCTGAATCAGGGTTATCTGGACTGGCGCGACATCGTGAATCCCAAGAGCAAGCCCTTTACCGCCTGAACCGCCTTGACAACCGGCAAAAAATCGCCTATTATAAAGAGTGACCGCGTTGACTTTGCAGGAGTAACCCGCGCAACGCCGCCAGCAGAGAGGTGCGCCGCCGGCTGAAAGCGCACCGCGGCAGGACGGGCCAAGACAGCAGACGAGCGGGGATGGAAACATCCACGGCACGCTCCCCGTAACAGGAGCAGAAAGGGCCGCACAGCGGCTGAAATTGGGTGGCACCACGAAGTGTTTGAACGCTCTCGTCCCAACGCAGGGGACGGGAGCGTTTTTTCACGCCGCCCGTGAAAAAAAGGAGGCGGCTATGCAGGCTGTCATACGCTTTATCCACGAACACTACTACGACATCTTCATTCCGGTGACGGCGCTGGCTCTGCTGCGGCTGGCCATGTGCTTCGCCCAGCTGAAGCGCACCGCCGCTATCCGCCGGAAGAAGGGCGTCTACCATAGCGTGCGGGATGCCTACGCTGAGATCGGCGCATGGCTGGGCATGCTGCCCTTCCTGGCGCTGGCGCTGGCCGTACCGGCGTTCTGGCCGGTATGGGCTGCGCTCATCGTGGCCGGCGGCATCGTGGTGGGCAAGTTAGGCCGGAAAAAGGGTCTGGAGACAGACGACATCTACCGCGAGGTGGCCCGGGAGCTGAAGCACGAGGCGGAGGCCGAAGCCGCGCGGGAGGCGGCGTCCCACACGCTGGACAGCGGTACGGACGCCATCGGCGACGGCGCAGAGACACATTACGAAACGGCAAACACCGAAGATAAAGGAGAACATGACAATGGCTAAAATGACACCCCGCACCCTGTCGGGCTTCATGGAGCTGCTGCCCCAGCCGCAGCAGCAGATGGAACGGATGATGGATATCCTCCGCCGGACGTACAGCCTGTACGGCTTTACGCCGCTGGACACGCCGGTGATCGAGGCCAGCGAGGTACTGCTGGCCAAGGGCGGCGGCGAGACGGAAAAACAGATCTACCGCTTCCAGAAGGGCGACGCCGACCTGGCGCTGCGCTTTGATCTGACGGTACCGCTGGCCAAGTACGTGGCCCTGCACTACAACGACCTGTCCTTCCCCTTCCGCCGCTATCAAATCGGCAAGGTATACCGCGGCGAGCGGGCTCAGCGCGGCCGGTTCCGCGAGTTCTATCAGGCGGACATCGACGTCATCGGCGACGGCAAGCTGGACATCACCAATGAGGCGGAAATTCCCGCCATCATCTACCAGACGTTCACCTCCCTGGGCCTGAAGCGGTTCCAGATCCGTGTAAACAACCGCAAAATTCTCAATGGCTTCTACGCCATGCTGGGTCTGACGGAGCAGTCCGGCGACATCATGCGTACCGTGGACAAGCTGGACAAGATCGGCGCCGAGAAGGTCCGGACCCTGCTGATGGACGAGTGCGGCGTGGATGCGGAGAAGGCGGATGAAATTCTGGCCTTCATCGCCATCAGCGGCGGCAACGATCAGGTGCTCTCCGCACTGGAGGGCTACCGCGGCCGGAACGAGGTGTTCGACGAGGGTCTTGACCAGCTGAACACCGTGGTGAAGTACCTGTCCGCCTTCGGCGTACCGGCGGAAAACTTCGCCGTGGACCTCACCATCGCCCGGGGACTGGACTACTACACCGGCACGGTGTACGAGACCACGCTGCTGGATCACCCTGAGATCGGCTCCGTCTGCTCCGGCGGACGGTACGACAACCTGGCGGAGTACTACACCGACAAACAGCTGCCCGGCGTGGGCATCTCCATCGGTCTGACCCGCCTGTTCTACGTGCTGGGTGAGCAGGGTATGCTGAACCCCGCGCTGCCCACCGCCCCTGCCGACGTGCTGATCCTGCCCATGACCGCCGATCTGGCCCCCGCTGTGACGCTGGCCACCCGCCTGCGCGCTGCCGGTGTCCGCACCCAGCTCTACACCGAGCAGAAGAAGTTCAAGGCCAAAATGAACTATGCCGATAAGATCGGTGTGCCCTATGTGCTGTTCCTGGGCGACGACGAGATCGCCGGAAACGTGGTGGGCTGCAAGGATATGGCCTCCGGCGAACAGACCACCCTGCCCTTCGGCGAGACGCTGGCCATCATCCAGGAGGGTCTCGCCCAGCGCAGCGAAGGCACGGTCATCGTGGAATAAGCCGGTCAATCAAGAAAACAAATCGTAATATCTACCTTATTTTATACAAATCATTATCAAAATAGGAGGACAAAACAATGATGCAGATGCGCACACATACCTGCAACGAGCTGCGGCTGGAGCACGTGGGCCAGTCCGTGAAGCTGGTGGGCTGGATGGAGAACGTCCGCGCCGTGGGCCAGAATTTCGCCTTCGTGGTGCTCCGCGACTTCTACGGCACCACCCAGATCGTGGTGGAGACCGAGGACATGATGGCCATTATCCGCGACCTGAACAAGGAGTCCACCATCAGCGTGGAGGGCGTCGTCCGCGAGCGCGCCAGCAAGAACCCCAAGCAGGCCACCGGTGATATTGAGGTGGTTCCCAGCAAGATCGAGGTGCTGGGCCGCTGCCGCTACAACTCCCTGCCCTTTGAGATCAACCGCAGCCGCGAGGCCGACGAGCAGCAGCGTCTGAAGTACCGCTACCTCGACCTGCGGAACCCCGCGGTGAAGCAGAACATCATCCTGCGCTGCCAGGTGGTGGCCGCCCTGCGCGCTGCCATGACCGAGCACGGCTTCCTGGAGATCACCACCCCCATCCTGACGGCCTCCTCCCCCGAGGGTGCCCGTGACTATCTGGTGCCCGCCCGCAAGCACCCCGGCAAGTTCTACGCCCTGCCCCAGGCCCCCCAGCAGTTCAAGCAGCTGCTGATGACCTCCGGCTTCGACCGCTACTTCCAGATCGCCCCCTGCTTCCGGGATGAGGACGCCCGCGGCGACCGCTCCCCCGGCGAGTTCTATCAGCTGGATATGGAGATGGCCTTCGCCACTCAGGACGACGTATTCGCCGTGCTGGAGGATGTGCTGCCCCCCATCTTCGCCAAATACGGCACCTACAACGTGGCCTCCGCCGCGCCGTTCCGCCGTATCGCCTACAACGATGCCATGGAGACCTACGGCTCCGATAAGCCCGACCTGCGTATCGACCTGACCCTCACCGACATCTCCGATGAGGTGAAGGGCTGCGGCTTTGAGCAGATCGACGGCAAGGTGGTCAAAGCCATCGCCGTCAGTGACTGCACCCTAACCCGCAAGGCCATCGACCAGCTCTGCACCGACGTGGAGGTGCAGTCCGGCAGCAAGCCCTATTGGTTCAAGGTGGATGAGAACGGTCAGCTGGCCGGCGGCATCGCCAAGTTCATGAACGGCTGCCATGAGGCGCTCACCGCCAAGCTGGGTCTGAAGCCCAATATGCTGGTGGGCGTGGCTGCCGGCGACAAGGGCGCGGCCATCAAGACCGCCGGCGTCCTGCGCAGCAAGCTGGGCGCCGCCTGCGAGGGCCACATGGACAAGGAGCGCTACGAGTTCTGCTGGATCGTGGACTTCCCCATGTACGAGATCGGCGACGAGTCCGGCG